>ERZ1066118.11-NODE-11-length-295590-cov-14.081182_pt1 | contig 295590 bp, 228 predicted proteins | sample MGYA00382765_ERZ1066118 | MGnify/ENA primary metagenome ERZ1066118 (study PRJEB33369, sample SAMEA5778348) | biofilm metagenome | biome: Industrial cooling water; feature: Water cooling tower basin; material: Biofilm | place: United Arab Emirates | collected... | reverse complement strand
GAGTAGGTTGTCTTTCTCCTCACTCCTCACTCCTCACTCCTGGCTACTCACTCCTCACTCCTACCCCAAATCCATGCTCCGCAGCTACCTCAAAATCGCACTCCGCACCCTCCGCAAGCAGGCGGGGTTCACGGCCATCAACGTTGTCGGGCTGGCCGTGGGGCTGGCCTGCTGCCTGCTCATCGCGCTGTACGTGCTCGACGAACTGAGTTACGACCGGTTCCACGAAAAAGCCGACCGGATTTACCGCATCCACGCCGACATCCGGTTTGGCGGAAAGGACTCGCCCATGGCCGTCACGGCGGATCCGATGGGTCCGACGCTGGCGAAAGATTACCCGCAGGTCGAAAATTACGTGCGCTTGCACAACACCGGTACTTGGCTGGTGAACCGCCTCGGTCACCCCGACCGACTGCGCGAGGGGCCGGTGTTGTTCGCCGATTCCACGCTGTTCGACGTGTTTTCGTTTCCGCTCGTGGCGGGCGACCCGCGCCAGGCGCTGACCGAACCCAACGCGGTGGTCATCAGCGAATCGGCGGCACGGCGGCACTTCGGTGCGCGTAATCCGCTCGGCCAGCCCCTGCAATTCGACGGGCGGCTCACCTGCAAAGTGACCGGCGTGATGCGCGACCTGCCCACCAATGGCCATTTCCGCACCGACTTTTTCCTTTCGATGCGCACCGACGATTACCCGAGGGGACTGTGGCTGAGCCATAATTTTCACACGTACCTGCTGCTCAAACCCGGCACCGACCCCCGGCAATTCGAGCGGAATTTTGAGGACGTCATTCAAACGCACCTCGGCCCACAGGTGAAGGAATTTCTGGGGGCCTCCATTGCCGAACTTCGGCAATCAGGCACCCGCGTGGGGTACTGGCTGATGCCGCTCACCAACATCCACTTGCACTCCCGGCAGCAAGTCGAACTGGCTCCCAACGGCGACATCCAGTACGTGTATGTATTTTCGGCGGTGGCCCTGTTTGTGCTGCTCATCGCCTGCATCAACTTCATGAACCTGGCCACGGCCCGCTCGGCCAAACGGGCGCGGGAGGTTGGCATGCGGAAGGTTCTCGGTTCGGAGCGCAGCCAGCTCATCGGGCAGTTCATCGCCGAGTCGCTGCTCACCACGCTGTTGGCCCTGGGGCTGGCCATGCTGCTGGTGGCGGTGCTGCTACCGGTGTTCAACGACGTCGCCGCTAAGCAACTGGCATTCGGGGCGTTGTTCAAACCCAGGGTGTGGCCCCTGCTGGTGGCGCTACCGGTGGTGGTCGGGTTGCTGGCAGGCAGCTACCCAGCGTTTTTCCTGTCATCGTTTCAGCCGCTGCGGGTGCTCAAAGGACGCTTCGACGTGGGGCGGCAACGTGTCGGTCTGCGGAGTGGACTCGTAGTGTTTCAGTTCGTGATGTCGGTGTTGCTAATCGTGGGCACGTTGGGCGTGTACCGACAGTTGAAGTTCATTCAAACGAAAAATCTGGGTTTCAACCGCGAGCAGGTACTGGTTGTCAACGATGCCTACGGGCTGGGCACCAATCTGAATGCCTTCAAAACAGAAGTATTGCGCCTTCCTGGCGTGGTCAGCGGCACGGTGTCGGGGTACCTGCCGACGCCTTCCAACCGGAACGACAATTCGTTTTTCCCGGAGGGAAAAATCGATCAGAAACTGGCCGTTCAGATGCAAAACTGGCAGGTGGACGATGGCTACGTGCCGACGATGGGCCTGCAACTGACCCAGGGGCGCAACTTCTCGCCTCAGTTCGGGTCCGATTCGTCGGCCATCCTCCTCAACGAATCCGCCGTCAAGCTCTTCGGCTGGACGGACCCAATCGGCAAACGAGTGATGCATGTCACCGATACCCAGACCAAGGCCATGAAAGCCTACACGGTGATTGGCGTGGTAAAAAACTTCCACTACGAGTCGTTGCGCCGCAACATCGGTGCCCTTGGCCTGATCCTGGAGCCAAGCAGGACTTCAGTGTCATTCCGGCTGAACGTCCGCGACTTGCCCCGCCTTGTCGCGCAGATTGAAGACCGCTGGAAGCGCCTGGCTCCCGGCCTGCCGTTCAGCCACTCGCTCCTCGAAGACGGCTTCGACGCCATGTACCGCAGCGAACAACGGGTTGGTACGCTAGCCGTGGCCTTTGCCGGATTCGCGATTCTGGTGGCTTGCCTGGGCTTGTTCGGATTGGCCGCGTTCACGGCTGAGCAGCGGACGAAGGAAATCGGGGTTCGGAAAGTGCTGGGAGCCAGCGTGGGCAGCATCGTCGGGTTGCTGTCGAAGGATTTTTTAAAACTGGTGCTCATCGGCATCGGCATCGCCATCCCCCCGGCCTGGTGGGCGATGGACCGGTGGCTCCAGGATTTCGCCTACCGCGCCGATTTGCCCTGGTGGGTTTTCGCGCTGGCAGGTGGGCTGGCCATCGGCATCGCCCTGCTGACAGTGAGTTTCCAGTCGGTGAAGGCGGCATTGATGAACCCGGTGAAGTCGTTACGAACCGAGTAGAACGAGCGATTCGGGGAATCAACGCGAATTCAGCCCTCAAAAATGGCACTCAGGGGAAGTTCAATGCTCGTCACAGGGTCGGTGACCTGACCCTGGGCGAAGTTTAGTTGTCGCCGGTCGGGCAGGAGGATGGAGACGGTCTGCACGGTTGGCACCACCAGCCAGACCGTTTTGACCCCCGCCGGGAAGTGTTTTTTGTAAATGCGTTCGGTCAGACTGTTGAGGCTCTGTTCGGGCGACAGGATTTCGATGGTCGTGATGGGCACTTCGTGAACGATGATTTCGTCTTCCAGCCAATCCGCCCGCCGCTTGGGCAAGATGCAGAGGTCGGGACGGGTTTTTCCCGAAGCGAAATCAAAATCCAGTTCCGTCAGAATGCTGTACTTCTGGCGGTAAGCCTGTTGCAACAGAAACGCCAAGTGGCTTTGCAAAAGGGAGTGATTGAAACTGGACATTTTCTCGTCGGAATCGGTGAGGGGTTCGAGCAGTTCTTCCATGACGACGTGCTTTTTTTCAAAACTACGAAAAACCGAATGTGATGCTCCGCAACCACCTCAAAATCGCCCTCCGCGCCCTGCGCAAGCAGCCTACCACCACGGCCATTCACCTGCTGGGGCTGACGCTCGGCCTGACGACCTGCCTGCTCATCGGGCTGTTCCTGCGCAACGAGTGGTTGTTTGACCGCTACCACCAACATGCCGACCGCGTGTTCCGCATCAACCAGGTTGAAACCACCGGGCCAGACGTGGAAACCTCCGGCGTGACGCCGTACCCGCTGGCCCCCGCCCTGCGGGCCGAATTGGGCGGCACCCGACCCAACGCGCCCACCGAAGCCATCCAGGTGGCCCGCATCCACGCCCAGGAAAAAACGTTCGTCGTGCTTTCGCCCGACAAAATCCTCTCGGAAGACCGGGTGCTATTCGCCGAGCCGGAAGCACTCGACGTGTTTGATTTTGAATTCCTTTCGGGAAACGCCCGCGCCGCGCTGGCCCAGCCGGGGCAGGTGATTTTGAGCGAAAGCGCCGCCCGGCGGTACTTCGGCTCGGCCAACCCGGTGGGCAAAACCTTCAAACTGGGCAGCAAAACCCTCGTGCGAGTCGCGGGCATCATGCGCGACATGCCGCACCAAACCCACCTCAACGCCCCGCTGCTGGTTTCGTACCAAACCCTGAAAACCTTTTTCGAATGGCCCCTCGACCAGTGGGGGCTGAGCGCCAGCGGTTCGGCTTACGTGCGGCTCCCCGCCGGTCAAACGCCAACTCAGTTTCAGCCCTTCCTGAATCGGATAGCCCGGAAATACTTCAAGCGCGAGGGGCAGACGGTGAAAAGCCACGTGCTTCAACCGCTGACCGCCATCCACACCCAGCCCGGCATCAACGGTGGCCTGATTGGACCGGTTTCGCCAACGTACCTTTGGGTGTTCGGAGCGGTGGGGCTGTTCGTGCTCCTGTTGGCCTGCGTCAACTTCATCAACCTTTCCACGGCCCGCGCCATGACCCGCGCCCGCGAGGTGGGCGTGCGCAAATCGGTCGGGGCCACGGGAGGGCAACTGGTCGGGCAGTTTCTGGGCGAAGCCGGGCTGTTGACGGTGACGGCGGCGGTGCTTTCGTTGGTGCTGGCCTCGTCGCTGCTGCCTGCCGTTTCCGATTTTCTCGAAAAATCCATCCTGTTTTCCTGGCCCATCGCCCTGGCCGCCAGCGGCCTACTCTCCCTGCTCACGACACTGGCGGCAGGGCTGTACCCGGCCTTCGTGCTGGCCCGGTTCCAGCCGGTGAAGGCGTTAAAATCGAAGGTACTTACCGAGGGACGCGGGCAGGGCTGGCTTCGCCAGGGGCTGGTGGTGGCGCAGTTCACAATATCACTCGTGTTGGCCGTGGGCGTGGTTGTGGTGTACCAACAGATGAAGCTGTTTCGGGAAAAAGACCTCGGGTTCGTGCGGGAATCGGTCGTGTCGATGAATTTACCCGGTTTTGGCCACAACCTGGCGGCGTTGCGCCGGGCATTCTACGACGTGCCCGGTGTCGAAACCGTGTCGCTAAACCTCGGCGCCCCTGCCTCGCACAACGACGTCGGCACACAAATGCTCCCTGACCCGACTAACGCCCAGCGGCAAGTTGACGTGGACGTCAAACTGGTTGACGCCGAGTATCTCGAAACCTTCGGCCTGAACATGGTGGCCGGGCGGTTTTTCACCCACCACGACACCCTCGTCATTTCAAAGCAATTGCCCCCAGAAAAACGCCGGTACACCTTCGTCGTGAACGAAACCGCCGTCAAGGCCATGGGCCTGGCCCGCCCGGAACAAGCACTGGGCAAACGCATCGTGATCGGCCTCAACGACATCCAGGCCGAAATCATCGGCGTCGTGCGGGATTTCAACACGACCTCCCTCCACGAACCCGTCAGGCCGGTGGTGATGATGAATTACCCGGAGTTGTATGCCACCGTCGGCCTCAAGCTCCGCACCACCAACTACCCCGGCACGCTGGCCGCCCTCGAAAAAGTCTGGAAACGACACGTCCCCGATGCGCCCTTCGAGGCCAAATTCCTCGACGACGACCTCCAGGAGTTTTACGCCGAAGAAGCCCGGCAGTTCACTCTGCTCCGCATCGCCGCCGGGCTGGCGCTGGTCATTTGCTGCCTGGGGTTGTGGGGCCTTTCGGCGTTCCTGATTGAGCGCCGCACGAAAGAAATCGGCATTCGCAAAGTGCTGGGGGCCAACGTGACCGGCATCGTGGCGCTCCTCAGCCGGGATTTCCTTAAACTCGTGGGCATCGCCTTCGTGCTGGCTGTGCCCACCGCCTGGTACGCCATGAACCTATGGCTGGATGACTTCGCCTACCGCGTCAGCATTGGCTGGTGGGTATTCGCCCTCGTCGGGGGCGTCGCCCTGTTCGTCGCGCTGCTGACGGTTAGTTTTCAGTCGGTGAAAGCGGCATTGATGAATCCGGTGAAAAGCCTCAGAACCGAGTAGTTATGAGTGAGTAGAAAAAGCCAACTGCCATTCTACTCACTCCCGCGCGGCGTCCGCTCACTCCTGACACTCACTCCTCAACCTTCCATGCTCCGCAATTACCTCAAAATCGCCCTCCGCAACCTGAGCAAGCACAAGGTGCATTCGCTCATCAACCTGCTCGGACTGGCCACTGCCGTCGCCTGTTGCCTGCTCATCGGCCTGTTCGTGCAACAGGAATTCAGCTACGACCGTTTCCACGTCAAATCCGACCGACTCTACCGGGCCTGGACGCAGGAATTGTACAACGGCGAGGTTATCGTCAATACCGTCTCGCCTTACCCGCTCGGCCCGACGCTGCACCAGTCGGTGCCGGAGGTCGAAGCGTTTTGCCGGGTCAGTGGCGGGGCGGTCAACGTCCGGCGTGACACCGACGTGTTCAGCGAACGGCTGTACTTCGCCGATTCGACGTTTTTCACCCTGTTCGATTTTCCGATGGCATACGGTTCCGCCGTCGGTGCCCTCAATCGCCTCAACACGGTGGTGCTGTCGGAAACCATGTCCGAAAAATACTTCGGCGACCGGAACCCTGTCGGCCAATCCCTTCAGGTTCGACTGGACAGCACCTTCGAGGCATTCACCGTTGTGGCCGTGGCTAAAAATCCGCCCGTGGCGTCGAGCCTGCGGTTCGGGATGCTGGTTTCGTCCGGGCACCTGAAGCCCCTCGTGTCCGACCGGGCAATGAAAAGCTGGTTCAACGTCTCCCCCGAAACCTACGTACTGCTCCGCGAAGGCGCGGACACGAATCGGGTGAAGGCGAAGTTTCCCGCCTTGCTTCGTACCGCCCTCGGCGACGACTACAAAGGCGACAACTACGCCATTCACCTCCAGCCGATGCCGGCCATCCACCTCGACACCCGGCTCACCGGTGGTCTGGAGCCAAACGGCAACCCGTCGTACCTCTACATCCTGTCGGGCATCGCGCTGTTCGTGCTCGTCATCGCCTGCATCAACTTCGTGACGCTCACCCTGGGCCGGTCGGTGAGCCGGGCGCAGGAAGTGGGTGTGCGGAAGGCAATGGGTGCGCAGCGCCGCCAACTGATGAACCAGTTCTGGGGCGAAGCCCTACTCATGACCGCTTTGGCCGTGGCACTCGGCCTGGTGCTGACCGTCGTGCTGACGCCCTGGTTCAACCGCTTAACGGGCCAAACCCTGGCCCTGTCGTTCAACGGCGAATTACTGCTGTTGCTTCTGGCAATGGTGGTGCTTGTCGGGCTGGTTGCGGGCAGTTACCCGGCCCTGGTGCTGTCGGGCTTCCGTCCGGTGGAGGTGCTCAAAGGCAAACTCACCCTGCGCGGCGACACGCACTGGTTTCGGCGGGCGCTGGTAGTGGTGCAGTTCAGCCTGGCCGTGCTGCTCATCGCCGGTACGCTCGTGCTCAACCGGCAGTTGCGTTTTCTGCAAACCAGTACGCTTGGGTACCAAAAGGAACAAACCGTGATTCTGCCCCTGAGCCGGGGCGGCGACGAAGGGCGGCAACTGGTCGAGCGGCTGCGAAATGCGCTGAACTCCCGCCCCGAGGTGTTGGGCGTGGCAGCGGCGGCGTTCCCGCTCGGCGATGCGGGCAATTGGGGTTTACTCGGATATACCGACAACCAGAAAGTGTACCGGAAGTTTCGCTTCAACCTGGTGGATCCGTACTTCTTGCCTACGCACGGCATCAAACTGGTGGCCGGGCGCAATTTCGATTCTCGCAACAGCGCCGACGTGTTTTCGGGAATCGTGGTCAACCAAGCATTCGTCGATGAATACGGCTGGAAAGACCCACTTAACGCCCGGTTGCCCGGCAAGTTTCCCGACCACCGCATCATCGGCGTGACCGAGGACTTTCACTATGCTTCCCTGCGCAGCAAGGTCGAACCGCTCATGCTCCTCATCCGCCGGGATTCAATGCAAAGGGGCATCGAAAACATCAGCTACGAATCTTCGCCCACGCCGGACCTGTCGGTGCGACTGGCGGCGGGCAACCTGACCGAGCGCGTTGCGATGCTCGAAAAAGTCTGGAAATCGGTTGCAGGCAACGAGCCGTTCAGCTACAGCTTTTTAGACCAAAACCTGCAACGGCAGTACGAGCAGGAGCAACGGCTGGGCAGTTTGGTGAGCGTTGGCTCGGTACTGGCTGTCCTGATTGCCAGCCTGGGGTTGTTCGGTCTGGCCTCGCTGGCCGTAGCCCGCCGGACGAAGGAAATTGGCATTCGCAAAGTGTTGGGAGCGAGCGTGCTCAGCGTGGTAAGTTTGCTTTCCAGAGATTTCCTTAAACTCGTCCTGCTTGGTGTCCTCATCGCTACGCCCCTGGCCTGGTACGTAGCCGATTCCTGGCTAAGCGATTTTGCTTACCGGATTTCCACCCCCTGGTGGGCCTTTGCCGTGGCCGGATTCCTGGCGGTGTTCATTGCCTTCCTGACGGTCAGTATGCAATCGGTGAAAGCGGCGCTGATGAATCCAGTGAAGTCGTTGCGGACGGAGTAGGGGGACGAGGACGAGAGGGAAGAGGGGGAGGAAAGGGGAAAAATCCTCTCCTCCCCCTCTTCCCATCCCTCCTGCCCAAAACCTGTCCGCCACCGAACGGGCTTCGTCCGATTGCGGACATTTTTTTTGCGAATCGTCGAATTAACATGCTGGCTTTCAGAAAGTATCTTCTCTGGAACAGCGTTTGTGCCCGACTAACCAGCGCGCGCGCCTGCGTTCACGCAGAATGCGGGATGCGCGGAAGTTCACCGGCCTCAATCGCTTTTCGATGTTTCGTTCTTCCCTCAAAATCACCCTCCGCACCCTGCGCAACCGCCCGGTGTACGGCCTGCTCAACGTCGTGGGTCTGACGTTGGGCCTGACCTGCGGTGTGCTCATCGCGACCTACGTGGCCGACGAACTGAGCTACGACCGCTTCCACGCCAACGCCGACCGCATCGTGTTGCTACAACAGTTTGAAACGGTCGGCACGAGCGGGGGCAAACTCGCCACCGATTTTGCGCAACGATTCGCCCAGGTGGAAAAAACTGCCCGGCTGAAGCAGGCCAATCCGCTGATTTCCAACCCGACCACATCGGCGTACGAACAAGGCTTTTTCTTCGCCGACAGCAGCGCGTTCAACGTCTTCACGATTCCCCTCGTGCAGGGCAACCCGCGCACGGCCCTGACCGAACGCTACGGCGTGGTGCTGTCGGAAGCGGCGGCCCGGAAGTATTTCCCCGCCCAAAACCCGCTCGGCCAAACCCTCCGTTACGACAACAAGCACACCCTCCGAGTGACGGGTGTCATGCGCGACTGGCCACGGAACGCGCACCTCCGACCCGAATTTCTGGCCAATTACGCCAACGCCAACGAACTCGTCGGGTACGACGTGACGACCAACTACTGGGCGGGCAGCACCTGGACGTACCTGCTGCTGGCCCCCGGCACGAAGTCCGAAAGCCTGACCGCGCAACTTCCCGCGTACCTCAAAAGCCTCAACGACCCGAACGTGGGCGTGTGGAAACTCCAATTCATCCCGCTGACGGACGTGTACCTCCGCACCAACCTCATCGTCCCGAACCGGATGATGTACGTGACGATTTTCTCGGTCGTCGCCCTGCTGATTCTGGCGCTGGCTGCCTTCAACTACGTCAATCTTTCCACGGCTCGCGCTACGCAACGCGCCCGCGAGGTGGGTGTGCGCAAGGTGCTTGGCTCCTCGTTCCCCCAGCTTTGGTGGCAGTTTCTGGGCGAAACGGCCCTGTTCGTCGGTGCCTCGCTGGTGCTGACGGCAGTGCTCGTACCCCTGCTCCTTCCGGCTTTCAACGACCTGGCCGAAAAATCGCTGACCGTCGCCGATTTGTTCACCCCGACGCGGCTGGCGGCGCTTCTCGTTGGGCTTGGGCTGCTTTGCCTCGTTGCCGGGGCGTACCCGGCTTTCGTGCTGTCGTCGTTCCGGCCCGCCGTGGTGCTGAAAGGTGCCGTGCAGGCGGCGGGTCGGCGGATGCCCCGGCTCCGGCAGGTGCTCGTCGTTGGGCAGTTTGCGGTGGCCATCGTCATGATCGTGGCGACGGCAGCGGTGTACCGTCAGCTTCGGTTCGTGCAGGAAAAAGACCTCGGCTACCAGCGCGAACAGGTGCTGGTGATGGACCTCCGCGACGCCACGCCCGAGGCCAAACGACGCCTGCGCGAGCAGGTCGGTCAACTGGCCGGGGTCGCATCGGCCTCGCTCAGCTACGCCGTGCCGGGCAGCGGAGCCTTGCGGGGCGAAAAATTGGTGTCCGACTACGCGCCGAAGGGCGTCACCGATCTGAGCATCAACCGGTTGACGATTGACGAAAACTTTCTCAAGACGTACGGCATCCAGCTTGTGCAGGGTCGTAACCTCGACCCCGACCGCCCTGCCGACCGCAAGGCGTTTCTGGTCAACCGGGCGGCAATGAAGTACTTCGGCTGGAAGACCATCGAAGGCAAAATGCTCGGCTACTACACCTTCGAGTACGATAACTCGGGCGGCTACCGCGAGGTGCCCCAGCGCGGGCCGGTGGTGGGCGTGGTGGACGATTACCACCAGACCAACCTGAAGAAAACCATCGCGCCCCTGCTGCTCTCGCTCAACGACGGGTGGGAAGGACAACTATCGGTAAAAATCCGGGCGGGTGCGGTGCCCACCACGCTGGGGCAACTTGAAACCCTCTGGAAAGGCTCGTTTCCCGCCACACCCTTCGCCTACGAGTTTCTGGACGAATTTTTCGACCGCACCTACCAGGCTGACCGCCGGGCCGGGCTGGTCTTCGGGGGCTTTGCGGGGCTGGCGGTGGTCATCTCGTGCCTGGGCCTGTTCGGTCTGGCGGCCTTTACCGCCGAGCGGCGCACGAAGGAAATCGGCGTGCGCAAAGTGCTGGGGGCCAGCGTGGGCAGCATCGTGGCCCTGCTTTCAACGGAATTTTTGCGGCTGGTCGTCGTGGCCCTACTCCTGGCCAGCCCGGTGGCCTGGTATTTCATGGACCGCTGGCTCCAGGACTTTGCCTACCGCGTGGACCTGCCCTGGTGGCTGTTCGCCGGGGCGGGTCTGCTCGCCGTGGGCATTGCGCTGCTGACGGTGAGTTACCAGAGCGTCAGAGCCGCGTTGGTGAATCCGGTGAAATCTCTACGCACGGAGTAGGCAGTAGTCAGGAGCGAGGAGTGAGTAGTTTTTGATTTCTACTCACTCCTGACTACTCCCTACTCACTCCTCCTCTACATCCATGTTGACCAACTACCTCAAAATCGCCTGGCGCAACCTGCTCAAGGACAAGTTTTACACCCTGCTCAACATCCTGGGGTTGACCATCGGCGTCACCTGCGGATTGCTGTTGTTGCTGTACGTGACCGACGAACTCAGCTACGACCGCTACCACGCCAAAGCTGGGCAGATTTACCGGCTGGCGTCGCGGATTCGCGAGCCGGACAAGTCGTTCGGGTGGTCGGCAACCCAGGTGCCCCTGGCCCCGACCTTAAAACGCGATTACCCCTTCATTCAGAGTTACGTGCGGTTTTTTCCCTATGGTCGGGTGCTGTTCCGGCAGGGCGAAAAGCGGTTTTACGAAGAAGACGTTTACGCCGCCGATTCCACCGTGTTCGAGGTGTTCACCTACCCGTTTTTGGAGGGCGACCCGCGCACGGCCCTCGACGAACCCGGCAGCGTGGTGCTGACCCGCAAAACCGCCGAGAAATTTTTCGGCTCTCGCAGCGCCCTGGGGCAATCCCTGCAAACCAACGACACCACGTTTTACAAAGTCACGGGGGTGATGGAAGACGTACCCCGGGCCTCGCACTTCACGTTCAACGCCCTGCTTTCAACCGGCGCGAACGAACGCGCCCAGGCCACGCAGTGGGGTGGTTTTAATATTTACAGCTTCCTGCAATTGCCCGCTGGCTTCGACCTGAAGCGATTGGAAAGCAAATTTCCGGAGGTGTACGACAAATACGTAGGGCCGATTTTCAAGCCGATGGGCATCAAAATTACCTACGAACTCCAGCCCCTGACGAGCATCCACCTCCATTCCAAACTCGAAGGCGAAACCAACGGCGACATCGGCTACGTGTACACCTTCGCGGCGGTGGCGTTTTTCATGCTCCTCATCGCGAGCATCAACTACATGAACCTCGCCACGGCGCGGTCGGCCAAGCGGGCTAAGGAGGTGGGTCTGCGCAAGGTGATGGGTTCGGTGCGGAGTCGGCTGATGGCCCAGTTTCTGACCGAATCAGTGCTGATGACGGTCCTGGCGTTGGGAGCCAGTTTGCTTTTGGTGGCGGCGTTGCTGCCGTTTTTTAACACCGTAGCCGGAAAAGAAATCCAGTTCTGGCAATTGCTTCAGCCGCAGTTTCTACTCATCGCCCTGGGCATCGTGGCGTTCACGGGATTGGTCAGTGGCAGCTACCCGGCCTTTTACTTGTCCTCGTTCGAGCCGGCCTCCGTCCTCAAAGGCTCCTTCAACACCAGGGGCGGTTCTTTTTTCCGAAAAATCCTCGTGGTCACCCAGTTCGCCATTTCCCTGGTCATGCTCATCTGCACCTGGATCGTGTACCAGCAACTGGCTTACATGCGCAACAAGGACCTGGGCTATGACCGCGAGCAAGTGCTGACCATCGATTACCAGGACCGCCAACCCCGCGCCAGTTACGGTGCCCTGCGGAATTCGCTGCTGGCCAATCCAAACATCAAAGCCGTCGCCTCGGCGTACGGCATCACGAGCAACATCGGCGGGCGAAACATCTTCACGGTCGAATCGAACGAAGGCATGAAAGAAATGGGCTTCAAGCCGTTTTTCGTGGACGTGGATTACGTGAAAACGATGGGCATGAAGGTCATTGCCGGACGGGATTTCTCGGAAAAAATCCCGGCGGATACGCTCAACGCCGTACTCGTCAACGAAGCGGCAGTGGCCCGGATGGGTTGGAAGCAACCCCTGGGTAAAAAAGTGCGGCTGGGCGGCAATCCCCAACCTGGCCGACCGGCCCCCCCCCTGGCGCAGGTCGTGGGCGTGGTGAAAGATTTCCACCAACAATCGCTCTACAACCCCATCGAACCGCTGATTATGCTCTGCCGCCGGGATTGCTCGGTGCTGCACATCAAAATCGCGGCGCAGGACGCTGACAAAACCGTGGCGTTCATCGGCCAGAAATGGCGGGAAACGTACCCCGACCGGCTGTTTGAGTACCGCTTTCTCGACCAGGATTTTGAATCGGCCTACCGCGCCGACGAACTGCGCGGACGGATTTTCACGGCATTCTCGGCCCTGACCATCCTCATCGCGTGCCTGGGCCTGTTCGGCCTGGCCACGTTCACGACCGAGCAGCGGGTGAAGGAAATCGGCGTCCGAAAAGTGCTGGGGGCATCGGTCGCCAACGTCGTGCTGCTGCTTTCCAAAGATTTCACGAAGCTGGTGCTGTTTTCGTTTCCGGTGGCCATTCCCATCGCGTACTTCTCGATGGACCGCTGGCTTCAGCACTTTCCGTACAAAACCAGCATCACGCCCTGGGTATTCGTGGCGGCCTGCCTGCTGACCCTGCTCATTTGCTGGGCCACGGTGGTGTACCAGTCGGTGAAAGCCGCGTTGGCCAATCCGGTGAAAAGTTTGCGTACCGAGTAGAGCACTTAAATCCCCCAACCACTCCCGTGAATCAGGCGCTCTGTTTCCTCCTGCTGTTTTTTCCCGTGCTGCGCGGCGTTGCGCAGAACGGGAAACCGATTGTGATTGGTACGACGGACACCCTGTATTCCAAAATTTTAGGCGAAAAACGCACCCTGCTTGTTCACTTACCCATGACCGAACCGGATGCGTTTGCAAAAGACCAAAAATATCCGGTGGTGTACGTGCTGGATGGGGAAAGTGGATTGTTTCAAGCGACCGTAGCGATTACCGAGTCCCTCGGCGGAGGCAGCGGAAATTTTGCGTACCCAAAACTCATCGTCGTTGGTGTCACGAATACGGATCGCACCCGCGACTTAACGCCAACCCACTCGACGGATTCATCGGTCATGCCCGGTTTTCTGCTGACCAATTCGGGCGGTGGTGAAACCTTTCTTTCGTTTTTCAAAAACGAACTCATCCCGCACGTTGAATCAACCTACCCGGCGGCTCCGTATCGCGTACTCATCGGCCACTCGTTTGGCGGATTGCTTGCCATTCATGCACTCGGCAACCATCCGGATTTGTTTCAATCGCACGTCGCCATCGACCCCAGTTTGTGGTGGGATACACCGCGTTTTTTGCAGGAAATCAAAAAGCGGCTCGCCGCTCAACCGGCCCGTGAAAACCCGCTGTTCGTCGCGATTGCCAACACGATGGGCAAAAAATTCACCCTTCAGGGCGTAAAAAACGACACGACTGCCGGTACGCTGCCCATTCGTTCCATCCTGGATTTTGATCGATTCAAGCAACGTCAGAAACCCACGACGTACCAATCGAAGTACTATCCGGACTACGATCACGGGTCGGTGCCGTTCGTCGCCGTGTACGATGCGTTGCCCTTTGTTTTCAATTTTTATGGGTTGAATTTTCCCTTCGGCGATTTTTTCAATCCCGCGTATAAAAACGATACCCTTCTCGCCGAACACTACAAAAAAGTGAGTCAGCGAATGGGCTATCCGGTGTTGCCACCCGGTGAGTTGGTGAACGCGGTTGCGCACCAATTGATGGACATGAAGCAATGGAAGCGTGCCTACCATTTTTTTCAATTGAACCTGCTGAATTATCCGAAAAGCTACGCTTCCTACGAAGCGATGGGCGAATACTTCGAGGCGAAAGGCGATAAAAAGCAGGCAAAGGAATTTTACCAAAAAGCCGCGAACCTGAACGATTCCCCGGCACTCCGCGAGAAACTTGCCAAACTCGACTAAGCGCTGAACCTGATTGTCTAAAATTTCGGTAACCAACCTCTCAAAACCCTTCTCCAATCATGGCACACATCGCTATCCCTCTGCCATCGATGCCCGGCAAGCAGGACATCGAAATTGAAGTCAAAATCAACGGCAAAAAGCAGGACCTGCACTACCGGGTCGAGCTGTTTTACTGGGCCGATTGCCCTACCCCGATGGTAGACCGGGTGGAGTGCATCCGCCACATGCTTTCGGGCTACGACCAGGACTGGGCGCTCTACTTCATCGGCTCGCCGACCGATGATTTCGTGCCCATCGCGTTCGTCAAAAAAGAAGACCTCATCAAGCAGCGAATGCTGCTGACGGCGGCGTAAAAACATGAATAGAATTTTCAATGCGGTCCGCCGCGCGGCCGAATTCTCAATGTTCAACTTTCACTATTCAAAAAACTGATATTCAACCCATTGAAAATTGAACATTGAGAATTGAACATTGAAAATTTTTGCGCCTTCTCCTCCAAAACCCCATGCTCCGCAACTACCTAAAAATCGCCCTGCGCAACCTCCGCAAGCACCGGACGTTCAGCTTCATCAACATCGTGGGGGTGGCCGTCGGGCTGGCGTGTTTCCTGCTCATCGCGCTGTACGTGCGGGATGAACTGGCCTACGACCGCTTTCACGCGAAAGCCGACCGCATTTACCGGGTGTCCCGCACGTTTCTTTCGTCCGATGGAACCCCGTCGTTGCGGCTGGCGCAGGCGGCACCGCCGTTCGGGCCGCTCCTCAAACAGGATTTTCCCGAAGCCGAGCAGGTGGTGCGGACGCTCGACAACAACGGCCTGCTGCGGTACGGGGAGCGGTCGTTCAACGAAGAAAACTTCTTTTTTGCCGAGGAAAACCTGTTCAAAGTTTTCGACCTCAAGCTGGTGAGCGGCAACCCAGCCCAGGCGCTGGTCAATCCGTTTTCGATTCTGTTTTCCCGGCCAATGGCCGAAAAATACTTCGGTTCGGAAAACCCCATCGGCAAAACGGTGCGCCTCGACGGCCAGTTTGACCTCACCGTGACGGGCGTGTTCGAGCCGTTGCCCGCGCAATCACACTTTCACCCCAGTTTCCTGCTGTCGTTTTCGACGCTCAACGACCCCCGCGTGTACGGGGCCGAGGGCCTGCGGACCAACTGGGGCAACAACTCCTTCAACACGTACGTGTTGCTGGCAAAGGGTGCCGACCCGCTTCGCATAGAACGAGCACTTCCGGCCTTCCAGGACCGGCACGTCCCTTCCGGCGGCGGCACGAAGCCCTCGAAATGGTCGCTGCTGACGATGATGAACGTGCGGGACATCCACCTGCACTCGCACACCGATTCGGAAATCGAACCGACCAGCGACATCCGCTACGTGTACCTGTTTTCGGCCATCGGGCTGTTCATCCTGCTCATCGCGTGCATCAACTACATGAACCTGGCCACGGCCCGCTCGGCGGGGCGGGCGAAGGAAGTCGGGATGCGGAAGGTGGTCGGGGCCGTACGCTCGCAACTCGTCGCGCAGTTTTTGAGCGAATCGGTGCTGGTGGTCACGTTCGCGCTGGGTCTGGCGGTGGTGCTGATGCTGCTGGGCTTGCCGCTGCTGAACGAGTTTACCGGGAAAACACTCGCGTTCGGTCAGTTGCTCGACCCCACCTTCGTGGGTATTTTGCTGGGCATCACGCTCCTGACCGGCCTCGTGGCGGGCAGCTACCCGGCGTTTTTCCTGACCTCGTTCCGGCCCATCGGCGTGTTGAAAGGCCGGGTGCAAAGCCTCGGAGCCGGGCGGTTGCGGCAGGTGCTCGTGGTCACGCAGTTTGCCATTGCCATCGCGCTCATCATCAGCACGGCGGTGGTGTTCAACCAGATGCGGTACATCCAGAACTACCGCCTCGGCTACCAAAAAGACCAGGTGCTGCTCCTGCCCGACGTGGGCGATTCGACCACGAATTTTGAAACCATCCGGCGGGAATTGCAACAAACTGGTTTCGTGCGCGAAATGGGCCGCTCCTCGCGGATTCCCTCGGGCCGCCTGCTCGATTCGTGGGACGCGGCGGCCATGAAAGGCGACAGCATGGCCCCGGTGGACGTGAACCTCCGCGGCCTGCGCATTGACTACGATTTCATCCCGACGTACCAAATCGGCATGGCCGCCGGACGGAACTTTTCCCGCTCCTTCGGCACGGACACGTCGATGATCGTCCTGAACGAAACGGCGGTTAAACTCCTGGGCTGGACACCCCGGGAAGCCATCGGCAAACGATTCCGCTACGGCCGCCGCGACGGGCAAATCATCGGCGTAACGAAAGATTATCACTTCGAATCGCTCCACCAGCGGATGTCGGCCCTCGCGATGGTGCTTGACAACCGGTACAACTGGCTGTCGGTCAGCCTGACGGGGCGCAACGTGCCCGCCGCTGTTGCGGCGGTGGAAGGGGTCTGGAAAAAACACTTCCCCGACCGGCCCTACGACTACCAGTTTCTCAACACCCGCTTCGACCGGCTCTACGCCCGTGAGCAAACCCAGCAGCGGCTCTTCGGCGTGTTCGCGGGCGTGGCGATTCTGATTTCCTGCCTCGGGCTGTTCGGCCTGTCGATGTTCATGGCCGAGCAGCGAACGAAGGAAATCGGCATCCGCAAGGTGCTGGGGGCCACCGTACCGAGCCTGGTGGCGCTCCTGAGCCGGGACCTGCTCAAACTCGTGCTGATTGCCCTGCTCGTGGCATCGCCCGTAGCGTGGTACGCCATGAGCCAGTGGCTCGACGGCTTCGCCTACCGCACCTCCGTCGGCGTGGGCGTTTTTCTGCTCACGGGTCTCGTCGCCATCGCCATCGCGCTGCTGACGGTGAGTTTCCAATCGGTAAAAGCGGCGTTGATGAATCCGGTAAAAAGTCTGAGGAGTGAGTAGTCAGGAGCGAGCGGACGCCGCGCGGGAGTGATTAGAAATACAAACTTCCTTTTCTCCTGACTCCCGCGCGGCGTCCGCTCACTCCTGACTACTCACTCCTCCCCCAACTCCATGCTTCGTAACCACCTCATCCTCGCGCTTCGCCACCTCCGGAAACAGCGGCTGTACACGTCCCTCAACGGGTTGGGGCTGGGTGTGGGCATGGCGGGAGCGTTTCTGATTTTCGGGTTCATCCGGCACCACCTCGCCACCGACCGGCACCACGCGAAAGCGGCCCGGATTTTCCGCGTCGTGACCGATTTGCACCTCGACGACGGGTCGGTCGAGGCCGGGGCCGAAGCTCCGCTGCCCCTGGCCGGGGTGCTGAGGCGGGAGTTTCCGGTGGTCGACCACGCGGCGTTCGTGCGGCGCAACCGCGAACTCACGGTGAGCCTGAAACGTGCGGGCCAGGCGACTCCCACCCGTTTTCTGGAACACGACAACACGGCGCTGGTGGAGCCGGATTATTTCAACATCTTCGACTACCGCTGGCTGAAGGGTAGCCCGGCAACCGCGCTCCGTGCGCCCAACGCGGTCGTGCTGACCGAATCCTGGGCCAGGCGCTACTTCGGCGAAATCAATCCCATTGGCCAGACACTCGACCTCGACCACCGCACCGTGGCGATCGTCACCGGCGTAGTGGCGGATCCGGTCGGCCCGACTGACCAACACTTTGGGTTGTTCATTTCGTTGTCCACCCTGCCCCGCCTCGACCCGGAATTCCCGACCGACTGGGCGGCACTCAACAGCACAAACCGGCTTTTTTTCACCCTGCGCGACCCTTCCGAGGCAGGGCGCCTGGAGGGCGCGTTTCCGGCATTGGCCCAAAAAGCGTACGGTCCGAATGCCCGGTACTACCGCTTCGGCGTCCAGCCGCTGGCCGACGTGCATTTCGACGTTTCCCGGTCGGACGGGGTAATCCGCCCCGCGCTGCTCTGGTCGCTGGGGCTGGTCGGCCTGTTTCTGGTGCTGACGGCCTGCATCAACTTCGTCAACCTCGCCACGGCCCAAGCCCTGCGGCGGAGCAAGGAAGTAGGCATCCGCAAAACGCTGGGCAGTTCGCAGGCGCAAGTGGCCCTGCAGTTTTTGCTCGAAACGAGTCTGCTGGTCGTTCTCGCCGCAGGTCTGGCCGTGCTGCTGGTCGGTTTGAGCCGGACTTATTTTGAAAACCTAATTCAACTCCGCCTCCGCCTACTACCCGACGTGCTGACCCTCGCCTTCGGCGTAGGCCTGCTTGTGGGGGTCGTTTTGCTGGCGGGGGGGTACCCGGCGGCGGTGCTGGCGGGGTTCAATCCGCTGCGGGCGTTGCAGGGCCGGTTGTCGGCTCGGTCGGTGGGCGGTTCTTCGCTTCGGCGGGGGTTGATCGTCGCGCAGTTCGCGGTGTGCCAGGCGCTGCTGGTTGGCGCGCTGGTCGTGGCCACCCAGATTCGGTACGTGCAACGCGCCGACTTGGGTTTTCGGAAAGACAACGTGGTAATTGCCAAACTGCCCAATCAGCACCCCGGCACGATGCGGGCCTTTCGGCAAACGCTTGCCCAGTTCCCCGACATCCAATCGGTTAGTTTCAATCACCTCCCGCCGTCGGACGCAGCCATGAACGGCGGCTCGTTCCGCTTTGACGGGCAGGCCGATTGGGAAAAATTTCCGGTGCGCGAACGCCTCGCCGACGCTGATTACCTGTCCACTTTTGGCCTGAACCTCCTCGCCGGGCGCAACCTCGCCCCCAGTGACACCATCCGGGAGTACCTCGTCAATGAAACCCTGGCCCGCAAGCTGGGCTTTCCGGACCCCCGCCAAATCATTGGTCGCACCCTGCAATACCACCTCTCGCCGGTGGCCCTGCCCATCGTGGGCGTGGTGAAGGACTTCCACCAGCGTTCGCTGCACGACCCCATCGGCCCCTGCCTCATCGCCAGCCGGTCCGAATTTTACCACCGAATCGCCGTCCGCATTTCGGGTCAAAACCCCGCCGAAAGTCTGCAACGCATCCGCCAAACCTGGCAACGATTTTACCCCGACGAGGTGTTCGAGCACACGTTTCTCAACGAGCACCTCGCCCGATTTTACGACACCGAAAACCTGATTTCGCGGCTCATCAACGTCTTCGCGGGCGTGGCCGCGCTGATTTGCGGCCTGGGCCTGTACGGGCTGGTGTCGTTCGTCGTCACGCAGCGGACGAAAGAAATCGGCGTTCGCAAAGTGCTGGGTGCCAGCGTAACCAGCATCGTCGGACTGCTGTCGTCCGATTTCCTCCGGCTGGTGTTAGTGGGTGTATTGGTTGCCTCGCCGCTGGCGGGCTGGGTGATGCAGCGCTGGCTGAACAATTTCGAGTACCGCATTGGTCTCAGCGGCTGGCACTTTGTGGGCGCGGGCCTGCTGGCCGTGGCAATCGCGTTGTTGACCGTGAGTTTTCAATCCGTGAAAGCGGCGTTGATGAATCCAGTTAAAAGTTTACGAACCGATTGATTTCCATGAAAAAACTCCTTCTGTTCTGCTGCCTGCTCATGGCCGAAACGGTGTATGCCCAGAACGGGCAATCAGCGGACGCTCCGGCAGTTCGTCAAGCCTGCCTGAACTACATCGACGCGTTCTACCGGGTTGACACGACCCTGGCGTATGCCAGCGTCCACCCCAGCCTCCAGAAGCGGGGGTTCTACTTCGACCCAAAAACGGGAGTGTACTCACGGCAACTCGAAATGCCCTTCCCCGCCCTGGTCCGACTGGCCAAAATCTGGAACCGTGATGGCAAAGAGGCCAATAATCAGTCGCCCCGCGAGGTGCAGATTTTCGAAATCGCCGACAAAACCGCCACGGCCAAAGTCACGGCGGCGTGGGGCATCGACTACCTCCACCTCGTCAAAGAAGCCGACCGCTGGATGATTGTCAACGTGCTCTGGCAGTCGCCGCCCAAATCGCTCAACCACCCTAAACTCTGACACCGGCCATGTTCCGCAACTACCTCAAAATCGCCTGGCGCAATTTGACGAAGAACAAGGTGTACTTTGTCATCAACACCCTCGGGCTGGCCATCGGCATGGCCGCCTGCCTGCTCATCCTGAGCTACGTAGCCTACGAGCGCAGCTACGACGCCTTCCACCCCGGCATCGACCGACTGTTCCGCGTCGAACTCGACAGCTACCAGAACGGCAAGCTGGCTTTCAAGTCGGCCACGTCGTACCCGGCCATCGCGCCGACGCTGAAAAAAGACTACCCGGAGGTGGAAGAAACCGCCCGGCTCTACGACGCCAACAGCAGCGTGGTGGCCTACGAAAACAACCGGTTCCGGGAAGACAATTATTACTTCGCCGACAGCAGCATTTTCCGGGTATTGCACATCCCCTTCGTGCAGGGCGACCCGGCCACGGCCCTGCAAGGCCCCGGCAAAGTCGTGATTTCGGAAACCATTGCCCGGAAGTACTTCGGCACTGCCGACCCGATGGGCAAAACCCTCAAACTCGACCGCGACGCCTACCAGGTGCGGGGTGTTTTCAAAGATTTTCCAAAAAATTCCCACCTCGAACTCGACCTGCTTTTTTCGTACCTCACCAACCGGGAAGCCCAAACGAGTTGGGGGTGGTACGACTTCTTCACGTACGTGAAACTCCGCCCTGGCACCGACCCGGCGCGGTTTGAGGCCAAGATGAAAGACCTGGTCATGCGCTACGACGGGCAGCGGCGTAAGTCTTCCGAACGAGGGGATGAATTGTTGCTCCAACCCGTCCGCGACATCCACCTGACTTCGCGGCTGAATCAGGAAGCCGAGGTGAACGGCAACGGCGGGGCCGTCACGGTGCTGGCGCTGATTGCTTTTTTTATTCTCGCCATCGCCTGGATCAACTACATTAATCTCGCCACCGCCCGCGCCGTGGACCGGGCGAAGGAAGTGGGCATCCGCAAGGCCGTCGGGGCCGAACGGGGGCAGTTGGTGCGGCAGTTTTTGTTCGAGTCGGCTTTGCTCAACCTCATCGCTGTCGGCGTGGCCCTGCTCGTGGTTAACCTCAGCCTGCCCGCGTTCGTCACGTTGACGGGCAAGCCCGTTTCCCTGGACATTTGGGTTGAAAACAACCGCTGGCTGCCCGCGCTGGGTGTGTTTGGGGTGGGGATGCTGCTGTCGGGATTGTACCCCGCCTTCGTGCTGTCGGGCTTCCGGCCGGTGGCGGTGTTGAAGGGCAAAATCCGGCCCGCGTCGGGCGGGCTTTCGTTGCGGCAGGCGCTCATCGTGCTGCAATTCACGGCCTCCATCGTGCTCGTCATCGGCACCATCACCGTGTACCGGCAGCTCCGGTTCATGCAGGAGCAAGACCTGGGTTTCAACCCCAACCAAACCCTGGTGCTGCAAGGCGCGGGAGTCAGGGATTCGACCTACGAGGCGCGGGCGAACAGTTTTAAGCAGGAACTCATTCGTGAGGGCTTGGTCACGAAAGCCACCGCCTCGGCCTACGTGCCCGGCATCGAGATTTTGTGGACGAACAACGCTCGGCGGCTCGATTTTCCGAACGCACCCAGCAACACGTTCTACCTCAGTTCCTACGACTACGAATTCGTGGACGCCTACGAAATCAAGCTGGCAGCGGGGCGAAATTTTTCCCGGCAGTTTGGCTCCGACCGCAAAGGCGTGCTGCTCAACGAAACGGCATCCGACTTGCTCGGTTTCAAAAATCCCGCCGATGCCGTCGGCAAGCGCATCAGCATCTGGGATACGTTGACCGTCGTGGGCGTGGTGAAAAATTACCACCAGCAGGGCCTGCAAAAAGGCCACTGGCCGATGCTCATCCGGCTCTTGCCCGACAATGCCCGGTTTTTCTCGCTGAAACTGGCCGACGGCGGCAACCTCGAAGCCAAAATCGCCCGCATCAAAGCCCGGTACGACGAGGCCTTCCCCGGCAATTCGTTCGATTACTTTTTCCTCGACACGTTTTTCAACGAGCAGTACAAAGCCGACCGGCAATTCGGCAAAGTCTGCGGCATTTTCGCCGGGTTGGCCATTTTCATCGCCTGCCTGGGCTTGTTCGCCCTGGCCACGTTCATGGCCGAGCAGCGGACGAAGGAAATCGGCATCCGCAAGGTGCTGGGGGCCAGCGAGGCGGGCATTGTCGGATTGCTGTCCAAAGATTTCCTGAAACTCGTGTTCATCGCGCTCCTCGTCGCCACACCCGTCGCCTGGTTTGCCCTCAACCGCTGGCTCCAGGATTTCGCCTACCACACCAACCTGCCCTGGTGGTCGTTCGCCCTGGCGGGCCTGCTCGCCGTGGGCATCGCCCTGCTCACGGTCAGCTACCAGTCCATCAAAGCGGCTTCAATGAATCCGGTGAAAAGTTTACGAACGGAGTAGAGGGAGGAAAGGGAGGAGGGGACGATAGGGAAAATTGAATTTTCAATATTCAATGCTCAATGTTCAATTCTCAATCAATTCACGGGAGAACAGACCTTTGAGCGTTGAAAATTGATCATTGAGCATTGAAAATTTTCCCTCTTCCCCCTCCTCCCTCTCGTCCCCTGCCTCCCCTTTCCCTCATTCCCATGCTCCTCACCTACCTAAAAATCGCCTGGCGGAACCTCGGGAAAAACCGGGTCAACACTGCCATCAACATCGTGGGCCTGGCCATCGGAATGGCCGCCTGCCTGCTCATCACGCTGTACGTGGCCGACGAACTCAGCTTTGACCGGCATTGGGCCAACGGCGAACGGGTGTACCGCATGGCCCTCGAACGCCGCTACCCCGACCGCGTGTCGAAGTACGCCATCATTCCGCAATCGTACGCCGAGGCCGTGCGCCGCGAAATTCCTGGGGTGCAGGAAGCGGTGCGGGTGTTCAACTTCAACGGCGGCAACGCCACGACCCTGCTCAAGATTGGGAGCGAGGTGCACGAGGAACGGGCGTTTTTGGCGGTGGATTCCACGTTTTTCCGGGTTTTTCATACCCCGTTACTGCGGGGTACACCCGACGCGGTGCTCAACCGACCCAACACGCTCGTGCTGACCGAATCGACGGCCCAACGGCTGTTCGGCACCCAGAACCCCGTCGGCAAAACCGTTGAATTGGTGCAGGGGCCAAAACTTGAGGTAACCGGCGTGTGCGCCGATTTCCCCCGCAATACCCACTTCAGCGCCGATTTTCTGGCTTCGACGAAGGGCTTTCCCTTCGCCGACCAGCAAAATTTCATCAACTTTTCGGCCCACACGTACGTGTTGCTGCGTCCGGGCATTTCGCCGGAATCGGTGCAGGCCCGGCTCCCGGCGCTGGTGGAAAAATACGCCGCCGGGCCGGTGCAGCGCAATTTTGGGGTTTCCTTCCGGGAATACCTGAAGGCGGGCAACGGGTATTTTTATTTCCTGCAACCGCTCCGGGGCATCCACCTCGATTCCAATCTCGAAGCCGAACTCCGCCCCAACGGCAGCCGGACGCTGGTGTACGTGTTTTCGGTCATCGCGGCGTTTGTGCTCCTGATTGCCTGCATCAACTTTATGAACCTGGCCACGGCCCGCTCCGGCGAACGGGCGAAGGAAGTGGGCATCCGCAAAACCCTCGGCTCGACGCGGGGCCAACTGGCCGCGCAGTTTCTGACCGAATCGGTCCTCCAGGCCCTGGCGGCGTTTGCCGTGGCGCAGGGGCTGGTCGCGGCCCTGCTCCCGGCCTTCAATTCGATTTCGGGGAAAGAACTTTCCGTCGCGTTCTTCCTGAACGGCACCGTGGCTCCGCTCCTGCTCGGTTTGGCGCTGGGGGTGGGGCTGCTGGCCGGGGCATACCCGGCCGGGGTGCTGGCGGGCTTCGAACCGATTCGGGTGCTGCGGGGGCGGTTTGCCGCCACCAGGCAGGGGCAATTGCTGCGCAACGGCCTCGTGGTGTTCCAGTTTTCGATTTCCATCCTGCTCATCATCAGCACGATAGTGGTGTTGCGTCAACTGTCGTTTATCCAGTCGAAGGAATTGGGTTTCACGAAAGAAAAAGTGGTGACGCTCCAGGGCGTGGGCTTCCTGGGGCCGAAAACGGAAGCTTTCAAGCGGGAAGTGGAACGAATGGCGGGCGTCAAAAGCGTGGGCAGCACGAGCGCGACGCCGGGCACGCCGAATTTCTTCGGCATGACCCTTCGCAAGCCGGGCCAGAACGAAACCCTGACCGGCCGGGGCGTGGTGGTGGATGACCAGTTTCTGCAAACCCTCGGCGTGACGATGGCCCAGGGACGGGCGTTTTCGCGGGAATTCAACGATTCGCTGTCCGTGATCCTCAACGAAGAGGCCGTGCAGCGCCTGGGTTTGATTGACCCGATTGGAAAAACCGTTCTCAGCCCCGACCGCTTCGGGCGACCCGGCACCGACGAGGTGAACTACACCGTGGTGGGCGTGGTGAAAAACTTCCATTTCACGTCGCTCCACGACCGCATCGCGCCCCTGTTCATCGTCAACGACCGCTGGTTCAACCGCTTGAACAACCAGATGGTGGTGCGGATTCAGGCCGAAAATCCGCAGGCCACTCTCGCCCAAACGGAGCGGCTTTGGAAAAGCTACCTGCCCGACCAACCGTTTCACTACAGCTTCCTCGACGAAGACTGGACGGCCCTCTACCGCACCGAGCAGGTTTCCCAACGCATTTTTGGGGTGTTTGCGTTGTTGGCCATTTTCATCGCCTGCATGGGTTTGCTCGGGCTGGCGATGTACGTGATTCAGCAACGGACGAAGGAAATCGGCATTCGGAAAGTGCTCGGCGCGAGCGTGCCGGGGCTAGTGGCCCTGCTGTCAAAGGATTTTCTGAAACTCGTGGCTATTGCCCTGCTGCTGGCCTCGCCGCTGGCCTGGTGGGCCATGGACCGTTGGCTGGCCGATTTCGCCTACCGCATCGCCATGCCCTGGTGGGCGTTCGTGCTGGCGGGGGTGTTGGCCGTCCTGATTGCGCTGCTGACGGTGAGTTTTCAGTCGGTGAAAGCCGCGCTGATGGACCCGGTGAAGAGTTTACGTTCGGAGTAGCGGTCAGAGGAAGGAATTGAGATCGAGACGAAGTACGTCGGAATACGACGAGCGTTCGGGTGCGGCATTTCCCCGCGAAAATTTGTACCAGCACCGGGCTTTGTAGTCGAACACGAAGCCTTCGACGACACCGTACTCGGCTTCTTCCAGGATTCGGGAAACTTTGTTGAGGTCGTGTTTCAGCCCCTTCGTCTGGCAGATTTCGATAATGACGCGGGTTTGCTCGGCTTCGGCGTCGTAGAGAATCACGTCAGGCGTAGGGCTTGACTCCTCACCGAGCATGGTTTCGGGCAGTGGTTCCAACGGGATGACGCCTTCGCGGAAGTAAAGCGGGTACAACCCCGCCGTCAACCGGGCAATGATGCGCTGGTGGATGATGGGCGCGTTGATGCCCATGTCATCGTCGTGGACGACGAAGGGCTTGGATTCCAGCGGGATGTAGGCCATGGTTGTCGCGTCATATTTTGCCAAAATTATTGAAAACCGGTCTGACATGTTCAGAAACTACCTCAAAGTCGCCCTCCGCAGTTTGCTCCGCCGCAAATTTTACGCGGCGCTGACCCTGTTCGGCCTGGCCGTGGGCCTCACGTTCGCGTTCCTCATTGGCAACTACGTTCATTCCGAGTACCGCATCAACCGCGACCTGCGCAACGCCTCCCGGCAGTACCTCCTGCAAAGCGAGTGGAAGTTGGCTAACCTCGGGATGCCCATCACCACCCTGGCCCCGCTGGCCCGGACGCTGCGCGAGCAATACCCGAGCCTGGTGGCCAACTACTACCGCTACGACGGCATTTCGGTCACGGTCTCGCGGGGCGACAAGCACTTTCGGGAATCCGTGCAGGCGGGGGATTCGACGCTGCTGACCATGTTTGGTTTTCCCCTGCTCCACGGCGACCCGCGCACGGCCCTCGACCGGCCCAACTCCGTGGTGCTGACCGAATCGCGGGCGCGGCGGTATTTCGGCAAAACTGACGTGGTTGGCCAAACGCTTACCCTCGACAACTTCGTGGGCGGTAAGCAGACGTACCTCGTCACGGGCATTCTGAAAGCCTTGCCCGACAATTCGGTGACCCACCTCGTGACGGAACCCGACGAGGTGTTCATTTCGATGAGCAGCCTCCGGGGCCGGGAAGTCGGCAACGAGGCATGGGGCAATCCGTTCATCGTCAACTACGTCGAATTGCGGGAAGGCGTGAAGCCCGAACAACTGGCGGAACCCATCAAAAAACTGCTGGCTACCCACGCGCCGCCCAATTTCCGCGACAACCTGACCGTCAGGCTGACCTCCCTGCCGGACTACCATTTTGAGGCCAACAACGGCGTCATCGGCAAACTGGCCTACGCCGTGACCGCCGTGGCCGTGTTCATGCTGCTGATGGCGAGCATCAATTTCGTCAACGTGAGCATCGGTCACGCCTCGACCCGATTGCGGGAAATCGGCGTGCGGAAATCCCTGGGCGGCGAGCGGCGGCAGTTGCTGGGGCAGTTTCTGGCCGAGGCCCTGCTCCTGACGGCCCTGGCGACGGTGCTCTCCCTGTTCGGCTACGAAATTGCCCGCCCCTCGTTCGGCGACGTGCTGGGCCGCAGCCTTCCCGCTCTGACCATGTGGCCTGGCTGGGCGTTTGGGGCCGTCGCCGCGTTGAGCCTGTGCGTCGGCTTGCTTGCGGGCAGTTACCCGGCCCTGGTACTCTCGGCCTTGCCCGCGGTGGATTCGCTGAAAGGCAAGCTCAAATCGGTGGGGGACGGCGTGCTGCTCCGCCGGGCGCTGCTGACGTTTCAGTTCACGATGGCCGTGTTCGTCTTCGTGGGGGCCGTGGTCGTGGGGCGGCAGGTGGCGTATTTTTTCGAAAAAGACCTGGGTTTTCAGCGGGAACAACTCCTGACGGTTTCGTCCGTACCCCGCAACTGGTCGCCGGAGGGCGTGGCCACGACCGAATTGGCCCGCGACCGGTTTGCCCGCCTGCCAGGAATCGCCTCCGCCACTCTGTCGTGGGAGACGCCCGCCGACGGCCCCGGCAACAACACGGCGCTGTACCGCCAGGGCCGCGACAGTACGGAGGCCGTGGCCGTGGGGCTGATGACGACCGACGAGCATTTCGCCCGCACCTTCGCCATTCCGATGCGGGCGGGTGAGTTTTTGCACGCCAACCGGGGGGCTTACCAGGAAACCCGCGTGGTCATTAACGAATCGGCCGCCCGGGCGCTGGGCTGGCCGCAACCCGGCGACGCCATCGGCCAGTACGTGCGCTTTCCGGGAACGGCGGTTTCGTACCAGGTCAGCGGCGTGACGGCGGATTTTCACTCCGCTTCCCTCCACCAGTCCATCCAGCCACTGGCGTTTCTGCACGTCCGGCGTGGGGTCATTTTCCGGATGCTCTCGTTCAAACTCAACTCCGCGCGGTTGCGCGAAACTTTGGCGTCGCTCGAAACCGAGTGGGCCAGGACCTTCCCCAGTGCCCCCTTCGTGCATACGTTTCTGGATGAATCCCTCCAGAACCTCTACCTGACCGAACTGCGGATGCGCAAAGCGGCCCGCATCGCCACCGTGCTGGCGCTGGTCATTGTGCTGCTCGGCGTGCAAGGCGTTGTGTCGCAGAGCATCGCCCGCCGCACGAAAGAAATTGGCATCCGGCGGGTGCTGGGCGCGACTTCGGTGGGCATCATCCGGCTGTTTTTAGGGGAGTTCGTGCTGATTCTCGTACTGGCAAACGGGCTGGCCGCGCCGCTGGCGGCGCTCGTGCTAAACAATTGGCTGCAACGGTACGCCTACCACGTCAGCCTGAACGGGGTGCCCTTCGTGGCGGTCGGGGTGGGGCTGGCGGCGGTGATTGGGCTGGTGGTTAGCCTGCAAAGCCTGAAAGCGGCGCTGACGGACCCGGTGAAGTCGTTGCGGACGGAGTAAGGCCGAGGGCTAGCCTTCAAAAATATCGCTCAGGTTTAATTGAATGCCCGTCACTGGGTCGGTGAGTTGTCCCTGCGAGAAGGTCATCTGCTGGCGGTTGGGTAGGAGAATTGAAACCGTTTGCACGGTGGGCACGACGAGCCAAACGGTTTTCACGCCCGCCGGGAAGTGTTTTTTGTAAATCCGCTCCGTCCGGCTGTTGAGGCTTTGCTCGGGCGGTCCGTCGCACGGGGAGAGTATTTCGATCGTTGTCAGGGGCACTTCCTGGACGATGATTTCATCGTCCAGCCAATCTGCTTTTCGTTTGGGCATAATGCACAGGTCGGGCCGGGTTTTGCCCGAGGCAAAGTCGAAGTCCAGTTCCGTTAAAATGCTGTACTGATTGCGATACTGCATCCTAAGCAGAAATGCCAGGTGACTTTGCAACTCAGCGTGGTTGAAGCTGGACATTTTTTCGTCGGAATCGGTGAGGGGTTCGAGCAGCTCTTCCATGACATCTTGCTTTTTTTCAAAACTACAAAAATTCGCTTGCGATGTTCCGCAACTACCTCAAAATCGCCCTCCGGCATCTCTACAACCACCGCCTCTACGCCCTGCTCAATGCCAGCGGGCTGGCCGTGGGCGTGGCCGTCGTGCTCCTGGCCCTGCTCTACACCCACGACGAATGGCGGTTTGACCGCTTTCACCGCACCAACCCGCACCTGTACCGCATCACGACGACGCTGGTCGAAAATCGGGGTGGTCAGTCGGAAACCACCGGTGGCACCGGGCAGGTACAGGGGCCGATTTTCGCCGCCAACGTGCCCGAAATCAAAACGTTCGTCCGGGTCATGGGCGGGGACATTTACGCCGACTTCCTGGCGGCCGACAAAGCCCTGAAGGTGCAGCCGCTTTACGTGGACCCGACGTTTCTGGAGGTATTTTCCTTTCCATTGCTGCACGGCAATCCGAAAACCGCGTTGCGGGACGTCGGTTCGGTGGTGGTTACCGAACGCACGGCCCGCCGGTTTTTCAACCGGGTGAACGTCGTCGGCGAAGTATTCACCCTCGACGGTGACCCGTCGGCCCAACGGCTGGGCAAACCCCTCGTCATTTCCGGCGTCGTGCAGGACCCGCCCGCGCATTCCTCCCTGCAATTTGACGTGCTGCATCCGTTCGGGTTCATGCAGCTTTCGTTCGACGATTCCAACTGGCTCAACGCCTACCTGAGCACATTCGTGGTGCTGCACCCCACCGCCAACCGGGCCGCCGTGGAGCGAAAAATGGCCGAACTCTACGCCATTCACGCGAGAAAACAACTCACCGGAAGCCGCCGCCTCGCTCAGTTCGACCCCAAAATCCGGTACGGCCTCCAGCCGATGACCGACATTCACCTGAACCCGCTCTACCGCACCAACGGCAACCGCGAAGGCGGCATCATCAACGGCAGCAACCCCGTGTTTTCGTACCTGTTTCTGGGCATTGCCGGGTTTATCCTGCTGATGGCGAGCATCAATTTCGTCAACCTGAGCATCGCCGGATCGCTGCAACGGGCGAAGGAAGTGGGTGTTCGGAAAGTATCGGGCGGTCTGCGACGGCACATCATCGACCAGAGTCTTGTCGAGTCGGGCTTGCTGTGCGGCCTGGCGCTGGCACTGGGCGTCGGAGCGACTCTGCTCGTGTTGCCTGCGTTTCAATCACTGACCGAAAAACCGGTTGCCTTCGGCGATGTGCCGCTGCCCTGGCTGGTCGCCGGGTTGCTGGGGATATTCCTCGTGCTGGTGCTGTTGGCGGGGTTTTACCCGGCCTGGGTGCTGTCGCGGTTCAAACCCACCGCCGTGCTGTACAACCGCCAGGCGCTCTCGGTGCGGGGCAGCTTCGGGCGCGGGCTGGTGGTGTTTCAGTTTGCCCTCGCTTTTTTTCTGCTCGTTGTGACGGCCGTTTTTTACCGGCAAATGGAATTCATCCGCACGAAAGATCTGGGCTACAACCCGTTCCACATCATCCGCACGTACGTGGCCGGCAACACGCCCGTGGCGAAGGTGCAGACCAACCTCCGCCAACGTCTGGCCCGGGAGCCGTCCATCCGGAGCCTCGCCTTCGGGGGTGATTATGGCGTGAACGAAACCACCGTGAACGGACGAACCGTGCGGAGTTACTACCAGGTTGCCGACGAAGTGTACCTGTCCACGCTGGGCCACACGCTCCGCCTGGGCCGGAATTTTTCGCGGCACCATCCCACCGATGCCCACGCCGCCCTGATCGTCAACGAGGCCTTCGTGAAAGCCGCCCACCTGCACAACCCGCTCGGTGCCACGGTGCGGCTCGATTCAGGCCGGTTCAAAACCCCTCGCACCATCGTCGGCGTCGTGCGCGATTTTCACACCGGGTCGCTCCGCGAACGCATCCAGCCGGTGGTGATGCTCATGGCCGAGCACGACGCCGGAGCGATTTGGGTAAAACTCGAAAAGTCCAGACTCCGGGAGGGCATGGCGGTGCTGGAAAAAGCCTACCGCGACGTGCTGCCCCAAGCCGTGTACGACGCGCAGTTTCTCGACGAGATGAACGCCCGCGAGTACCGCCAGGAACAGCGCTGGCAGACGCTAATCGGCTCTGCCTCGGGGCTGGCACTCCTGATTTGCGCGTTCGGTCTGTTCGGATTGACACGCCTCACGGCCCAGCAGCGGACGAAGGAAATCGGCGTGCGCAAGGTGCTCGGGGCCAGCGTGGGCAGCATCGTCGCCCTGCTTTCCAAAGATTTTCTGAAACTGGTGGTGCTGGCCGTGGTCATCGCTACGCCGTGCGCTGGATGGGTGGTGTCACGCTGGCTGGAAAACTTCGCCTACCGCACTTCCGTCGGCGCTGGCGTTTTCGTCCTCACGGGGTTGCTGGCGGTGGCCATCGCGGTGCTGACGGTGGGTTTTCAATCAGTGAAAGCGGCAATGGCGAATCCGGTGAAGAGTTTACGGACGGAATGAGTACCTTCGGTGAATCGCGCCAAAACCGATTCGCCATGCGCCGAAATTTCCTCCTGTTTCTCGCGGCCGGATGGCTGGGTGGGGCTTCCCTCCCCGGCCAGGCCCAACGCCCGGCCTCCGCGCCCCTCGCGGGCGACGGCCTGCGGGGCGAGTATTTCAACGGCCCCAATTTTGAGCAAAAAGCCTTCACCCGCACCGACCCCCAGGTGGCCTTCGACTGGAACTGGTCTTACCCGGCCCCCGGCGTGCAGCGGGAGTATTTTTCCGTGCGCTGGACGGGCAAACTCTACGCCCCCCTGACGGGCCGCTACCGCTTTAGCGCCGTGGTGGACGACGGCGTGCGGGTGTGGGTGGGCGGCAAACGGGTGATTGACGAGTGGCGCAAGCAGGACGACATTCGCTTCGTGGGCGAAATTTTTCTCACCGGCCGCAATTGGTACGACCTGCGCGTGGAGTATTACAACGACTGGAAAGGCAGCATCGTGTTCGTGAACTGGGAATTGCCGCCGACCGACCCGGCGGCGCGGCGCAGCCCGATTCACCGTCCCGAACTCATTCCGACCGAATACCTGTACACCCCAGCGCGGTTCGCGGCCCGGCACCCTACGGCCACCCCGAAAGTCACCCCGGCTCCGCCCCGAACCGCGTCCGTGAACGCGCCCCAACCCAGAATGGCCACAAGGCAGAAACCAACCGCACCCGTTTCGCCGACGCCGACGGTTCCCCGCACCCGCCCGAACGACACCGCCGCCACAGCGAAACCGAGTGCCACTGTCCGGAACCTGAGCGCGGGTCAAACGTTGACGCTGCGAAACATTGTTTTCGCGCAGGGCAGTCCGGAAATCCTGCCCCAATCCTTCCCAGAATTGGACGAACTGGCGGCTTCGCTGAAAGCCAACTCGTCGCTCCGCCTCGAAATCATCGGCCACACCGACACCGTGGGCGATGCGGCGATGAACCAGCGGCTTTCGGAGCAGCGGGCGCGGGCCGTGGTGCTGTACCTGGCCCGGCGCGGGGTGGCCGAAAGCCGGATGGAATCGAAAGGGTTTGGCGGCTCGCGCCCGCTGGTCGGTGGAACGACGGAAAGCGAGCGGTCGAAAAACCGGCGGGTGGAGATTCGGGTGAAGTGATTTTTTATTGTAGGGGCGGTTCTTGTGAACCGCCCCTACAATACGTGTCCGATACCGAACGTCAGGCTGTCCGGCACCGGACAAGTTTTTTGCAAAAAATGGCCTTATTCGTGCTGTAAAGCCCTGTTTACCGACTGGCACACCGATTGACTCCTCTTTAACCCAAACCACTGCTTCGGATGATCACCCTCAACAACGTCTCGAAATACTACCCGGCCGGGTTCGGCAAAACCTACGTGTTGCGCAACGTCAACCTGCAAATCGATCAGGGCGAATTCGTGTCCATCATGGGGCCGTCGGGGTCGGGCAAATCCACGCTGCTGCACATCCTGGGCCTGCTCGAAGAGCCATCGGAGGGCGAATACCTGTTTCTGGACGAACCCGTTCACAAACTCAGCGAGAAAAAACGCACCGAACTCCACCGCAACCACATCGGCTTCGTATTTCAAGCCTACCACCTGATTGATGAACTGACGGTGTACGAAAACATCGAAACGCCCCTGCTTTACAAAGGCGTTTCCTCCTCCGAGCGCAAAAGCCGCGTGGCCGACGTGCTCGACCGCTTCGGCATCGTCGCGAAAAAAGACCTGTTCCCCACCCAGCTTTCGGGTGGCCAGCAGCAGCTCGTCGGCATCGCAAGGGCCATCGTAGCCCAGCCGAAGGTGATTTTCGCCGACGAACCCACCGGCAACCTACACTCCGAGCAGGCCCGCGAAATCATGGAATTGTTCCAGAAACTCAACCAGTCCGACGGCGTGACCATCGTGCAGGTGACCCATTCCGAAACCAACGCCGAGTACGGCAACCGCACCGTGAAGCTCCGCGACGGCTGGCTGGAGCCGAAAGAGGCCGTGGTCTGACGCACCTCCAACCCTTACCAACCATGCAATGTACCCTTCTTCCGAAGGGCTGGATTTTTCTTGCCCTTCTTCCCGCCTCCACCTTTGCTCAGACTCCGTTGAGCCTTCGTCAGGCGCTTGAAATCGCCCAGCGCAACAACCCGCAGGTGAAAACCGCCCAGTTGCAGGTCGAAAGCGACGCGCTCCAGCACCAGCAAGCCAAAATGAACCGCCTGCCCACGGTCGGGCTATTTGGTTCGCAGGCCTTCAGCGCGGGCCGCAACATCAACCCCACGACGAACGAATTCGTGGAAAGCGCCGTCAGTTCCAACAACTACCAGTTGAGCGGGAGCGTGACGGTCTTCAACGGCATGGCCATCAGCAACACCATCAAGCAGACGAACCTGCTGGCCGAATCCTCCCGGCAAGGATTGTTAGCTGCGAAGCAACTCGTCATGCTCTCGGTCGTGCAGAATTACCTGGCCGTGCTCGTGGCCGAAGACCAGTTGGCCAACGCCGTCCGTCAAACCGAAACCTCCCGCGCCCAGGTGGAGCGGACGCAGTTGCAGGTGAATGCCGGTACGGTGGCCGAAATGACCCTGCTTGACCTCCAGGCCCAACTCGCCAACGACGAACTGACCGTGGTCAACGCCCGCAACACGCTGTACCTCGCCCGTCTGACGCTCATCCAAACCCTCAACGAACCCACCCAAAGCACCAGCGATCCCAACTCGCTTACGGTCGAGCGCCTGCCCGTCACCGACCCCGCCGACCGCTACTACCCGCAAACCGTGCAGGAAGTCGTCAAAAATTCCTTCGACGTGATGCCGTCGGTGAAAGCCGCCAACCTGCGGGTACAAAGCGAACACCTCGGCGTGAAAGTGGCCCGCGCCGCGATGTACCCTTCGCTGACGCTGAACGGTGGCCTGAGTACGCTCTACTCCAGCGTGGGTTTGCAACGCTTCGTCGCCGACGGCACCCTCCTCGATCAGCCCACGGGCGGTTACGTGCTCGTCGGCGGGCAGCAGCAGCCCGTGTTCGCCACCGCGCCGGGGGGCACCTTCGAGAACTATGCCTACGGCGAACAACTCCGCAACAACCTCAACCGCTCCCTCTCGCTCAACCTGCGCATTCCGATTTTCAACAACTTCCTCGCCCGCAATCGCATCACCAACGCGGTGATTTCCCGCAAAACCGCCGAAGTCGCCCTCGACAACGCCCGGATTCAGTTGCGGCAGGGCGTCGAGCAAGCCTACGCCAGCCTCATCACGGCGGGCGACCGCTACAAGGCCACCGCCGAGCAGGTGCGGGCGCTGGAGCGGACCTTCCAGGCCACCGAAAGCCGCTTCAACAACGGCACCATCCCCTCGGTGGACTACGTGCTGGCCAAAAACCGCCTCGACGCCGCCCGCCTCAACCTCATCCAGGCCCGCTACGAAACCGCCCTCCGCGCCTACGTGCTCGACTTGTACCAGGGGAAACCCATCGACTGAGTAAGTCTCTCCGGCCTCCCTTCGCGTCCACCTGGGGTGCCGTTTCCGGGTTTACGCCCGCTGTTTTGAATGTTCAGCATGCCTTTCCGAACTTCTGACACGGCTATTTTGATTTCTGACCTTCTTATTTTGAAGTTTGACACGGCTATTTTGATTTCTGACATGCCCATTTCAACATTTGACATGCCTTATCTACTTTCTGACATGGCTGTTTGAATTGTTGACCCCCTCATTTTAATTTTTGACATGGCTAATTTAATTTCTGACCTGCTCATTTGAACTTCCGGCAAGCCTTCTTCAGAACCCGACCACCCGTCTCCACGTCCCGTTCCCCCGCTCGTACTGGCTACCAACGGCTTCCGCGAGCGGGGGCTTTTTTTTGCGTGAATGGTTTGGTGGGATGCGGGGAAAGGGGGAATTTTAGGGGGTTGAAAACAGGAAGCGCCATGACCAAATCCATAGAGTTGGAAGCAGCAGTGGCCGACAGGGCCGAAGAATTGGCCCGTCAACGCGGGATTTCGGTATCCGAACTGGTCTCAGAGTTGCTCACTGGTAACCCGCCGGATGAGGAGGTGGCCAGACGCGTTAGCGCCTTACGACGGATTAAAGAATTGACGAAAGGGATTTCACTCCCGCCCGAGACAGACCCGCGGCGGGAATACAATGAACACGCCCTACGGAAACATGCCTAAGTTGTACCTCGATACCAACATCCTGCTCGACCACGTAATGAATCGGCAACCATTCAGCACCAGCGCGGACCAGTTGATGCTGCACATTGCCCAGCGAAGAGCAGTTGGTAGTACGTCGGTTATCAACTTGGTTCACACCCATTACCAACTTCGTCGCAGTGTATCCGAGCAGACTGCCCGACAGGTTCTTACCGACTTGTTGGTTGTTATTGACGTGGTTGACATTCCCAGCAATCTGGCGGCAACGGCTTTGGTTAATCAGGATTGCAAAGACTTTGAAGACGCCGTGCAATGGACCCTCTGCCAGCACCATCGGGTTGATTTTCTGATTACCCGAAACGGCTCCGATTTTCCGGCAAGCAGCCAGCCGGTGGTGTGTGACGCGGAAACGTACTTGCTTCAACACGCCCCGCCCGCATGAAACGCTACCCCAACCAGCTTTCCTACGGGCAGAACAACCTCGTGGTGGCGCTTTCGGAAACGGAAGTGGCGAAGGTGTTTTGGGGCGACACCCGCTCGGACATTGGTTCGGAAGCCGAAAAGATGAAATTTGCCAACGCGGTGAATGGGCTGGTGGCCCGGTTCGTCCGGTTGGATTACGACGAAGCCAACGACTGGGACATGCTCGTGATGGAACGGCTTTACCCGCTGGATTTCCGGACGATGGAACTCGCCAGGCGGGAGTTGGTCATTGACGTGTTCGAGGACGAATTGCGGGCATTGCACCGGGCCGGGTTTGTCCACCACGACTTGCGGCGGCCTTCCCATTCCAGCGGCGAACGCTACGACAACATCCTGCTCACCGACCGCGGCCTACGCCTGATTGACGTGGGCATTTCGGCGCTCCGCTCCCAGGTCGGCGAATTGCTGTTTGGTAAGTACGTGGAGTTGGAGCTTAAGGAATTGGCGGAATTTCGGGGGTATTTTTTGGGGAGGTGACGTGGTCTGGTTGTCGAGGCGCTGCGGAGGCTATTGAATTGAGGGAGAGTTCCTGGGCTGGCAGGTGATAGGCCACGGTAGTAGGATGGCGTTTGACACGAAGCGGAAAACGGTGTAACTTTTGGGCATCAAAACTGGAAAAGCCATGAAACTGACCATTGAATTGAAAGACCATCTGGCCGAAAAAGCCGAGCGGATTGCTCAACATCACGGAAAAACCGTCACCGAATTCGATGAAGAACTTATTCAAGTGCAAGAGGATACCAAGCCTGAATCCATCGTTGAATGAATCAATCGGCTTAGCACTGGCTTTTCACTACCAGCAGACCTCGATGCCATGAAAGAATACAACGAGGCAATGATTCGGAAACATGCCTAAAATTGCGCTTTACAAATTCTTTTCATTTTTCTTCTACGCGTACGATTTAGCCGAACGAAGACACGTACACGTTGAAGCTAAAAAGGGTAGGTTTCGTAAACCGGCGAAGATTTGGATTGAAGGCGGTGTGGAAGTTTTCGACGCTGGGAATCTGACTCAAAGTGAATTGAACGAAGTTTGTAAAGTTATCGAACGGAATCTGGAAAGCCTTAATCACCAATTCGACCAATTCGCGAGAGGAAAGAAAGTTAGGCTTTTAAACTTGAAGTGACATGGAAGGATTTATTGGAGTATCGCCCGAAGTGAAGAAAATCACCTTCACCCAACGCGGCAAAATGGACATGCATTTCGTGGACGGGCGCACCGTCATCGTGCCGCTCTCCCACTTTCCGAGCATTAAGAAATTGACCACCGCCCAGCGTAAGCATTGGTACGTGATGCCTGACGGACTTTTCTCCTTCGACGACTGCCCGGAAGTTTTTCACGTTGAGCAGGTGCTGGGGAAGGAGGAAGCGTATCGGTATTTGAAGCCGAAATTGGAGGGGGCGTAGTTTCGCGTGTTTGTGGACTATCAGGGGACAAACTACGGTGAAAGCTTGAAAATAAAAAAACCATTTAATTCAATGGTACTGCGCGATATTCTTGGAAAACATTCTCTACCAGTAGATTTCTGTGTACTATATATTGGGGTGATCCATAATTGGCTTACACCAGCAGAAGTAATATCGGTTATTGAAAATCATTTATTGAAAAAGTTATCTGAAAAAGAAATAATCGATTTGTATTTTGTGGAATCAAAGCAAGACGCAATTTTATTTCTGAGGCAAAAACTTCATTCTTCAAAAATAGACGATTGTTCTCATACATTGAAAATTTGGTGGAAAGCTTATCTTTTAGAAATAATATCTACTAATTCAAGTACTGATGAAAAAATAGAATTAGTGGCTAATTATTGGTCATATTTCAATTATCCTGAGGAGTGGAAAGAGTTTATAAATTATATGCCACAGAAACAAGTCTTTGGAAAAGATAACTTATATCATAAAATTTTAGAATTTATTGAAAATTTATAGCCTCTACCTTGGTCTGTCCCCTGACAGACCACTTCCGGGCTGACAACCTTTGCCCATCATTCCTCACTAATCACCCCCACAAACTGCCCCACAATCCACTCCAACACCCCCAGCAATTCCTCCGGTTGGTTGAGGTAGTAGCGGCGGGTATCGATGGTGACGAGTTGGTCGTGCAGGGTCAGGAACTGCCAGTCTTCGCCCGTGGTCACGCAGCCATAGATGACGGGGATGTGCCGGTCTTCCTTCAAATTGTAAAGTCGGGCACCGAGCATCTGGGCCACGCACTGCCCTAAGCCCAGGTCGATGTTGTCGTTCTTGGCCTCGACCAGCGAGAAAATCGGGGCCTGAATCACGTAGGAACTCTCGAAGCTGATGAGGAAATCACACTCGCCGTTGAGGTCGTTTTCGGCGTCCACGTTCAGGTTTACGCCCGAGTACACTTCGAACAGCGACCCGTGCCGCTCCTTGAACTCGAATAGAATCGGCGAAACGATGCGCTCGGATTTGGCCTTCTCGGTCAGCAGCACCGACCGCTGGGCGATGTCGAGCGATTGCCGCAGCCAGTCGCTCAGCGGAATGCGCTCAACCTCAGGAAATAGCCGTTCGCGCCGTTCTTTCAATTGAAATTGCCGGTAAACTTTTGCGAGCGTAAAGTTGGAATAGGCCATCGCGTTTCGGGGTTTCTTGCCAAATTTACGGGGATTTCCCTTCCAACCATGCAATTTTCCCACCTCCACTGCCACACCAAATTCTCCCTCCTCGACGGCGCAGCGGACATCGGCAAAATGTTCAAAAAAGCCAAAGAAGACCAGATGCCCGCCGTGGCCATCACCGACCACGGGAACATGTTCGGGGCGTTCAAGTTCGTGGCCGAGGCGGGGAAGTACGGCGTCAAACCCATCGTGGGCTGCGAGTTTTACGTGGTGACCGACCGGCACAAAAAGAAATTCACGAAGGAAGAAAAAGACCAGCGCTTCCACCAACTGATGCTGGCCAAGAACCCCGAAGGCTACAAAAACCTGGTCAAACTCTGCTCGCTGGGGTACATCGAGGGCCTGTACGGCAAGTACCCGCGCATCGACAAAGAACTCATCGAGAAATACCACGAAGGCCTCATCGCCACCACCTGCTGCATCGGGGCCTCCGTGCCGAAGGTGATTCTGAAACGGGGCGAGGAAGAAGGCGAAAAGGAATTTCTATGGTGGCTGAACATCTTCGGCGAAGATTACTACGTCGAACTGCAAAACCACGACATTCCCGACCAACTGCGGGTGAACGAAGTGCTGCTCCGTTTCGCCAAAAAGCACAACGTCAAAATCATCGCCTCCAACGATTCACACTACGTCGAGCAGGAAGACGCCAACGCCCACGACATTTTGCTTTGCGTGAACACGGGCGAAAAACAAAGCACCCCTTCGGCCAAGGATTTCAACGACGACGAAGCCATGCCTAAGGGCATCCGCTTCGCGTTTTACAACGACCAGTTTTTCTTCAAAACCACCGCCCAGATGACCCAGCTTTGGAGTCATTTGCCGGAGGCCATCGACAACACCAACGAAATCGTCGGGAAGGTCGAAACGCTGAAGCTGAAGAAGGACATCCTGCTGCCCAATTTCCCGATTCCCGCCGAATTCCGCATACACGCCGACGACACGCTCAACCAGTGGGAATACCTGAAACACCTGACGTTTGAAGGTGCCCGCGAGCGGTACAAGGAAATCACGGCGGAGGTGGAGGAGCGGTTGAATTTTGAACTGCACGTCGTCAAAACGATGGGCTTCGCGGGCTACTTCCTCATCGTGGCCGACTTCATCAAGGCCGGGCGCGACATGGGCGTGTTCGTCGGGCCGGGGCGCGGCTCGGCGGCGGGGTCGGCGGTGGCCTACTGCATCGGCATCACCAACATCGACCCCATCAAGTACAACCTGCTGTTCGAGCGTTTCCTGAACCCCGACCGCAAATCCATGCCCGACATCGACACGGATTTCGACGACGCCGGGCGGCAGAAAGTGATTGATTACGTGGTCGAAAAATACGGCAAGGCGCAGGTGGCGCAGATTGTGAGCTACACGGGCATGAAGGCCAAGTCGAGCATCAAAGACGTGGGCCGGGTGCTCGATTTGTCGCTCGACGAAACGGTGGCCCTGACCAAGCTCATTCCCGAAAAACCGCTGGATTTAACGCTGGAGCGCATCCTGCTCGCGCCCCTCGACGGACCGGGCAGTCTGAAGGCGAAGGAAGGCATGGGCCACGAAGACCTCGAAAACGTCCGCAAGCTCCGCGAAATCATGAACGGCAAGGGCGTAGCGGCGCGGGTGTTGCAGGAATCGCTCACGCTCGAAGGTTCGGTGCGCGGCACGGGCATCCACGCGGCGGGCATCATCATCGCCCCGAAGGACTTGACCGAAATCATCCCCGTCTGCACGGCGAAAGATTCGGACCTGTACGTCACGCAGTTCGAAGGCAAAATCATCGAAGACGCGGGTGTCATCAAGATGGACTTCCTCGGGCTTTCGACGCTCACGATTCTCAAAAACTGCCTCGCCCTCATCAAGCAAAACCACGGCATCGACCTCGACCTCGACGCCCTGCCGCTGGACGACGCCAAAACCTACGAACTGTTCCAGCGGGGCGAAACCTACGCGGTGTTTCAGTACGAAAGTCCGGGGATGCAGAAGTACATGAAGGACCTCAAGCCTACCCGCTTCGAGGACCTCATCGCCATGAACGCACTCTACCGCCCCGGCCCGATTGCGTACATCCCCGAATTCATCGACCGCCGCCACGGGCGCAAGGAAGTCACCTACGATTTGCCCGAAATGGAGGAGTACCTGGCCGATACCTACGGCATCACGGTGTACCAGGAGCAGGTCATGCTGCTTTCGCAGAAACTCGCCGGGTTTAGCAAAGGCGATGCCGACGTGCTGCGGAAAGCGATGGGCAAGAAAGACCGCGCCACGCTCGACAAGATGAAGGGCAAGTTCATGGAAGGCATCGAGAAAAACGGCCTCAGCAAGAAAATCTGCGAGAAAGTCTGGACCGACTGGGAGGCCTTCGCCCAATATGCCTTCAACAAATCGCACTCCACCTGCTACGCCTTCGTGGCCTACCAGACGGCCTACCTCAAAGCCCACTACCCGGCGGAGTACATGGCGGCCAACCTCACCAACGAGTTGGGCGACATCAAGAAAATCACGGCGTTCATGGAGGAAACCCGGCGCATGGGCCTGCAAGTGCTGGGGCCGGACGTGAACGAATCCATCCGCACGTTCAACGCCGTCAAACAAGCCAATGGACCGAGCGTCATTCGCTTCGGGCTGGCGGGCGTGAAGGGCGCGGGCGACGCGGCGGTGGAAAGCATCATCGAAGAACGGGAAAAGAACGGACCGTACCGCGACATTTTCGACTTCATCACCCGCGTGAACCTGCGGACGGTGAACAAGAAAACGCTGGAAAGCCTCGCCTACGCCGGGGCGTTCGACAGCTTTGAAATTCCCCGCACGGCGTATTTTACCGACACGGGCACGGGCATTTTCCTCGAAAACCTCATCCGCTACGCCAACCGCCACCACGAGGAAAAAGCCGCCGCGCAGGTGTCGTTGTTTGGTGCAATGAGCAGTTCGAACAACCTGGGCCACATAACGCCGAAAATTCCGACCGTGACCGAGCAATGGAGCGCCATGCAACAACTCAACTTCGAGCGCGACGTGGTGGGCATTTACATTTCGGGCCACCCGCTGGACGAGTACCGCGTCGAACTCGACAATTTCTGCTCGACCACTTTGGACAAAGTTCAAGACGAAATGTGGCAGAATCGCGATCTGTGCGTGGCGGGCATCGTGACGAAGTTTCAGGAGCGCTACGCCAAAAATGGCAACCCGTTCTGCATTTTCACGATTGAAGATTACGGGGGCAGCCTTGAAATCGCGCTTTTCGGCGAGGATTACGTGAAAATGGGTTCGTACATCAAGCAGGACCATTTCCTGTTCATCCGGGGCAAAATGCAGCCCAGTTGGCGCAACCAGGGGCAGTTTGAGTTTAAAGCCGTGCAGATTCAGCTTTTGCCCGAGGTGCGGGAGAAACTATGCAAGCAGTTGAGCATCGAACTCAACATGAAACTCCTTAGCCGCGAACTGGTGAACGAACTAAACAACCTCGTGGCCGCCAACCCCGGCCGCTGCGACCTGCTCGTGACCGTGAAGGACGTGGAAAGCACGGTGGACGTAACCCTGTTCAGCCGCAAAGTGAAGGTGGCCGTGACGAACGAACTCCTGCGGAACCTGGAAGACATGGTGGGGAAGCGGGCGTTTCGGTTGAATTGACCCATCCGTATGAAAGTCCGGGAAATCATCCGAATTTTGGAACAAGATGGGTGGGTGTTGCAACGCCAACGTGGTAGCCACATGGTTTACAAGCATCCTACAAAAGGCGGTAACGCCGTCGTACCGAACCACGGCATGAACAAAGACTTGTCCATCGGTACCGCGCGAAACATTCTGAAACAGGCAGACATTGAACTTTAAGCCATGCAATACTTAGCCCTCATCGAACCCACAACGGACGGCGGTTACAGCGCCTACGTCCCCGATTTGCCGGTGTGTTTCACCGTAGGTGACACGGTTGAGGAAACAAAAGCAAACATCAGAGAAGCCGTCGAGATTTATTTGGATGAATTGAAAATGGAAGGGAAAACGCTGCCGCAGCCCACGCCGAAAATTCCGACGTTCATCGAGGTTCAGGCGGCTTGACTCGTAAAGCGGGTACTCAGTGAACCATTTCCGCCGGGCACGGTGTTTGCCCGTCGATACCAAACGAATCAAATTCCTATCCTCATGGCAAAAGCACTTGCGCTAACCGACGCCACCTTCAACGACGTCATCAACTCCGACCAACCCGTTCTCGTCGATTTCTGGGCCGAATGGTGCGGTCCCTGCAAAATGATCGGCCCCGTGGTTGAAGAACTGGCCGGTGAATACGAAGGCAAGGCCATCGTCGCCAAAATGGACGTGGACGCCAACTCGCAGGTTCCGGCCCGCTACGGCATCCGCAGCATCCCCACCCTGATGATTTTCCGCAACGGCCAGCCCGTCGACAAAGTGGTGGGTGCCGTTCCCAAAGCCGTCCTCAACCAGCGCCTGGCCGCTCAACTACAGGAGGCATAAATTTTTCCATCAGACAATCCATCAAGGCTTGCGAGAATCACCTCGCAAGCCTTTTTTAGTTCCTCTTCCGTGATGGTCAGCGGCGGAGCGATGCGCATGGCGCTGTCGCAGAACAGGAACCAGTCGGTGATGACGCCCAAGCTGGACATTCCGTTCTGAATCGCCCGGTCAATGACGGGTTTCAACGTGACGAAATCGTCGACCTGGACGGCCATCATCAGGCCCTGATTCCGAATTTCACGGATTTTCGGATGCACCAGCAGCGAACGCACGAGCGCCGCCTTCTCCGCTGCTTTTTCGGGTAAACCCTCCTCCTGAATTACCCGGAGCGTCGCCAGCGAGGCTGCGCAACTGACCGGGTGCCCGCCGAACGTGGTGATGTGGCCCAGGATGGGATTGGTTTTGAAAACGCCCATCACTTCCCTCGGCGCAATGAAGGCCCCGATGGGCATCCCGCCGCCCATGCCTTTGGCGCACACGAGTATGTCAGGCACGACACCGAAGGCTTCAAACGCCCAGAATGTGCCCGTCCGACCGAAACCCGTCTGAATTTCGTCGAAAACCAGCAACGCACCCACTTCGGTGCAACGCCGTCGAAGGGCCTTGAGGTACGCGGACGTTGGCACCCGGACGCCCGCTTCGCCCTGAATCACTTCGATCACGACCGCCGCCGTCCGACCCGTGATTTTTTCCAAGTCTTCAAAATCGCCGTGGCTAATGTGACGAATGCCCGGCAGCAGCGGGCGAAAATTCTGTTTGAAAAATTCCGCACCAGCCAGGCTCAGCGCGCCCTGGCTGGCACCGTGGTAGGCATTGAAACAACTGACCAGTTCGGTACGGCCCGTGAAGCGCTTGGTCAGTTTCATCGCGCCTTCGATGGCTTCCGTGCCTGAATTGGTGAAATACACGTTGTCGAGTTTCAGCCCGTCGGGCGTCTCAAACGCCGCGAGAGTCTCGGCCAGCGCCTCGGCCAGTCGCACCTGCGGGCTTTGCACGTACTCGCCGTACACCATCAGGTGCAGGTAGTTATCCACCTGACTCTTAATCGCTTCGACCACCCTCGGGTGCCGGTGCCCCACGTTCGAGACGCCGATGCCCGAAATCAAATCCATCCACCGTTCTCCGTTCGGGCCGTGCAGGTAAACGCCCTCGGCCCGCTCGACTTCCAGCGCCAGCGGGAAATCCGACGTTTGGGCGAGGCGCGTTAAAAAAAGTTGCCGGGGGCTGATGCCCGTTGCGTTGTTTCCTGAAATCATTACTTTTCGTCGGTCAAACCGTTCACCCTCCTCCTGTCAGAACCATGCGGCTCCTCTACCTCCTTCTCCTGCTCGCCTGCGCCACCCCGGCTTTCGCGCAAACCTACTATGACTCGACGGCCTCGGGCAAGAAAACCGTATTCGTCCGGCTCAAAGACGGCACCACCCTGCGCGGTCACCTGCTTTCCACTCAAGACAACCAGATTCGGCTCCGCACCGACAATTTCGGCGAACTCACCCTCGACATGGCCAACGTCGCCGAAATCAGCGAGGCCGACGGCTTCATGCGGAATGGGCAGTTCTGGTTTCGCAACCCGTTCTACACCAATTACTTCGCTTCTCCCACCGCCCTGACGCTCCGAAAGGGCGAAGCGCAGTTTCAGAACTCGTACATTTTCATCAACACGGTGAGCGTTGGCATCACCGACCACTTCACGCTCGGTGCCGGGGGAATTTTGCTGCCGGGACTGGGAAGCACGACGTTTCTGCTGACCCCAAAGGTGTGTCTGAACCGCAACAAGCCCGTAAAATTCGGCATCGGCTCCCTGTCGGCGCTGTCGTTCATCCGCCGCGACCGGTATTCGTCCACCTCCGGCAGGCAGGAGTACACCGACACGCAACTCAGTGGACTCCTCTACGGTTCCGCCACCTTCGGCAATGAGGAGCGCAACGGTACAATTTCCGCCGGGTGGGCCTACGGCAACGGCGACATTACGCGTACCCCGATTTTTTCGGGGAGTTACTTCGTGCGCTTCGCCCGGAAGGCGGCCTTCATCACCGAAAACTGGTTGATTCCCAGCGACAATGATTTTGTCGGCGGCATTCTGTCGGCGGGCGTCCGGCTGTTCGGCGACCGCATTGGGGGCGATTTGGGCCTGTGGGTACCGGTGGGCGCGGGTAACGATTCGTTCCTGTTCGCCGTGCCCTACGCCGGACTGAAAGTCAAATTCGGGAAAGCCAAAAATGCCGTGGATTAAAGCGGCTCAAAGAAGCAGCTACTCCCTCCCACCCAGGTGAAATCCTTGTTGAAGCGCACGCCAATCATCTCGCCCCGACTCAAGCGGCTGAGGTTGGTGAGCAAGCGCGGGCGCGGGTCGCTCTCGGGCCACACGTACAGCATCCGGATTTCACACTTCACTTTGCTGCCGTCGGGCGTAACGATGACGGGTTCGTAGGCGACTTTTCGCTGAAGCAAGTACTCGCGGCCGTTTTCGATGGCCTGCAGGTCGGCCACCGTCGGGTGCAGGTTGACGCCGCTGCCGGCGAAACTGAAGAGGGGTTTCAGCACGTAATTTTCCAAATCATCCGGAAAATTCCCGCCAAACGAATCCACGAACCGGCTCTCGGGCACGTTCGGCCCGCTGAGGAAGGGCATCGTGTACTTGCTGATGCGGAAAAACCAGTTCGGGTGCCCCACCCAGGTCACGTCCACGTCATCGGTAAACGTGAAATCCGTTTTCAGGTCGGGGAAATTCTGCAAATCGTCGAATATTAACCGGTTGTAAATCCGTCGAATTTCGGTCTTCACCCCGCCGCAGTCGTAAAAGAGTTTTCGGCCCTCCTTTTGAATTTTCGTCAGGCACACGGCCCGCACGCCGAGCAGGGCTTCGGTCGCGGCGAAGTCAATACGGGTTTTTTGCTGTTCGGGAAAAATTTCGAGCAAAATCACATGCTCCGGTTTTTCGTCGCTCAGGATGACGCGTTTCAACACGTCCACGTACCCGGCCTGGTCGGCCACGCCGAAGTAATTTGACCAGGCGTCGGGCACCGAAAAATGCTTCCGGTAGCGTTCGGAAACGTGCGTTTGAAACCCGAAAATGGACGGGAATCCCTGCAATTCAATCAACTGCGGCGTCAGGTTGCCCGCCGCGTCCTGGCAGACGGCGAAGTCGATGGCCAGAAACGACGTGTGCCTGTTTTCGTTCGGAACTTCCTGCCCGGCGGGAATCGCGCCTCTCGTTTTTTCGGAAAAATCTGGAGCCACAATCACGTCCACAATGCCTTCGCAGGCGGCCACTAACTGCCTGCCGAGCGCTTTCGGCACAAACACCGGCGTTTCGGCCACGCGAAATTCGAGTTGGCCGGGAAACGGGGCTTCGACGTCGGCTAAAAATGCCCGGTATTTCTCCTCAGAAAATTCGGCGTTGAAACGGGCGCGCAAATCGGGCTGCATGGGATTCAGGCGTTGAGGGGCTGGAGTTGGTACGCGGCGTCGCGCAAAAAACTCGGAATGATGACCGATTCGGTAAGCAAGATTTTGTCGGGGTCGTTGAGGTGCTCCACCATTTCGTGGTACTTGTCCTCGCCGTGGACTTCAATCACTTGACGCCGTTTTTCCTCCGTCAAAAAGTACCGCAGCATCCCCTCGGCGTCGGCTTCGGGGTGAAACTGCGTACCGAAGATTTCGGGCGAAAACCGGATGCCCATCACGGCCCGTTCAAGGGCCACGTGCGGACGGTCTTTTTCGATGCACACCACCTCGGCCCCCAGGTCGTCGAGGCGGGCCGGGTCGGGCTGCACGAGTTGGTAATCGCGGGAATCGACGGCGAAAAACGGTTCGGGGAGCAATTCAAACAGCGGTTCGTCCAGCCCGGCTTCGGTTTTGTGAATCGGAAACGTGCCGAACGAAGTGGAACGCCGCTTCGTGAGTTGCCCGATGGTCAGGTGGTGCGAGACCATCTGGAAGGAATGGCAAATCAGAAACAGGAATTTTTTGCGGGTTTTCCGACGCTGGTTGTTGGCGAAAATTTCGTCAATCAAATCAAAATAAGCCTCGCCCCAGGTGCCCGTGTCGAGCGGGTCGCCGGGACCACCGCTGGAAACAAAAATGTCGAAATCCTTCGCCATGGGCACTTCGCCCCGCTGCCGCACGTCGAACTCCTCCACGACCAATCCCCGTGCATCGGCTTCCCGGAACTCGCTGACCAACTGCCGAATGCAGCGCATGCCTTCGTTCGGATGGCCGTTGTAGAGGTCGAGAATGGCGAGGCGCAGGGGGTGGTTCATGGGTGCAAAAATAGTTTGAAGGTTGTGGTTTGAAGTTGTCTGAACCGCGATTGGCCGGGATTTTAAGATTTGCTGGATGCAAGACAAAATCTGTTTCGTCAATCCTGCATATCCCAAAATCCCGGCCAATCGCGGTTCAGACAATCCACTCACCGTACCCCCACCTCCGTCTCGCTGACGATGTAATCCACCACCTGCCGGAAGTCGCGGGTGCGCTCCCAGACGTCGAGCTGGCGGTCAGCGCCGGTGCCCATTTCGAGGATTTTGTCGATGTACTGCACCTCGTGGCGGCTGCCGAGTTCGTCCACCACGTCGTCCACAAAATCGAGCAGTTCGTGGGCCAGGTGCTTGTAGGGCACTTCCTCCTGCTTGCCGAAGTCGATGAGTTTGCCCTGGATGCCGTAGCGGGCGGCCCGCCATTTGTTTTCGTTGATGAGCACCTTGCGGTAGGGCCGGAAATTGAGGTTTTGCCGCATCAGTTTGTAAATCTTCGCCACCAGGGCCTGCATCAGCGCGGCGAGGCAGATGGTTTCGTCCACCCGCATGGGCACGTCGCAGATGCGGAACTCGATGGTGTTGAAGTACGGGTGCAGGCGGATGTCCCACCAGATTTTCTTGCCGTTGTCGATGCAGTTGGTTTTCACCAGCAGGGCCACGTACTCGTCGTACTCGGCGGCGGAGGAGAAAAATTCGGGGATGCCCGTGCGCGGGAACTTGTCGAATACCTTCGAGCGGTACGACTTGAACCCCGTGTTGCGGCCCGTCCAGAACGGCGAATTGGTGCTCAGCGCGTAGATGTGCGGCAGGAAATACCGGACGGCGTTGATGATGTGGATGCCTTCGTTGCGGCTTTCGATGCCCACGTGGCAGTGCAGGCCGAAAATCAAGTTGCCCCGCGCCACGTCGCGCATCTCGTCGATGAGCTTGTCGTAGCGTTCGTTGGGCGTAATGAGCTGGTCCTGCCAGTCGGAGAAGGGGTGGGTGCCGGCAGCAGCGATTTTCAGGTTCTGCCGGTCGGCGAGTTCAAGAATTTCCTTCCGGAGAAACGTCACCTCGCGCCGGGCCTCCTCGACGTTGTGGCAAATGTTGGTGCCAACCTCCACCACGGCCTGGTGCATTTCGGCCTTCACGCGTTCCTGCAACACGATTTGCCCGCCCTCCACGATTTTGCTCATGTGCGAGCGCAGTTCCCGGGTTTCCGGGTCAATGGTCTGAAATTCCTCTTCAATTCCGAGGGTGAATGTGGGCATGAGTCAACGGGGTTGAAACCGAAAAATGAAAAATGCAAAATGAAAAACCGAAAAAGGGCGCTGCTAACAGCCTTTCACTTTTTCATTTTTCGGTTTTTCATTTTTCGGTTTTTCGGTTTCAAATCAGGCTTTTTTCTTCTTTTTCGCCTCTTTCGCCGGTTGTGCTTCCGGCTCAGCCTGACCGTTTGCCGGAGCGCTCATCGGGAGGTTCATGGCTCCGTTGCGGACGAAATCGCCCCAGGTGAGGTTCATTTGGCCTTCCCGGTTGGCTTCGGCTCGTTCGATGGCGTAGGTGGCGGCGGTTTCGACGACCCACTCGAAATTGTCCGGCCCGACGGAGTGGATGTCGGCGTCGGGGGCGGGGTTGCAAAAGTCGATGGCCACCGGGATGCCGTCGCGGACGGCGAATTCCACCGTGTTGAAGTCGTAGCCGAGGGCTTTGTTGAGCCGCAGCACGTAGTCTTCGATGGTTTCGAGGAGCCGCTGGCCTTCTTCGCCTTCGGGCAAACTCGCCGCGTAGCGCAGGTGGTGAGGGTTGCGGGGTTCGTAAGGCATTACGCGCACGTACTTGCCCCCGATGCAGTAGCAGCGGACGTACGTCGTAAAATCGATGGCTTCCTGAAGCAACATCACCAGTTGCCCGGTTTCGTTGTACGACCGGAACAGCTCGTCGGGATTGTGGACTTTGTACACGTTTTTCCAACCCCCGCCCGCGTGGGGTTTCATAAAGGCCGGGAAACCGATGTAGTTGAAGATTTCGTCCCAGGGCATCATCTTCAGGTTGCGGAACGAACTGTCCTGCGTGTCGGTGGGGCGCTCTTTCGAGGGTAAAATCACCGTTTTCGGCACGGGTACGCCGATTTGCGTGGCGAGGCAGTTGTTGAAAAACTTCTCGTCGGCGCTCCACCAAAAGGGGTTGTTAATCACCGCCGTGCCGGTGAGCGCGGCGTTTTTGAGGTAGGCCCGGTAAAACGGCACGTCCTGCGAAATGCGGTCGATGATAACGGCGTAATCGGTGGCTTCGCCTTGCACCACCTGGGCGATGCTGACGGGTTCGGCCACGATGCCGTTGCCGCCGGTTTTCTGGTTGACCCGTTCGATGAACGCGTCCGGGAAGGTGCGCTCCATGCCGTGGAGAATTCCGATTTTTTTCATGGGGGAAAAGGGTTTTTAGTTTTTGAGTGAGCGTGGTTTTAATCAATCAAGCAAAATAAATATTCAATGCTCAATGTTCAATTTTCAAGCACCTGAAAATCAACGATAAATTTCATTGCGCATTGAGCATTGAAAATTGAACATTGAGCATTGAATATTTTCGTTGGCTTACAAATTGCTCAGGTAACTCGGCAGCATGTCCCGCCACACGGGCCAGTCGTGGGTGCCGTAGGGGCGGTCGTCGAGCCAATGAATGATGCCCTTCCGGCCCAGAATGCCCGACAGCCGGTAGTTTTCGCCTTTGCAGAAATCGTGTTCCGCCGTGCCCAGCACGATTTTGCTCATCTGCCAGAGGGCGGGATTCGTGGAATTGGGCAGGTAATCGGGCGGGTTGTTGAAGTATACGTTGTCGTCGTAGTATCCGTCCATGAACGAGCGGATGTCGAAGGCCGCGCCCATTGAATACAGGTGCGAGACCAATTCGGGGTGGCGAAACGAGAAGTTGGCCGCCTGAAAGCCCCCGAAGCTGCACCCGCCCACGGCGATTTTGGGCACGTGGCACTCCCGCTGAATCGCGGGCACGAGTTCTTCGGCCAGGAAGCGGTCGTAAAACGTGTGGTTGAGAATCCGCACCGAGGGATGCAGGTGCTTGGCGTACCAGCTATCCTTGTCGATGCTATCGGGGCAGTACACCTTCACGACCCCGTTGTTGATGAACCAACTGATGGATTCGATGAGCCGGAAATCCTTCGCTTCGTAAAACCTCCCCATCGTTGTAGGAAAAATCACGAGCGGGTAACCCCAATGCCCGAACACGAGCATTTCAATGTCGCGACCGACGTGGTGCGAGTAAAAACGCAGATGACGTTCTTCCAAAATGACCTGATTTTAACGTTGAAAAACAGTTTCAAGGCGGTTCAGAGGAGCATTTCGGTGGGTGTGGCCGTCCGAAAAGTAACACCGGATTTCCATCCCGGCAAATTCGGGGTTAAATTTTCCCACACTCGCTTTGCGTCGTAGCTTTGTCAACTATGGTCACCGTAACCCAGACAACTCCCGACGTTCCCCTGCCCGCCGTTACCGTTCGCCACGACAGTTTGTTTTCCCAGCGCCTCCAGCGCGCCGTTGAACTGACCATCCTGCTGCCCCCCGGTTACGGCCAGGGGACGCAACGCTTCCCCGTTCTGTACATCAACGACGGCCAGGACATTCCCCGGCTGCACCTGCAACTGCTGCTCGATTCGCTGTTCAAACGCGGGGCCGTGCCGCCCTTCGTGGTCGTGGGCATGCACGCCAACCAGGAGCGCCTCCAGGAATACGGCACGGCCCGCCAACCCGACTACAAAGGCCGGGGGGCCAAAGCGGGGAAACACGCTGAGTTCGTTACGCAGGAACTGATGCCTTTCGTGGAAAAAAACTTCCGGGTGCTGACCGGTCCGGCGCACACGGTCATCGCCGGATTTTCGCTGGGCGGGTTGTCGGCGCTCGACATCGCGTGGGCGCACCCCGAAAAATTCGGCAAGGTCGGCGTGTTTTCGGGTTCGCTCTGGTGGCGGAAACGGGCCTACGAAGACGGCTACGACGACCACAATGACCGCCTCATGCACACCATCATCCGGCAGACAGTGGGTAAACCGGCCCTGAAATTCTGGTTTGAAGCGGGTACGGACGACGAAACCTCCGACCGCAATGGCAACGGTGTCATCGACGCCATCGACGACACGATTGATTTGCTGAAGGAACTGAAGCTGAAAGGCTACGAACGGGAAACCGATTTTACCTACCTCGAAATGGAAGGGGGTCGCCACGACGCCGAAACCTGGGCGCGGGCCATGCCCCAGTTTCTCGCCTGGGCTTTCCGTTAAATTTTGTTAAGCCCGCGAAACCCACCGGCCCGCTGATGCATCTTCCCGACAAAACCTACAACCGGCCATGCTCAGAGCGATTTTACCGTTGCTTTTTTTTCTGAATCTTGCTCAACTCGTCCACGCGGGCGGCGTACGCGGCGTCGTGAAAAATGGCAAAGGCGAACCCCTGCCCTTCGCTTCGATTCTGGTCAAGGGCACGAGCATCGGCACCGTGGCCAACGACGAGGGACGGTACGAAATCAACCTCCAGCCGGGCAGTTACGAAATTCAGTTTCAGTTTCTGGGTCACAAAACCACGTCGCGCCTGGTGCAAATCGGGGCCGATTTCCAAACCCTCGACGTAACGCTGGAAGAAGTAGCCGTCAACCTCGCCGAAGTGAAAGTCGGGCAGGGCAAGGAAGACCCGGCCTACACCATCATGCGCAAGGCCATCAGCACGGCCCGATTTCACCAGCTCGAAGTGGCCGCCTGGTCGGCCCGAACCTACGTGAAGGGCACGTTCCGCATCACCGACGTGCCGTTTCTGGCGAAGGGGTTGCTTAAAAAAGCGAACATGCAGGTCGGCACGACCTACGTGCTCGAATCCATCAACGAACTGACCTTCAAACAACCCAACACCGTCCGCGAACGGGTGCTTTCCATCCGTTCCAATTTGCCGCCCGGCACGCAGCCCTCCATCAACTTCGCCCGGTTCAGTTTTTATAACCCCCGCCTTGGCGACATCATTTCGCCGCTTTCACCCCAGGCGTTCAGTTACTACCGCTTTGAGTACCAGGGCTTTTTTGAAGAGGCCGGGAAAACCGTGAACAAACTCCGGGTCATACCCCGCAGCCGGGGGCAGAACGTGCTCGACGGGACGCTCAACATCGTGGACGGCACCTGGAGCATCCACAGCCTGAGTTTCAATTACGTGGACGAAAACGGGTTCAACTACACCATCCGGCAACTGCTCACGCCGATTCAGGACGTGTGGATGCCCGTGAGTTCGGAAATCAGCCTCAAGGCCAGTTACCTCGGTGCGAAGGGCGAAGGCCGGTACGTGACCTCGCTCCGCAACTACCAGGTGACCGTCAACCCGAAGTACCACCAGGTGCCCACGGTGATTGACGAGAAAATCGACAAGGAAGAAGCCGTGGCGCTCAAAAAACAGAAAGTCAGTCCGAAAGCACCGCTGGCCCAGAAACAGGTGACGCGCAAGCAGTTGAAGCAACTGGCGCGGGAAATGGAAAAAGAAGACCGGCTGCAACGCAAGGAAAAAGGCGAGGACGTGGCCGTGGTGCGCGATTACAGCTTCGACATCGATTCGCTGGCCCGCACCCGTCCGGCGAACTTCTGGGAGGGCGAGCGCCAGGTACCCCTGACCGACATCGAAGTGAAGGGCTACGCCCAGGCTGACAGTCTCTACCGCGCCCGACAGGCCCAAATCAAGCGGGATTCGCTGAAAAATACACCCAAGTTCCGGTTCCCGCACTTGCTCACGGGCCACACCTACAACTACGGGCAACGCACCGAAACCGAGTGGTACCCCCGCAGCCTGACCTTCGAGTCGCCACTGATGGGGCTGACGAAACTTGATTTTTTCAACTCCGTCGAAGGCTACGTGCTCAAATCGCGGATTGATTTCACCCAGCGCATCCGGCGCTTTACCCGCTGGAACGCCGGGCTGAACGGTCGCTTTTCCCTCGCCCGCCAGCGGCTGAATGGGGGCCTCAACGTGGGCTACACCAGTCCGCAGCAATCGTTTAGCCTCAGCGCAGGGCGGAACGTGTTTCAGTTCAACGCCGCCAACCCAATTTCCGAAGGCGTCAACAGCCTCTACTCGCTGCTCTACGAGCAGAATTACCTTAAACTTTACGAAAAAAACTTCCTGACGCTGAATGGTTTCCGTCGGCTATCGGACAAGGTATCGGTGGGCGCAAACCTCTCGTTTGAGCGGCGGTTCCGGCTGGAAAACAACATTCTCGAAGGCTGGCGAAACCTTCCGGAGCGCACCTTCACGCCCAACGACCCGGCCAACATCGAACTCGGCGACAATACGGCCTTCCCCACCCACTCGGCCACAATTCTGAACCTCAACCTGACCTACCGACCCTTCGCGCGGGCGGCGATTTTCAACGGCCAGCGGTTCAGCATCAACAACAACTCTCCGATTTTCACGCTTCGCCACCGCTCCGGCTACGGCGGCACGCGCTTCAACCAGGCGGAACTGACGGTGAACGACGAACTGCGGGTGGGCAAGGGCACCTTGCGGTACCTGGCGCGGGGGGGCACGTTTTACGGCGAGAAACCCCGCTACCTGATGGATTTCAAGCACTTCAACGGCAACCAGACGATTTTTCAGAACGAGGGTCTCGAAAATTTCCGCCTGCTCGATTACTACACGTTCTCGACGGCCAGCTCCTACGCCCAGGCCCATGCCGACTACGCCTTCCGCAAGTTTCTGCTGACCCAGATTCCAACCCTGCAACTGGCCGGGCTGCGCGAAAACGTCTTCGTCAATTCGATGTTCACCCGGAACACCAACCTGTTCGAGGTCGGCTACGGCTTCAGCGGCATCCTGAAAACCCTCGGCCTCGAAGCCGTGGCGACGTTCCAGGACGGCAAGTACCGGCAGGTTGGGTTTCGGGTAAGAACAGCTTTGTAGAGCAGAGAGTAGAGAGTAGAGAGTAGAGAGTAGAGATTTGAAGGAATACAATCTCTGCTCTCATCTCTCTACTCTCTGCTCTAAACTTTTCCCTTCCTCCCACCTCATCCGGTACGCGTTGATGGCGGTTTTGCCGAGTTTGTCGAGGAGGCGGTAGTTGACTACGAAGCCCACCGCCGCGCCGATGAGGGGGATGAGTTGGGCCAGCTTGGCGAGGTCGATGTAGTCGCGGTATTCCTGCTGAAAGGTGCGCCAGTCGAAGGCGTGGATGTCCTCGGGAAAATCCTTCGCCGACCAGTTGCGCATCTGAAGAAACACCTCGCGGCGGCGCTGCTGGCTCGAAAAAGCCAGTTGGAAGATGTGCAGCACGAAGAGCCGCTCGCGGTAGTCGTCCATCGAATGGCCGTAAATGGCCGCCAGGTCGTAAAGCAATTTGAGTTTCAGCCCCAGCAAGAGCGGAAAATCGGCCAGGCTGAACCAGAACCCGCCCGCGCCGGTCACGCCGCCCTCGGCGGCGCCCGCTTTTTTGTAAAACTCAATCCGTCGCTGGGCGTCGGCGTCGCGTTGTTGCACGTTTTTGTCCACGACCGGCGGGCGGGTGGTGTACTCGGCTCCGAACAGCACGGCGCGGGTCATGTGCTTGATGCCCGCCGTGACAACCTGGTGGACTTTCTCAGGAATCAAATTATTCACGCGCCGCTGAAGCGACTTGGCCAGACGGTTGGTGATTGATGGTGGCCGAAGCATGGCCTGCTCCCAGGTGCGTAGTTCGCGACGGACGTATTCTTCGTAGGTCATTTCGTGTAGCTTTAGGGCGAAAACCCAGCCCATCTCATGCGAAATTTCTCACTTCTCCTCCTGGCCTTGCTTGCCGCAACCACGGCGCAGGCCCAAACCCGCTTCCAAGTAACGTTCCCCGCCGAATTTTCCCGCGCGTCGCTGGATGGGCGGTTGCTGCTCTTTGTGGCCGCCAACAACCGCACCGAACCCAAAAATCAGGTGACCGAGGAAGCCGGTTCCCAATTGGTCTTCGGAATGGACGTCGAGAACTGGTCGCCGGGCCAGCCCATGACGGTTGATGCGGGGGCCTTCGGTTACCCACTGCGCAGCCTGGGCCAGGTGCCTGCGGGCGAGTACTGGGTGCAGGCGTTTCTGCACCGGTACGAAACCTTCCGCCGGGGTGACGGGCACACGGTCAAACTGCCGATGGACCGGGGCGAGGGCCAGCAGTGGCGCTCGGCCCCCGGCAACCTGTTCAGCGTGCCCGTGAGGGTGCGGATTGACCCGAAGGGCGTGGGCGTGGTGAACCTGGCCTTGACGAAACAAAACCCGCCCCTCCCCGACCCCAAGACGAAGGAAACGAAGTACGTCAAGCATTTCCGCATCAAGTCCGAGCGCCTGAGCAAGTTCTGGGGCCGCGACTGGTACCTAAGCGCCTGGGTGCTGCTGCCCGAAGGCTTTGACCAGCACCCCGAAGCCCGCTACCCGCTCTGCGTCTTCCACGGGCACTTCCCCTCGGAGTTCGGCGACTGGCGCGAAACCCCACCCACGACCACCGACACCAGCGACTTCACCCCCCGCTTTGGCATTTACGGCTACAAACGGATGCAGGAGCAGGAGGCCTACGATTTTTACAAACGGTGGACGGGCCCGGGTTTCCCCCGGATGCTGATCATCGAAATCCAGCACGCCAACCCGTACTACGACGATTCCTACGCCGTCAACTCGGCCAACCTCGGTCCCTACGGCGACGCCATCACCTACGAACTGATTCCGGCCATCGAAAAACAGTTTCGGGGCATCGGGCAGGGTTGGGCGCGGTTTCTCTACGGCGGTTCGACGGGGGGCTGGGAGGCCCTGGCCGCGCAGATTTTTTACCCTGACGAGTACGGGGGCTGTTTCGCCGCCTGCCCGGACCCCATCACGTTCAGTGATTACACGGTCATCGATTTGTACCGGGACAAAAACGCGTACTACCTCGAAAGCCCCTGGAAGCAAACGCCCCGGCCCGGCAAGCGCGATTACCTCGGCCACGTGAAATGCACGATTGCCGACATGAACCACCTCGAACTGGCCCTGGGCACGAAATCCCGCTCCGGCGGGCAGTGGGACATCTGGGAAGCGGTGTATTCCCCCTGCGGCCCGGACGGCTACCCGAAACGGATTTTTGACAAAGTCACCGGGGCCATCGATTCGACCGTGGCGGCGCATTGGCGGGAAAACTACGACTTGCTCCACATCCTCCGTCGCGACTGGGCCAAACTCGGTCCCAAACTGCGCGGTAAAATTCACCTCTACTGCGGCGACATGGACAATTTCTACCTCAACAACGCTGTGTACAAAATGGAGGCGTTTTTGAAAACCGCCCAAAACCCGCCCGCCGGCAGCGAGGTGGCCTACGGCGACCGGGCCGAACACTGCTGGAACGGCGACCCCACCCTGCCCAACCACCGCAGCCGCCTGCGTTACAACTCGATGTACGTGCCGAAAATTTTGAAGCTCATCGAGCGCCACGCCCCAAAGGGTGCGGATGTGACGAGTTGGCGGTATTGAATCGTAGGGGCAATCCTTGCGGTTGCCCATGGCCTCTCCGACGAGAACCGCATCGGGCAACCGCAAGGGTTGCCCCTACGATTAAAGATTGGTCAGAAACGCCATCGTATCCACGCCATCCGCGTAGTCGGTCAGGGTGGGGGTTTGGGCGGTGCCGAAGGCCACGCTGCCGGGCAACCAGCCCCCCGCTGAGGTCACGCATTGAATCCGGTCGGCCTGGGCATGAAGGGCGGCTTTGGCGTCGTCGAGGTGTGCGTACCGGTCGAAATGCACGACCGAAATCGGCGAAACCAGCGCCGGGTTTTCGTGCAGGAGCAAAAACCCGTTGTCCAGAAACGGCGTCTGGTTGACGAGCATCACCGACTTGTTGTAGTCGTAGTTGTTGCGGTACTTGTGGTGCAGAATCACGTCGCCCTGGGCTTCGATGGCTTCATAAAACTCGTCGAAGCGGTAGTCGTCGGGCACGTAGAGCTTGGAAACGTTCCGGCAACCCAGTCCGAAGTACGTCAGGATGTCGGCACCGAGGTGAGCTAGTTCTTCGGCGGGTTCAACGCCCGTGAGCAGGGCCACCGACGTGCGGTTTTTCCGAATCACGTGCGGCTTTTTGCCGAAATAATATTCAAAGTACCGGGCCGAGTTGTCGCTGCCTGTGGCGATGACCGCGTCGGCGGCGTTGAGGCGCTCGGCGAATTCGATGCGGTCGGCGAAGCGCGGCTCGATTTGGATGAGCTTCGTCAGCAGCGCCCGCATCAGCACCGTATCCTGCGCACTCAGTTTGGCCAGCAGCCGGTGACCGGAAACCAACACGCTCAGGGTGTCGTGAAAACCCACGGCGGGTACGTTGCCCGCCATGATGATGCCCACGTTTTTCGGAGAATTGCCTTCGGGGTACTTGGCGGCCCAGGCTCCGAGCGCCGCTCCATCCAAGTATCGCTGGGCGATGGTGTCGAGGGCCAACTCGATGGTTTCGGGCGTGAACCAGTTGTTTTCGTTGTGCGCCCGGCGGGCGAGGGCGTCGCCTTCGGGTGAATTTTTCAGTTCGGTCATCCAGTGGCCCAGCCGGGCAAAAGCAGCAATCCGGGACGGTAAGTCGATAAAACCCATAGAGTTTTTAGCCTTTCCAAAATCATATCTGACCGGGCATGAAGTTTTTACTTGGTCGGTCAAACTTTCTTTCGTTACATTTGTTGGCGAATTGGAAAAGACTTCCCGAAGATACTAAAATTCGTTTGGTATGGCCATCATGATCACCGAAGAGTGCATTAACTGCGGCGCCTGCGAGCCGGAATGCCCCAACACCGCCATCTACGAAGGCGGCGTGGCCTGGACCTGGAGCGGCGGCACTCAACTGGAAGACGTCGAACTCGGCGACGGCACCGTGGTGTCGGGCAAGGAATTGCAGACGCCCGTTTCGGATGAATTTTACTACATCGTTTCCGACAAATGCACGGAGTGCGTCGGCTTCCACGAAGAGCCGCAGTGCGCGGCCGTGTGCCCGGTGGATTGCTGCGTGCCCGACCCCGACCACGAGGAAGACGAGGACACCCTGCTGGCCAAGAAAGCCTGGCTCCACGCGGAGTAAGTTTCAACAACGTACTGATTTCACTGACCCCGGCCTAGTCCGGGGTTTTTTATTGTTCAGTCAGATTTCATCCCCAACACGTTTTACAGCAGAATGTTTTGAGAATTTTAATTTTCACGGAATATTTAAATTATCGGCTTAACTCAAGTAAACATATAATTTAGGCTTTATTCAATAGTCAATTTTAAAGAATTTTCATTTTTTGGCGAATTATACTCATTTTTTAAACCTAAATTCTTGCAAAACATAAAATGGTCTTTAATCTTTGGAACGAAAACAAAACCATATCTTCCCATCGTTAAACCAAATATTATTATGAGAAAAGCAATTTTTACCGTTTTTTCTTCCATGCTGGCCTTTTCGGTGTTGGCCGCCGAAACTCCGAAAAAGGATTCCAATCCGAAAGCTTCAGCGGCCACCGAGCCTACCCAGCCCACCGACTCGACAGCCAAGCAGGAGGAAGGAAAATTCACGTTTTCGGGCTACGTGGACGCCTATTACTTCGGCAATTTCAACCGGCCTTCTTCACGAAGCAACCTGGGGGCTTCCGGCTTTGAGCGGGCTTTCGACCAGCGCGCCGGTCAATTTGGCATCGGCCTGGTGCAGACGAAAGCCAGTTACGTGAGCGAAAAAATCGACGGGGTCATCGACCTGGCCTTTGGTCCCTTCGCTGATTTGGGCAACTACGGCAACGTACTGAGTTTAAATGCCGCCGCTCAAACGTCTACATCGCTCATCATCAAGCAGGCCTATTTCACCTGGAAAGCCACTTCAAAACTCTCCTTCACGGCGGGGCAATTCGGTACCCACATCGGTTACGAAGTCATCGACGCGCCGGTCAACTACAACTACTCGCTGTCGAACCTCTTCAACAACGGGCCGTTTTACCACATCGGCGTGAAAGGCCAGTACACCTTCAGCGACAAGGCGTACCTGATGGTGGGGCTGGTCAACAACGTGGACAACATCCAGGACAACAACCGGGCGAAGGGCTTCATCAGCCAACTGTTTTTCTCGCCGGTGGCGGGCTGGAACGTGTACCTCAACACGTTACTTTCCAACGAGGCCAACGCCGACAGCACGGGCAAAACCCGGGGTACGAACTCGTTCAACCTGTTCGACCTGACGACGACCTACCAGATTACCGACAAATTTTTCCTCGGCCTGAATGCCGCCTACGGTTCGCAGAGGGGCGATTACCAGGGCACCGGCTTTTTCCCTACGGCAAAAACCTGGGGTGGTGTGGCGTTGTACACCAACTACGCCATCACCTCGAAGTTCGGCCTCGGTGCCCGTTATGAAGCGTTCGACAACTCGAGCGGTGCCCGTTTCCTGAGCGCTGGGGTGGACGGCGAAGGCAATCGCATCGGCACGAGTGTGAACTCGTTCACCCTGACGGCCAACATCACCGCCGCCGACGGCCACCTGTTGCTAAAGCCCGAAATCCGCACCGACGCCTACAAAACCGAGCAGTTCGTGGATTCGAGCGGCAAAGGCAAAAAAGGCCAAACCACCCTCGGCATGGCCGCCATTTTCAAATTTTAACCTTCCCATTCAACCACTTCTTAATCAAACCGTTCTATGCAAAAACCATCCTACATTCCTCTGCTTATCCTGGTGGCCGTCGCCTTTGCGGGTGCCCTGATGCCCGCCCTGCCCACTACAATCGTAACCGAAGGTCTCAATACGGGCGACATCGCGTGGATGCTCGTTTCGGCGGCCCTCGTGCTCTTGATGACCCCCGGCCTGGCGTATTTCTACGGCGGCATGGTCAACACCAAAAACGTGATTTCGACCATGTTCCAGAGCTTCATTGGCATGGGCGTGATTTCGGTACTGTGGGTAGTGGTCGGCTTCAGCCTCGCCTTCGGCGACAGCATCGGCGGCTTCATCGGCGACCCGACCACGTTTTTCATGTGGAAGGGCGTGCTCGACGGCAAACCCTGGTCGCTGGCCGCCTCCATTCCCCTGGCGCTGTTCGCGATGTTTCAATTGAAATTCGCCGTCATCACCCCTGCCCTCGTGACGGGTTCGATGGCCGAGCGTATCAATTTCAAATCGTACGTGCTGTTCATGGTGCTGTTCAGCCTGTTCGTGTACAGCCCGCTGGCCCACATGACGTGGCACCCCGAAGGCTTTTTCTTTAAACTCGGCGTGCTCGACTTCGCGGGTGGGACCGTCGTTCACATGTCGGCCGGCTGGGCCGCTCTGGCCGGTGCGCTCTACCTGAAGCGGCGCAAGTCGCACCTGGAAGCGGCGTTCCTGCCCCCGGCCAACATCCCGTTCGTGCTCCTGGGCACGGGGCTGCTGTGGTTCGGCTGGTTTGGGTTTAACGCCGGTTCGGCGGTGGGCGCTTCGCCCCTGGCGGTTTCGGCCTTCGCCACGACCAACTTCGCCGCCGCCGCCGCCGGACTGGCCTGGGTGCTGTTCGATGCGGCGAAAGGCAAGAAGGTTTCGGCCCTCGGCTTCTGCATCGGGGCCGTGGTTGGTCTGGTGGCCATTACGCCCGCCGCAGGTTTCGTGACGATTCCCGTGTCGCTCTTCATTGGCACCGTCGCCGGGATTACCTCGAACTTCTTCGCCCACCTGAAAGCGAAAGGCACGCTCGACGACACGCTCGACGTGTTCCCCTGCCACGGCATCGGCGGGATGGTCGGGATGATCATGACGGGCTTGTTTGCGACGAAGACCGTAAACGCGGCCGTGGCCGTTGATGGCTTGGCTTACGGGGCCTTCGAAACCTTCCGCGCCCACATGATTGCCCTCGTGGGTGTGTCGCTCTTCGCCTTCGTCGCGTCCTACGCCCTGCTGTACATCACCGACAAAATCCTGCCCTTGCGCGTGTCGGAAGACGACGAGAAACTGGGCCTGGACGTCAGCCAGCACGACGAATACCTCGTGGAGGCCAACTAAGACTCAGGAGTTTTGTAAGCCCTGAATAAACAAAGCCACAGGGTGATGCCTGTGGTTTTGTTGCATAGAACGAAGCCGCGACCCTTTGGGACGCGGCTTCTTCTTTTTGTCTGAACCGTGCGACGGCCGCCGCGATTGGCCGGGATGATAGGATTTTCAGGATGAAATGCGAAAATCAATGTCAAAATCATGCAAATCCTCTAATCCCGGCCAATCGCTTCGGCCGTGGCACGGTTCAGACGTGCTCCGGTTCAGCAACCTCCACGAATCCACGCTTGTCAATGCCCATCAATGTCACCTCTTTTAACTCGTTGATTAGCAGCGGGTCGTACTTCGCCACTACGCGGACGTAGTTTTCGGTGAAACCCTGCATCAGCCCCTCAACTACATCTTCCTCGAAGAGCACCGTGGCCGTACGGCCCAATTGGCTTTCGTAAAACGCCCGGCGTTTTTTTTCGGAAAGAATGTGCAGCATTTTCGAGCGCTCCGCCCGTTGGTGCTGGGGCACTGTGGGCCGAATGCCCAATGCGTGCGTGTTGGGGCGCTCGGAGTAGGTGAACACGTGCAGGTACGAAACGGGCATCTCGTTCAGAAACTCGTACGTTTCCAGAAATTCCGCCCCTGTTTCGCCGGGGTGCCCCACGATGACGTCCACGCCGATGCAGGCGTGGGGCATCGATTCTTTGATTTTCGCTACCCGGTCGGCGTACAGCTCGCGGCGGTAGCGGCGGCGCATCAGGGCCAGCACTTTGTTGGACCCAGACTGGAGCGGCACGTGAAAATGCGGCACAAACCGGCGCGACTGCGCCACGAACGCGATAATCTCGTCCGTCAGCAGGTTGGGTTCGATGGACGAAATGCGGAAGCGCTCGATGCCCTCCACGTCGTCCAGCGCTTGCACCAGGTCGAAAAACGTTTCGGTCCGCCGGCCTTCGCGGAAGCCGAAATCACCAATGTTCACTCCCGTGAGGACGATTTCCTTCACGTCGCGCCCAGCAATTTCATTTGCCGCCCGCACGACGTTCGCGACCGTGTCCGACCGGCTCGCGCCCCGAGCCAGCGGGATGGTGCAGTACGCGCAGGGGTAGTCGCAGCCGTCCTGCACCTTCAGAAACGTCCGTGTGCGGTCGTTGAGGGAGTAACTGGCGTGGTAATCCAGCACTTCTTCGATGTTGGAATTGTAAACCCGCGCGCCGCCCGATGGCTGTTTTTGAAACCCATCCAGCAACTCCACCAGCTGGAATTTCTCAGCGGCCCCCAACACGGCGTCCACGCCTTCGATGTCGGCGATTTCCTGGGGCTTCAACTGGGCGTAGCAGCCCACGATGGCTACGTAGCCATCGGGGTTGATTTTCTGCGCTTCGCGGACGATTTTCCGGCATTTTTTGTCGGCGTTGTCCGTCACGGAGCAGGTGTTGATGATGAAAATGTCCGGCGACTGGTTGAACTCGACTTTCCGGTACCCCCGCTGCTCGAAACTCCGGGCAATGGTCGAGGTTTCCGAAAAATTGAGCTTGCAGCCCAGGGTGTAAAAAGCGACTTTTTTCATAAATGTGGTCGAATGTTCAATACTCAACTTTCAATGTTTAGTAAATTGAAATTCAGCTAATTGAACATTGAAAATTGATGTGCGACACTAAGTTAGGGTACCCTCTGATTTGCACTGATTCAGGCGAAATCCACGGTTGGCTTCAGAATGCGACGTCTTCAACGGACGTCTTCAATGATAAAAACAGCACTTTTTGAAGGAAGTAGACTACCCTAACTTAGTGTCGCACATCAAAATTGAGCATTGAACATGGAGCATTCTTCAACTTTCAGGCAACAAAGCTACTGCCAAACCTTCAGCTTCCCGCGATTGGTTCCGGCACGAAAAAAGCCCCTGCCTTGCGGCGAGGGGCTTTCCAGGGAGAAAGACGAAGAGTAAAAAATCTACACCTCGACCGGCTTGACGGTCTTGATGATGCGGGCGGCCACTTTGTAGGGGTCGGCGGCCGAGTTGGGGCGGCGGTCTTCGAGCCAGCCTTTCCAGCCCCGTTCCACCGTGGCGATGGGGATGCGGATGGAAGCCCCGCGGTCCGACACGCCGTAGCTGAACTTGTCGATGGACTGGGTTTCGTGCTTACCCGTCAGGCGCAGGTGGTTGTCCGCCCCGTACACGGCGATGTGCTCCGATACCACGGGCGCGAACGCCTGGCAAATTTTGTCGTAAGCCGCTTTGTTGCCCGCCGTGCGGAGTACGCTGTTCGAGAAGTTGGCGTGCATGCCCGAGCCGTTCCAGTCGGTAGCGCCGAGGGGCTTGCAGTGCCAGTTGATGGACACGCCGTGTTTTTCACCCACGCGCTCCAGCAGGTAGCGGGCCACCCAGACCTGGTCGCCGGCGGCTTTGGCCCCTTTGGCGAACACCTGGAATTCCCACTGCCCGGCGGCCACTTCAGCGTTGATGCCCTCGACGTTGATGCCCGCTTCAAGGCAGAGGTCAAGGTGCTCTTCGATGATGTCGCGGCCAAAGGCGTTGGCGGCACCCACCGAGCAGTAGTACTGCCCCTGTGGAGCCGGGTAGCCGCCCGCCGGGAAGCCCAGGGGCCGGTTGGTGAGCGGATTCCAGAGAAAATACTCCTGCTCAAACCCGAACCAGAAGTCGTTGTCGTCGTCGTCGATGGTGGCGCGGCCGTTTGACTCGTGGGGCGTGCCGTCGGAGTTGAGCACTTCGGTCATGACGAGGTAACCGTTTTTGCGGGCCGGGTCGGGAAAAATCGCGACGGGCTTGAGGAGGCAGTCGGACGAGCCGCCGGGGGCCTGCTCAGTCGAGGAACCATCGAACGACCACATCGGGCAGTCTTCGAGTTTGCCGCTGAAGTCGGCTTCGATTTTGGTTTTGCTGCGCAGGCTTTGGGTGGGCTTGTAGCCGTCGAGCCAGATGTACTCCAGTTTCGATTTTGCCATGGGTTTCAAAAGTTACCGTTAAAGGATGATGGAAACAGATTCGCGCTGTGGTTTGCTTGCAAAAATACCGGTGAAACCGAATTTTACTTCAATAATCATTGGCATTTCTCAAAATAAAATATGTTTTCTTTTGTATTCTTGAAAAGTTTCAATTTATTCTTTGATATACTCCGAAGGAGTGGCGAGGGCCAGCCGAAACGAAGGGCAAGGGGAGGGATTCGTGGAAAAATCCACGAATGAAGGTCAAAAAATAAACGGTGCTGCCTTTAACCTGCTAAAAGTCCTTACTTTTAGCCCGTCAATTTACCACCCTTTCGACTAATCCGTAAAATGGCAATCGCACGTTTTAAAGCGCTGGAACTGGCCCAATCCCGTCCGGCGACGCCCGTCAAACTCCCCACCGAAAAAGTAACCGAGTACTATGGCAGCATGACCTTCAACGACGAGGTGATGCGCTCGCTGCTGAGTCCGGAGGCCTACCTCAAAATCACGAACGCCATTCAGACCGGCTCGCGCATTGACCGCGAAGCCGCCGACGAAGTGGCCGCCGCCATGAAATCGTGGGCGTTGTCCAAAGGCGCAACCCACTACACCCATTGGTTCCAGCCCCTGACCGGCGCGACCGCCGAAAAACACGACGCCTTCGTCGACGTAATGCCCGGCACGGGCAAGGCCATCGAGAAATTCAAAGGTTCGGCGTTGGTGCAGCAGGAACCCGACGCCTCGTCGTTCCCCAACGGCGGCATTCGCTCTACCTTCGAGGCCCGCGGTTACACCGGCTGGGACCCCTCCTCCCCTGCCTTTATTTACGAGAACGCAGGGGGTACTTCCACGCTGTGTATCCCAAGCGTATTCGTGGCTTACACGGGCGAGGCGCTCGATTACAAAACGCCGCTGCTAAAATCCAGCGAGTTGCTCGACAAAATCGCCACGAAGGTGATGAACGAGTACTTCGACCGGAACGTCGAGAAAGTGACCCCGACGTTGGGGGCCGAGCAGGAATATTTCCTCGTGGACGAGGCGCTCTACAACGCCCGCCCCGACCTGATGATGGCCGACCGCACCGTGTTTGGCCACGCCCCAGCCAAAGGGCAGCAGTTGGAAGACCACTACTTCGGCTCCATCCCGCCCCGCATCAACGCCTTCATGGTTGATTTCGAGACCGAAGCCCACCGCCTCGGCATGCCTGTTCGCACCCGCCACAACGAAGTGGCCCCGGCGCAGTTTGAGGTGGCCCCGACGTTCGAGGAAGTCAACTTGGCCTGCGACCACAACGCCCTGCTCATGGATTTGATGGCGAAAGTGGCCTCCAAGCACAAGCTGCGGGTGCTTTTCCACGAAAAACCTTTCGCGGGCATCAACGGCTCCGGCAAGCACAACAACTGGTCGATGGGCACCGACACGGGCGTCAACCTGCTCGGCCCTTCGACCAAGCCGAAAGAAAACCTGCGGTTTTTGAGCTTTCTTGTGAACGTGATGAAAGCCGTCCACGACCATGCCGACCTTATGCGCGCCAGCATCGCCACGGCGGGCAACGAGCACCGCCTCGGGGCCAACGAAGCGCCGCCGGCCATCATGTCGGTGTTTCTCGGCAGCGAAATGAGCCGCACCCTCGACGAACTTGAAAAAGTGGGGGAAATCAAACTCGAGAAAGGCGACAACGTGTACCTGAAGCTGGGCATCAACAAAATCCCCTCGCTGCTGCTCGACAACACCGACCGCAACCGCACGTCGCCGTTCGCCTTCACGGGCAACAAGTTCGAGTTCCGGGCCGTGGGTTCGTCAGCCAACTCGGCCTCGCCCATGACGGTCCTCAACACTATCGTGGCCAACCAACTCATGCAGTTCCGCACCGACGTGGACGCCCTGCTGGCTACCGACATGAAGAAGGAACTGGCCATCGTAGAGGTGCTCAAAAAGTACATCGCCGCCTCGCGCCGCATCCGGTTTGAGGGCAACGGCTACTCGGATGAATGGGTGCAGGAGGCCGAAAAGCGGGGGCTTTCCAACATCAAAACGTCGCCCGAAGCCCTGGGGGTTTACGTCCGTCCGGACGTGGTCGAACTGTTCACCCGTCACGGCATTTTCACCGAAAAAGAACTCGAAGCCCGCTACGAAATCGAACTGGAGAATTACATCAAGAAAGTTCAGATTGAATCGCGGGTCATCGGCGATTTGGCCATCAACCACATCGTCTCGACGGCGCTGAAATACCAGACGCAACTCGTCGAAAACGTGAAGGGCCAGAAAGACATCGGCATCGAGGAGAAATACTACGCCACCACGGTGGAAACCATCAAACGCATCGCCGAGTACACCTCGCGCATCCAGACGCTCGTGGACGAGATGACCGAAGCCCGCAAACGCGCCAACGCCACCGAAGATACCGCCGAACGCGCCATGCTCTACGCCACGGAGGTGAAAAATTACTTCGAAGACATCCGCTACTGCGTGGACAAACTCGAACTCATCATCGACGACGACGAGTGGCCACTGGTAAAATATCGGGAACTGCTGATGGTGCGGTAAACTGCCTGATGCTGGATAAAATGCAAGATACTGGATGTGGCAACGGGGTTTCCAGCATCCAGTATCTTGCATTTTATCCAGCATCCTATCTTCATGCCTCGTTTATTTGCATCCGAATCAATCCCCAGCCCCCCATGCCCGCGTCGCTCAATTCTGGCTATGACCCGGAGGAAATCCGGCACTTGCGCGAAGAATGCCGCAAGGCAGGTCGCTCGTTCATCTACACCCCCAACGAAGACCTCGACGAACCGACGGGCGACGAATTCGCCCACTTCCAGTTCGTGGGTCGGCACCAGAACCGCGAGGCGATTTACGACGCCGTCATGTACACGCTACGGCTGCATCACAGCAGCATCGTGTACGAGGAGGCCGAGCGGCGGGCCGCCAAGTCGTTCCCGCTGTACGTGCCCCTCGACATGCGCGACGAAACCTACAAGGCCAACGAGGACCTGGACGAGGAAGTGGAACTGTTCATCACCGAACTCATCGAAGAAATCGAAGAGGCCGAGGACATCAAGGTGCAGGAACACCTCGAACTCGACACCGCCGCCGACTACGGCATCGACCTCGACGTGTGCCTCAACGTGGAGGCCATCACCGACGAGGTAATCGAAAATTTCATCCGCGATTTCAACACCAACGCCCTCCGCCTCGACACCACGCTGTACTCGTTCAAAAGCGAAGAGGAGGAAGAGTAAATGCCCGTTTTCTACGAACCCGCTATCGCCCAACGGCCGGTGCTCAGCGAGGCCGAATCGCAACACGCCGTGAAGGTACTACGGCTCATGGCGGGCGACCGCATTGATGTCGCCGACGGGGCGGGCACCTGGTACGGGGCCGAAATCACCCGGCCCCACCCCAAGCACTGCGAGGTGCGAATTCTTGAGAAGACCACTGCCCCTCCCCGCCCCTACCACGTCCACCTCGCCATCGCGCCGACCAAGAACCTCGACCGGACGGAGTGGATGCTCGAAAAATGCGTCGAAGTCGGGCTGGACGAAATTTCTTTCCTCCAAACCCGTTACTCCGAACGACGGGTGCTTAAATTAGACCGCCTGCACGGCGTGGCCGTCAGCGCCCTGAAGCAATCTGGCCAGGGTTGGCTACCGAAACTGAATGCGCTCGTGCGTTTTCAGGAATTTCTCGAAACAGCGCCTTGCCAACCGCCAACTGCCCAGTGCCAGCTTTTCATCGCCCACCTCGCCGAGGGGGAACGGAAGTTGCTGCACCGGGAGGCGGTACCGGGTGGACGGTACTGCGTGTTGGTCGGTCCCGAAGGTGATTTTTCGCCGGAGGAAATTCAGGAAGCCCAGGCCGTTGGTTTTAAACCGGTCAGTCTGGCGTCGAGCCGCCTCCGCACCGAAACCGCCGGCCTCGTGGCGGTGCACACGTTAAATCTGGTGAATCAATGAAACGACTCGTTACGGCCCGACTTTCCCGCATCGTCGGTTTTTCATTTTTCATTTTTCATTTTTCATTTTTCATTGCCACCGGCCAGGCCCCGGCGTACAAAATCGCCAAGCTGAAGTACGGCGGGGGCGGCGACTGGTACGCCAACAAAACTTCGTTGCCCAACCTCATCAAGTTCTGCAACCAGAACCTGCGCACCAACATTTTCCCCGAAGACGACATCGTGGAAGTGGGCAGCCCGGAATTGTTCAGCTACCCGTTCGTTCACATGACCGGCCACGGCAACGTCGTTTTCACCGAAGCCGAAGCCCAGAACCTGCGACGCTACCTGCTCGGGGGCGGTTTCCTGCACATCGACGACAACTACGGCCTCGACAAGTTCATCCGGCGGGAAATGAAAAAGGTGTTTCCCGAACTCAGTTTCGTGGAATTGCCCTTCAACCACCCCATCTACCACGTCCGGTTCGATTTTCCGAATGGCCTGCCGAAAGTTCACGAGCATGACGGCAAATCGCCCCAGGGGTTCGGCCTGATTTACCAGGGCCGTTTGGTGTGTTTTTACAGCTTTGAATGCGATTTGGGCAACGGCTGGGAAGACCAGTCGGTGTACAACGACCCCGAAGAATTGCGCCAGCAGGCACTGCGGATGGGGGCCAATTTAATCACCTACGCCACCACCACCTTGTGACCGGTTTGCTTGGTTGGTCGAAAAAAATCGCCGACATGCCGCAACTTAACCTTCAAACCGCCGGTTAAACTTTGCAAACGGTTACTTTTGTAGGAACGTATCTTTCAGTCAACCACGCGCATCACTAAACCCCGTCTTTCTTAAATGGCACTCGTTCTTCCCGCATTCATCGTTCACTGGTACCTGTCGCTCTTCAGCCAGACCTTCTTCCTGCACCGGTACTCGGCGCACAAGATGTTCACGATGAGCAAATTCTGGGAGCGCTTTTTCTACCTCCTGACCTACGTTTCGCAGGGTTCGAGCTACCTGAGTCCCCGCGGGTACGCCATCCTTCACCGCATGCACCACGCCTTCAGTGACACCCCCAGAGACCCCCACTCGCCGCACCACACGAAGAATGTTTTCACCATGATGTGGAAGACGAAGGACATCTACAACGCGATTCTGTTCGGCAAAAAGAAAATCGAAGCCCAGTTTGACAAAAACTACCCCCACTGGCGCACCATCGAAATCCTCGGCGATTCGTGGGTATCGCGCGTCGGCTGGGGGGTAGCGTACTCGCTGGTTTACATTGCCGCTTACATCTGGCTCGACATGCACTGGGCGTTTTTCTTCCTGCTGCCGATTCACTTCCTGATGGGGCCGATTCACGGGGCCATCGTCAACTGGAGCGGCCACAAGTACGGCTACCAGAACTACGACAACAACGACCGTTCGAAAAACTCGCTCATTTTCGACCTGCTCATGATGGGCGAACTGTTCCAGAACAACCACCACAAAAAGCCGAACAACGTCAATTTCGCTTCGAAGTGGTACGAGTTCGACCCCACGTACCCGATCATCAAGTTTCTGGCCTGGGCGAAAATCATCCGCCTGAAACCGGCCAAGCAGGTGGTGGAAATGCCTTTGGAGCAGAAAGCGGCATAACTGAATTTCTTTCCGAATCAAGCCCCGGCGTCCGATTGGATTCCGGGGCTTGGTTCGTTTTCAGGGCCACCCCTTGCGGGACGCGCCCATTTTTGGAGATATTTGCGACCATTTCTTTGGTTGTCGGTTGTTCGTTGGCAGTTGTTGGTTACTCCCATCCCCAACTGACAACGAACAACGAGCAACGAACAACTTTCCCATGCGCATCCTGACCGGCATTCAATCCTCCGGACGGCCCCACCTAGGCAACCTGCTCGGCGCGATTCTGCCCGCCATCGAACTTTCCAAAGACCCCGCCAACGAATCGTTTTTCTTCATTGCCGACCTCCACTCGCTGACGAGCATCAAGGACGGCCCTACCCGCCGGGCCAACGTGTACGCCGTGGCCGCCGCGTGGCTGGCCTGCGGTTTCGACACGACCCGGAACACGTTCTGGCGGCAATCGCGGGTGCCCGAACACACCGAACTGGCCTGGTACCTCGACTGCTTCACGCCGTACCCGATGCTGGCCAACGCGACTTCGTTCAAGGACAAAGCCGAACAGCTTTCCGACGTCAACGCCGGGCTGTTCATGTACCCCGTGCTCCAGGCCGCCGACATTTTGCTCTACGACGCCAACCTGGTGCCCGTGGGCAAGGACCAGAAGCAGCACCTCGAAATGACCCGCGACATCGCCGCCAGCCTCAACCACCACGCCGGGCAGGAGGTGCTCGTGTTGCCTGAAGCCCGCATCGACGAGCAGGTGATGACCATCCCCGGCACCGACGGGCGGAAAATGAGCAAGTCGCTGAACAACTACATCGACGTGTTTTTGCCGGAAAAAGAACTCAAGAAACAGGTGATGAGCATCGTCACCGACAGCACACCGCTGGAAGCGCCCAAAAAACCCGACGGCGACACGGTCTTCGCGCTTTACTCGCTCCTGGCCGACCCCGATGACACGCTCACCATGCGCCGGAACTACCAGGCGGGGGGCTATGGCTATGGTCACGCGAAGCAGGCGCTTCTCGGGCTGTTGGTGGAAAAATTCGCCGCCGAACGGGAGCGGTTTGCGTACCTGATGGCCCACCCCGATGAACTGGAAGCCGAACTCCGGGCGGGCGAGGAAAAAGCCCGCGCCGTGGCCTCGAAAACCATCCAGCGCGTGCGCGACGTGCTCGGTTTTTCCTGATGGAAACCCTCAACCGCCTCGACACCGGCGCGTTCCTGACCCTCAACGGCTGGCATGCCGACTGGCTCGACGTGGCGATGTACTGGATTTCCGACCGGGAATTCTGGTTCCCGGCCTACGCCCTGCTCCTGATTTGGCTGGGCTGGAAATTCCGGTGGGCGGCGCTCGGCGTGGTGCTGGCCCTGGCCCTGACGGTCGCACTGAGCGACCAGGTTACTTCCTCGGTAATGAAGCCGCTGTTCCTGCGTCTGCGGCCCTGCCACGAACCCGCCATCGACCAGTGGGTCCACGTGGTGTGGGAGTGCGGCGGGACGTACGGCTTTGCTTCCTCGCACGCGGCCAACAGTTTTGGCTTTGCAGCCCTGCTTTACCTGCTCTTGCCCCGGCACCGGGCATTCGCACGGTTTTTGTTTGTGTGGGCGGCGCTGGTCAGCTACAGCCGCATTTACGTCGGGGCGCACTACCCCCTCGACGTGCTGGCGGGGGCGGGCGTCGGTACGCTAATGGCCCTGATTTGCGCCGGGCTGTACCGTTTTACCGTAAAAAAATTCAACCTTCCGACCGTATGAAGTACCGTATCGGGGCCGCTGCCCTGCTGCTTTTCGTTGCCTCTTCCGGTAAATCTCAATCTGCCAACGACATCGTGGGCACGTGGTTCAACGCTGAAAAAGACGGCAAAATCCAGATTTACAAGCAGGGCGACGCCTTTTTCGGAAAACTGTCCTGGCTGAAAAACCCGACGCTCAACGGCAAAACCCGCACCGACGAGAACAACCAGGACGCCAGCCAGCGCAGCCGCCCCCTGCTGGGCCTCGTGCTGCTGCGCGATTTCAAACACGACGGCGGCAACGTGTGGAGTGGCGGGAAAATTTACGACCCGAAAAACGGCAAGACGTACTCCTGCAAAATGACCCTCGCCAGCCGCAACCAACTCGACGTGCGCGGCTACATCGGCACCCCGCTGCTGGGCCGGACAACGACGTGGACGAGGGCGCAGTAATTTGTTCGGGAGTTTGGTTGTTTGTCGGTTTGGTTGTTGAGCGAGTTGCAACGTCCAAACCGACAAACAACCAAACTCCCGAATGAATTTCCGCTTGTTTTCCCTACTTTTGCGGAAATTTTTCCGGCAATGGCTTCCCTTAACCCCGTCAAGATTTTTTCCGGCAGCAGTTCAGAGCACCTGGCCCGGCAGATTGCCCGGCATTACGGAAAAGACCTCGGCACCGTGACGCTCCAGCGGTTTTCCGACGGGGAAATGGCCCCGAGTTTTGACGAATCCATCCGGGGGTGCGACATTTTCCTCATTCAGAGCACCAACGCGCCGACGGACAACCTCTTTGAATTGCTGATGATGGTGGACGCCGCCCGCCGGGCTTCGGCCCACTACGTGACGGTGGTCATTCCGTACTTCGGCTACTCGCGGCAGGACCGGAAAGACAAACCCCGCGTGTCGATAGCGGCCAAGCTCGTGGCCAACCTGCTCACCGCCGCCGGAGCCGACCGTCTCATCACCATCGACCTCCACGCCGGGCAGATTCAGGGCTTTTTTGACTTTCCGGTCGATCATTTGGAAGGGGCCTCGGTGTTCGTACCTTACCTGCGGGCCAAAAACCTCGACAACCTCGTGTTTGCCTCTCCCGACGTGGGCGGCGTGGCCCGCACCCGGCGCTTTGCCTCGCATTTCACCGGCAACATGGTTATTGTGGACAAGCACCGGAAAAAAGCCAATGAGGTGGCCTCGATGCAGCTCATCGGCGAAGTGGAAGGAGCCAATGTCGTGCTCATCGACGATTTAATCGACACCGGCGGAACGCTCTGCAAGGCCGCTCAGTTGCTCCTCGACAAGGGGGCCGTGTCGGTGCGGGCCATCGCCACGCACGCCGTGATGTCGGGCAATGCCCACGAAAACATCGCCGGTTCGGTGCTCGAAGAACTCATCGTGTCCGACACGATTCCTCTCGCCCGGCCGAACCCCAAAATTACCGTGCTGTCGGTGGCTGAACTCTTCGGCAAAGCCATCGGCCGCATCCGTGACCACGAATCGATTAGTTCGCTGTTTATAAATTACTGAGTTGTTGGTTTTTGAATTGTTGATGTGGTTCAGCGGTTCAGAAACTCAACAATTCAACAAGTCAAAACTCAACAATTCAATCATGAAACAACTCGAGATTGTAGGGTATAAAAGAGCGAATCTCGGCAAAAAGGCCTCCAAGGACCTTCGCGCCGAAGCTCAGGTGCCCTGTGTCCTCTACGGTGGGACCGAACAAGTGCATTTTTCTTCCCCAATGATTTTGTTCCGCGATCTGCTCTACACGCCCGACGTGTACGAAGTGACGCTCAACATCGAAGGGGCGATTTACAAAGCAATTCTCCAGGAGGCCCAGTTTCACCCCGTCAGCGAGACCATCCTGCACGTGGATTTCCTTCAAATCGTGGAGGGCAAGCCCATCACGGTGGAGGTGCCCCTGAAATTTGAAGGCAACTCGCCGGGCGTGCAGAAAGGCGGAAAGCTCGTGCAGAAACTCCGCAAGGTAAAAATGCGCGGCATGGCCACCGACATCCCCGACTACGTCCGCGTGGACATCACCGACATGGACCTCGGCAAATCGGTGAAAGTGAGCCAACTGAAGGTGGACAACGTGACGGTGCTGAACAACCCCAGCCTGCCCGTGGCCACCATCGACATCCCGCGCTCGCTGCGGGGCAAGGTGGAAGCCTGAGCCACCCCTTTTCAGAATTAATCGATGCAAAAAGGCCGCCCCGACGTTCGGGGCGGCCTTTTTGTTTGGGCATTTGTGAGAAGTAAGAAGTGAGAGGTGAGATGCAAAACACAGTTTTGCCTTTCAACATCTCACTTCTCACCGCTCACTTCTCACTTTTTCGTCACGCGAATCGAAATCCGGCGGTTCTGGGCGCGACCCTCGGCGGTTTCGTTGGACGCCACCGGGTGCTCCTGGCCGTATCCTTCGGCTTCCATCCGGTCGGCGGCGATGCCCAGGTCCACCAGCGCGGCGCGGACGGACGTGGCGCGTTCTTCCGAAAGTTTCCGGTTCGTTTCGGCGCTGCCCGTGTTGTCGGTGTAGCCACCTATTTTCACGGCTACGTTCGGGTAGGCCTTCAGGATTTCGGCCACGTTTTTCAACTGCTCCTGCGACGAGGGCTTCAGCGTCGCGCGGCCCGTTTCAAACGTCAGGCGGTCGAAATTGAACCAGGTTTCCTTGTCCACGACCCGGTCGCCTTCAATGAAGCCAATCAGGTTGTTTTCCACGCCGTTGTCGGGAATGCTCAGTTCGACGCCCGACGTGAGTTTTCGCGAGCGGAACTCGCCGAGGTTCGGGGTATACACGGCGTCGTTGTCGGCGGCGGTGGATTTCTCCAAGTCCACGCCTTCGGTGCCGCCCACGGCTTCGATGCCCTCGCGGTCGTGCCCGGCGGTGGCCGACGAGTTGACGGCGATGTACGGCGCTATGACCAGCGAAACGATGGACATGAGTTTAATCAAAATGTTCATCGACGGCCCGGACGTGTCCTTGAAGGGGTCACCGACGGTATCACCCGTGACCGAGGCTTTGTGCGGCTCCGATTTTTTGTAGAACCGCTCCGTTTTGCCGTTCACTTCGATGTCCACGCCTTTCTCGAACGATTTCTTGGCGTTGTCCCAGGCCCCGCCGGCGTTGTTCTGGAAAATTCCCATCAACACGCCCGCCACGGTCACGCCTGCCAGCAATCCGCCGAGCACTTCCGGCCCGAAGATGAACCCGACGATGACCGGCACGGAGAGCGCGATGGCCCCCGGCAGCACCATTTCCCGAATCGAAGCCTGGGTCGAGATGGCCACGCATTTTTCGTATTCCGGTTTGCCTTTGCCTTCGAGAATGCCCGGAATTTCGCGGAACTGGCGGCGCACTTCCTCCACCATTTTCATGGCCGCCCGGCCCACGGCCGCAATCGCCAGCGACGAGAAAATAAACGGAATCATGGCCCCGACGAACAAGCCCGCGAGCACGTCGGCCTTGTAAATGTCAATGGCCGAAATGCCCGAAATGCCCACGAACGCGGCGAACAGGGCCAGGGCCGTAAGAGCAGCCGAGGCAATGGCAAAGCCCTTGCCCGTGGCGGCGGTGGTGTTGCCCACGGCGTCGAGAATGTCCGTCCGGCCTCGCACTTCTTCGGGCAGGTAGCTCATTTCGGCAATGCCCCCGGCGTTGTCGGCGATGGGGCCGAAGGCGTCAATGGCCAACTGCATGGCCGTGGTGGCCATCATGCCCGCCGCCGAAATGGCCACGCCGTACAGCCCGGCGAAGTGGTACGAGGTGTAAATCCCCGCGGCCAGCACCAGAATCGGCAGCACCGTCGATTCCATCCCGACCGACAACCCGCCGATAATGTTCGTCGCCGCGCCCGTGGCCGATTGCCGGATGATGGATAACACCGGACGGCGGCCCATGGCCGTGTAGTATTCGGTGATGATGGACATCAGCGCGCCGACGATGAGGCCGGTGACGATGGCGTAAAACACGTCCATCCGGTCGAATTCCACGCCGCGAATTTCCATCGTGCCCGCGGGCAGCAGGGCGTTGACCAGGAAATACGAGGCCACGACGGTCAGAATAATCGAACCCCAGTTGCCCAGGTTCAACGCGTTCTGCACGCTCGAGTTTTCGTCTTTGATGCGGACCAGGTAGCAGGCCAGAATGGAGAAAATCAGCCCCAGACCGGCAATGACCACCGGCAGCACGATGGGCGCGTGGCCCAGGATGTTCACCTCAGCGGGAATCCGGATTTCACGACCCAGCACCATCGTGGCCAGAATCGTGGCCACGTAAGAACCGAACAGGTCGGCACCCATGCCGGCCACGTCGCCCACGTTGTCGCCCACGTTATCGGCGATGGTGGCGGGGTTACGGGGGTCGTCCTCCGGAATCCCAGCTTCGACTTTCCCCACGAGGTCGGCCCCGACGTCGGCGGCCTTCGTGTAAATCCCGCCGCCCACGCGGGCGAAGAGCGCGATGGATTCAGCCCCCAGCGAGAAGCCCGCCAGCACTTCGAGCGCGCGCTCCATCGGCACGCCGTTGACGTCGCCCGAATCACCGACGAAAAAGTTGTAGCAAATGATGAACAGCAGGCTCAGGCCGAGCACCGCCAGGCCCGCCACGCCGATGCCCATCACCGAACCGCCCGTGAACGACACGTCGAGGGCGCGGGCCAGGCTCGTGCGGGCGGCGTGGGCCGTGCGCACGTTGGCGCGGGTGGCGATTTTCATGCCGATGTATCCCGCCAGGGCCGAAGTAAACGCCCCCACGGCGAAGGCGATGCCGATGGTCCAGTGCGAATTGGGCACCTGCGACCCGGCAAAAGCCAGCACGGCGGCCACTACCACCCCGAACACGATGAGCACCCGCCACTCGGCTTTCAGAAACGCGATGGCTCCGTCGGCGATGTACCCCGCGATTTCCTGCATGCGGGCGTCACCGGCGTTTTGGCGGGAAACCCAGACGAATTTGGCGAACATCACCGCCAGCCCCAGCAGACCTAAAATCGGAACCAGATAAATAATACTATTCATGCGGAAAGGTTTGAAATGAAAACCGGATGGTTGGATTTGAAAAACTGCCCGCAAAAATAGCCGAAGGGCGTCATTTTAAAAACCGCCGGGAAAATGGGGCATTTTTTCCGTGCCGCCGGTTTTGGGCGGCGTTGTTTTTCTGGGGCATTCCCCGCAATTTCGGCTTTCTTCCACCTGCTGCCCGATTTCATGCGAAACCTGCGTTACCGGCTTTTCCTGCTCCTTTTCCTTTTTCCTACGCTGCTGCTGGCCCAACCGGCCCGGCCCCTGCCCCCCGGCGAAATCCTGCACGGCCTCCAGCGCCTCAACGTGCTCGGCTCGGCGCTCTACGTAGCCGCCCACCCCGACGACGAGAACACGGCCATGCTCGCCTGGCTGGCGAAAGAAAAAATGGTGCGCACGGGCTACCTCAGCCTCACCCGGGGCGACGGAGGCCAGAACCTCATCGGCCCCGAGCAGGGCGATTTGATGGGCCTCATCCGCACCTACGAACTGCTCGCCGCCCGGCAAATCGACGGCCCGGAGCAGTTTTTCACCCGCGCCAACGATTTCGGGTTCTCGAAAAACACCGCCGAAACGATGGAAATCTGGGGCAAGGAAGACGTCATGACCGACGTCGTGCGGCGCATCCGGCTGTTCCGCCCCGACGTCATCGTCTGCCGCTTTCCGCCCGACCCCCGCGCCGGGCACGGCAACCACTCGGCCTCGGCGGTTTTTGCCGAAGAAGCCTTCAAACGCGCCGCCGACCCGACGCAGTTTCCAGAACAATTGAAAGACGGCCTCCAACCCTGGCAGGCCAAACGGGTGGTCTGGAACACCTTCGCCTTCGGAGCGAGTACGGCCCAGCGGCCCGCCGAGGGCAGTTTCATTGGCGTCGAAATCGGCGGTTACAACCCGTTGCTGGGAAAATCATACACCGAAATCGCTGCCGAAAGCCGCTCTCAGCACAAAAGCCAGGGCTTCGGCGTGGCCCGGCTGCGCGGGCTGCGGGGCGAATACCTGGTTCACAAATTTGGCGACCCCGCCCAGCGCGACATGTTCGACGGCGTAAACCTGACCTGGAGCCGGGTGCGCGGCGGCGCGGCGGTGGAAGCCACCGTCAACGAGGCCATCCGTCAGTTCAACCCGACCAATCCCGCCGCCATCCTGCCCCTGCTCGTGAAGGCCTACCGCCAACTCGACGGCCTCGACGATGCGTACTGGAAAACCCGCAAGCAAGCCGAACTGACCGCCCTTATCACCGCCTGCGCCGGGCTGTGGTACGAGGCCAACCCCACCGACTACGCCACAGCCCCCGGCGAACCGGTACGCATCACCGCCCAGGCCGTCAAGCGCTCCGACGCGGCCGTGACGCTCACCGGCATCCGGCTCTTCGGTCTGAACCGCGACACGACGCTGACGAAAGTCTTGGGCAACAACGAACTGGAACGCTTCGAGTTTTCGGCAAAAATCCCCCAGAACCAGCCCCTCACCCAACCCTACTGGTTGGCCCAGCCTAAAGTGCGCAAGGGCCTCTATCACGTGGACGACCCGGCCCTGATTGGACTACCCGAAGCCCCCGCCGCGCTTGGGGCCGATTTCCAGTTCACCGTCGAAGGGCTGCCGCTCACGTTGCGCGTGCCGCTGACGTTTAAGTACGTGGACGAAGTGCGGGGTGAACTGTACCGGCCCTTCGAAGTGCGGCCCGAAGTGACCGCCACGCCCATCGACAAAGTGCTGGTGTTCAACAACTCCCAACCCAAAACGCTGGAATTGACGCTGAAATCGGCCAAAGCCGGGGCCAGTGGCGAGGTAACGCTGGAAGTGCCGAAGGGCTGGCGGATCGAACCGGCGCGGATTCCCTTCCAAATCGGGGCGAAGTACGGGGAGCAGAAAGTCAGCTTTTCGATTTTTCCGAACGGCGCGATGGGAGAATTTTCGGCGAAAGCCGTGGTAAAAACGCCTTCCGGTACGTCCGACAAGGGCCTTATTTCGATTAACTACGAGCACATTCCGCCCCTGAGCGTCTTCCCGACCGCCGAGGTCAAACTGGTTCGCCTTGACGTGAAAACGACCGCGCGGAATATCGGGTACATCCCCGGCGCGGGGGACGAAATTCCCGCCGCCCTCCGGCAAATCGGCTGCACCGTGACCATCCTCGACGAAAAAGTCCTGACCAGCACCGACCTCGCCCGCTTCGATGCCGTCGTGGTCGGGGTTCGGGCCTACAACGTGGACGACCGGCTGCGGCTCAACAACCCTCGCCTGCTCGACTACGTCAGCGGCGGCGGTACGCTGGTGGTGCAGTACCAGGTCAATTCCTTCCTCCAAAAAGTGGATGACCCGCTCGGCCCCTACCCCTTCCGGATTGGCCGCGAGCGGGTTTCGGTCGAGGAAGCCGAAATCCGGGTGCTGAAGCCCAACCACCCGGCACTCGGTTTTCCCAATAAAATCACGGCGAAAGATTTCAATGGGTGGGTGCAGGAGCGTGGCCTTTACTTCGCCAATTCCTGGGACCCTAAGTACGAAACCCTGCTCTCGGCCAACGACCCCGGCGAAGCCCCGCTCGATGGCGGGTTGCTCACGACGCAGTACGGCAAGGGCTGGTACGTCTTCACGGGCTACGCGTTTTTCCGGCAACTTCCGGCGGGCGTGCCTGGCGCGTACCGGTTGTTTGCGAATTTGATTTCATTGGGGAAAGCGGCTCAGTAGTTCCCAAGATTGCGCAGACGCTCAAACGAGCGCAAAGTTTACCTCCGCGACAATCTATGGAAACTTTTCGTGATGAAGGACGGGGTGGTGTACAAGAACGAGTGAGGCGGATTTTTAGTAGATTCGGGAAAAAATGATGCGCATGGAAACATTGGAAATCACTGCCCCGAAAGAGGTAGCGCGGCGATACACTTCAGCGGAGTTCCGACTACTTCCACAAGGACCGCCTTACTTCGAACTTATCAACGGTACGCTTGTCAGGTCACCATCCCCGAAGTTTCCGCACCAACACGCCTCAAACGAACTCGTTTTCCTGCTGAATCTTTACGTCCGGGAACGGGGAATTGGGATTGTGCTAAGCGCACCAATGGATGTGGAATTTGACCAGTTCAACACGTTTCAACCCGACATCCTCTTCATTTCCAGCGAACGAAGCCACCTAATCACGGGAGATGGCGACATCGTTGGTGCCCCCGATTTAGTCGTTGAAATCCTCTCCAAAAACCGGGTGAAAGATTTAGGCACGAAGCGCTATTTCTACGAAATTCACAACGTCCGCGAGTACTGGATCGTGGATTTGCAGAAGAAAACCATCGAAGTGCTGGAAAATCAGGATATGGAGTTCGTCCGGCACAGCTACGCCAAACGAACCGGCGAAGTAGAGTCGAAACTGCTCCCAGGCTTCAGGGTAAACGTCGAGGAGATTTTTGAGTAAGCCGCTTTCCATCAAAAAAGGCCATCCCGAAACGGGGTGGCCTTTCTGCTCAACCGATCTTTCTTGAAGGCTAAACGAGGTACGCCAGCACGGGGCATTCCACGTGATTGACCACTTTCTCGGCCACGCTGCCGTGGACGAAGTGGGCCATGCCCGTCCGGCCGTGGGTGTTCATCACCACCAGGTCGGGGTTGTAGGTGCGGACGAAGTTTTCGATGCCCAATGCTTCGGTGGGTGCTCCGACGATCTCAAAGTCGGCACTGGGCAGGTTCAGGTTGCCAATGAGGGCGTTGGCCCGCTGCCGGAGTTCGTCGTAATCGGGCAGTTTCATGCCCGTGTCGATGGTCAGAAACACGAAATAGGCGTTCTGGAGATGCAGAAGCCGGAGGGCCTTCCGGATGAACTCCGTGTCGGAAAAGTCGGTGGGTACCACCACGCGCTCGAAGGGCGTGAGCGGGGCATTTTTCACCACCAGCACGGGGGCTTTGGCGAAACGGACCACTTTTTCGGCGTTCGAGCCGGTGGTGAATTCTTTCCAGCCGCTGGCGCCTTCCGACCCCATCACGATCAGGTCCACGGGCTGATTGGCGATGGTTTCGCCCACCGAGGCGGTTTCGCGCTGCACGGCGGGCAGGATGCGCACCCCGGCGTACTTAGGCTGATCCACGAGGCTGCGGAGGCGGTTTTCCACGCCCTCCACGAGTTCCTCAAACACGTCGTCGGGGTGTTCTCCGGCCAGGGCGGCGTCGAAGGTTACGACGGTTTTGGGGTATTTCACCACGTCGAGGAGGTAAATCGAAGCGGCATTGGTTCGGGCCAGCCCGACGGCCACGTCGAGGGCCTGGAGCGAGACCGGACTAAAATCGGTGGGAACGAGGATCGTTTTAGCTACGCTGAATCTTTCAGATTTCATGGTGAGGAAACCGTTGAGGTTGAACGACACCCCAAAGGTCATGACTCCCCCAGAACCGACGAATGACGGGCGTTTTCGGTCAGAATGACAAATGTTTGTCTTCCGCTTCTTACTGAACCGTGAACCGACGTTGGTGCTCAGGCTGTATGTCAGCTATGTATTCGGGATGTCGGTGCAGAAACGCCACCACGAAGGGGCAAAGCGGAATCACGTTCAGTCCGTTGGCCCGGACGTAGTCAAACACGCCCCGGACCAGCCGGGAGCCGACGCCCTGCCCTTCGAGTTCTTCGGGAACTTCGGTGTGCGTCAGGGCCAGGGTGCGGTCACCGCGTCGCTGGAATTCAACGACCGAGAGTTTGCCGTCGGTGCGAAGCTCAAAGCGGCTTTCGGCGTCGTTCAGAATGACGGTTTCTTCGGGTGCTAACGTAGCATGCATGGATTCTGGGATTTCGTTTCAAACTCCATCAAAAAGAAAGCGCCAGCCCGAACCGGACCGGCGCTTTTCCCGTAAAAATCAGGCGAATCAGGCGTCAGCCCCCACGCTGCGACGAATGATGTTCAACGCCCCACCAGCCTTGAACCACTCGATTTGCTGCTCGTTGTAGGTGTGGTTGACCGCGAATGAATCGCTCGTGCCGTCGGCGTGGTGAAGCACCACCGTCAGCGGCTGGCCGGGTGTGAAGCTGGTCAGGCCGGTGATGTCGATGACGTCGTCTTCCTGCACCTTGTCGTAGTCGGCCGGGTTGGCGAAGGTCAGCGCGAGCATCCCCTGCTTTTTCAGGTTCGTTTCGTGAATCCGGGCGAAGGATTTCACCAGAATCGCCCGTACGCCGAGGAAGCGGGGTTCCATGGCGGCATGCTCGCGGGAAGAACCTTCGCCGTAGTTTTCGTCACCCACGACCACCGTGCCGATGCCTGCCGCTTTGTACGCCCGTTGCGTGGCCGGCACCGGCCCGTACTCGCCCGTCAACTGGTTTTTCACGCGGTCGGCCTTTTCGTTGAAGTAGTTGATGGCCCCGATGAGCATGTTGTTCGAAATGTTGTCGAGGTGGCCCCGGTACTTCAGCCAGGGTCCGGCCATTGAGATGTGGTCGGTCGTGCATTTGCCCTTCGCTTTGATGAGCAGTTTCAGGCCCGTCAAATCATGGCCCTCCCAGGGCGCGAACGGGTCGAGCAGTTGCAGGCGGTCGGAGGTCGGATTGACGATGACTTCAACCGTCGAGGGGTCTTCCGCCGGAGCCTGGTAACCCGCGTCTTCTACGGCGAAGCCATTAACGGGCAGTTCGATGCCCTGGGGTTCGTCGAGTTTCACCTTCTCGCCCGATTCGTTCGTCAACGTGTCGGTCAGGGGGTTGAAGGTCAAATCCCCGGCGATGGCGAAGGCCGTCACGATTTCGGGCGAGGCCACGAAGGCGTGGGTGTTGGGGTTACCGTCGTTGCGCTTGGCGAAATTCCGGTTGAACGAGGTGATGATGGAGTTTTTCTTCGTTGGATCGTCCATGTGCCGCGCCCACTGCCCGATGCAGGGGCCGCAGGCATTGGCCAGTACCACGCCGCCCATGGCGTCGAAGGTGTCGAGCAGGCCGTCGCGCTCGGTCGTGTAGCGCACCATCTCCGAACCCGGCGTGACGGTGAATTCCGCCCGCACCTTCAGGTGTTTGTCTACGGCCTGTTTAGCCACCGAGGCGGCGCGGGTGATGTCTTCGTAGCTGGAGTTGGTGCAGGAGCCGATCAAACCCACTTCGAGTTCGGCGGGCCAGTTGTTGGCTTTCACCGCCTCGGCAAATTTCGAGATGGGCCAGGCCAAATCAGGCGTGAACGGCCCGTTGACGTAGGGTTCGAGCGTCGAAAGGTCGAGTTCGAGGAGTTGGTCGAAGTACGGGGTCGGGTCGGCGTACACTTCCGGGTCAGAGCGCAGGTGTTCGCGCACGCCGTTGGCGAGTTCGGCCACGTCAGCCCGGTCGGTGCCGCGCAGATAAGCGGCCATTTTTTCGTCGTAGGCAAAAATCGAGGTTGTCGCCCCGATTTCGGCGCCCATGTTGCAGATGGTGCCCTTGCCCGTGGCCGAGAGGGCATCGGCCCCCGGCCCGAAGTACTCCACGATGGCCCCGGTGCCGCCTTTCACGGTCAGTTGTCCGGCCACCCACAGGATCACGTCCTTCGCCGAGGCCCAGCCGCTCAGTTTGCCGGTCAGGTGGACGCCGATGAGCTTGGGCATTTTCAGTTCCCAGGGCAGGCCCGCCATCACGTCGCAGGCGTCGGCCCCGCCCACGCCGATGGCCACCATGCCGAGGCCGCCCGCGTTGGGGGTGTGCGAGTCGGTGCCGATCATCATGCCGCCGGGAAAGGCGTAGTTTTCGAGCACCACCTGGTGGATAATGCCCGCGCCGGGTTTCCAGAACCCAATGCCGTATTTGTTGGAAACCGACGATAGGAAGTCGAACACTTCGCGGCTTTGGTTCACCGCGTTTTTCAAATCCTCCGCCGCGCCGACTTTGGCCTGGATGAGGTGGTCGCAGTGAACCGTCGAGGGCACGGCCACCTGCGGGCGACCGGCCTGCATGAATTGCAGCAGGGCCATCTGGGCCGTGGCGTCCTGCATGGCCACGCGGTCGGGGGCGAAGTCCACGTAGGTTTTGCCCCGCTCGAAGGCGCGGGTGGGCACCCCGGCCGTCAGGTGGCTGTAGAGGATTTTCTCGGAAAGGGTCAGCGGGCGACCCAGAATCTGCCGGGCAGCGGCGACCCGCTCGGGCATCCGGGCGTAAACCGCCTTGATCATTTCAATGTCGAAAGCCATGCGCGTAAGCGATTTAAATTTGGATTCAAAATGCGGGGCTAAAGGTACGAATACTCAGGACTTGACGGGAAAACAGGATAGAATTCGCCGAAAATTCTCCCCAGAAAACCGCCGTTTTGCCGGAACAAGCCGCTTCAAAACCGGGTTGTCTCCTCGCCGAATGAATCTTTTTTTGGGTTGCGGCCGGGTTCATTTCCAACCCGTTGCGGCCTTTCGGCCCCGCCATCAGCGGCTCAGCCAGATGGCGATGTTTGGCGGTTTCCCCATTTTCCAACCTATTTTTGAGCCGAACCGATTTTGTCTGAACCACGATTCGTCGGATTTTTAGATTCTCAGGATTGCGAACGTCATTCCGGTGAATTTCATCCTGTCCATCCAAAAATCCTGCGAATCGCGGTTCAGACAACCTAACTTATGGCAAAGAAAAATTTAGTCATCGTCGAGTCCCCCGCCAAGGCCAAGACCATCGAAGGCTACCTCGGCGCTGATTTTGTCGTGAAATCCAGCTTCGGGCACGTCCGCGATTTGCCCAAGGAAGACAAGGCGATTGACATTCAGAACGGTTACCAACCCGTGTACGTAGTGACGCCCGACAAGGTGAAGGTCATCAACGAGCTGAAACAACTCGCCAAATCGGCCGAAGAAGTCTGGCTCGCGACTGACGACGACCGCGAGGGCGAGGCCATTTCCTGGCACTTGAAGGAGGCCCTCAACCTGCCCGACGCCACCAAGCGCATCGTGTTCCGCGAAATCACCAAGAACGCGATTCTGGCCGCTATCAAAAATCCGCGCACCATTGACCAGGACCTCGTCAACGCCCAGCAGGCGCGCCGCGTGCTCGACCGGCTGGTGGGCTTCGAGCTGTCGCCGGTGCTGTGGGGCAAAATTGACAAGGGCCTCTCGGCGGGACGCGTGCAGTCGGTGGCCGTGCGGGTCATCGTGGAGCGTGAGCGCGAAATCGCCGCCCACGAGAGCAAGTCGTCGTTCAAGGTCGTCGCGCAGTTCCTGCTTGAAGGCGGGAAGGTGCTGACGGCGGAATTGCCCAAAAACTTCGAGGTGGAAGGCCAGGCCCGCGAGTTCCTCGAACGCTGCAAGGGCGCGACGTTTTCGATCAAAAACCTCGAGACCAAACCGGCCAAAAAATCCCCCGCGCCGCCGTTCACGACCTCGACCTTGCAGCAGGAAGCCTCGCGGAAGCTCGGGTTCTCGGTATTGCAGACGATGACCGTCGCCCAGAAGCTGTACGAATCCGGGAAAATCAGCTACATGCGGACGGACTCGACGAACCTTTCGGAAGAAGCCATCGCCAAAGCCAAAGCGGCCATCGAAACCGAATTCGGCGAGAAATACAGCCACACCCGGCGGTTCAAAACCAAAAACGAATCGGCTCAGGAAGCCCACGAAGCCATCCGCCCGACCGATTTCGGTGCCCAGCGCGTGAGCGGCGACCGCAACGAGCAACGCCTGTACGAACTCATCTGGAAACGGGCCATCGCCTCACAAATGGCCGACGCTCAGTTGGAGCGGACGACGGCCACCATCGGCATCAGCACCGTGCCCCAGGAACTCATCGCCCAGGGCGAAGTCATCAAATTCGACGGTTTCCTGAAAGTCTACCTCGAATCGAGCGACGACGGCGAGGACGAGGAAAACAAAGGCATGTTGCCCCCGTTGCGCATTGGCCAGGTGCTGAACCTTGACGTGCTGCGCGCCACCGAGCGCTTCACCCGCCCCGCCCCGCGCTACACCGAAGCGAGTTTGGTGAAAAAGCTGGAAGAAATGGGCATCGGGCGACCTTCGACCTACGCGCCGACGATTTCGACCATCATCAAGCGGGAGTACGTGGTGAAGGAAGACCGCCCCGGCAAGGAGCGCAAATTCCGCGAACTGACGCTGAAGGGGGCCGAGATTTCCGAAAAAACCGGCACCGAAAACTTCGGTGCCGAAAAAGCGAAACTCTTCCCGACCAACACGGGCATGGTTGTCAACGACTTCCTCGTCAAGCACTTTCCCGAAATCGTGGATTTTTCCTTCACGGCCAACGTGGAGCAGGAATTCGACGAAATCGCCGAGGGCAAGGTGCAGTGGCAGGACATGATCGACAATTTCTACAAGCCCTTCCACCAGACCATCGAAGCCACGATGGGGGCTGAACGCAGTTCGACCTCCACGGCCCGGGAACTCGGCGTGGACCCGAAGACGGGCAAGAAAGTAACCGTACGGAAGGGTCGCTACGGGTTTTTCGCCCAAATCGGCGAAGCCAGCGACACGGACAAACCCACGTTTGCCACGCTCAAAAAAGACCAGCTCATCGACAGCATCACGCTCGACGAAGCCCTCGACCTGTTCAAACTTCCCCGCGAAGTCGGTTTTTTTGAAGACAAACCGATGACCGTCGGCATCGGTCGCCTCGGGCCGTACGTGAAGCACGACGACAAGTTCGTGTCCCTCGCCCCCGAAGACGACCCGCTGACGATTGACGAAGCGCGGGCCATTCAACTAATCCAGGAAAAACGCGCCGCCGACGCGGGCGAGGCCATCGGCACCTTCGAGGGCGAACCCATCACGAGCGGCAAGGGCAAGTTCGGGCCGTACGTCAAACACCAGGGCAAGTTTTACTCGTTGCCGAAGGGCGTTTTCCTCAACAACCTCACGCCCGAAAAAGCCATTGAGGTGATTCAGGCCAAGCGGCACCTGGAGGCGAACAAATTCCTGAAAGAATTCCCCGAAAACCCCGCCGTGAAGGTCGTCAACGGGCAGTACGGGCCGTACATCACCATCGGCAAGCGGAACGTCAAGATTCCGAAAGACCGCGACCCGCAGGCGCTGACTTTGCAGGATTGCCTGGCGCTGGGTGGGGAAACGACTCCCGGTGAAGCGGAGAAAGCGGCACCGGCGAAGGCGAAAAAACCAGCGGCGAAAAAGAAATAGGGTAGTGGAAAATTGAGTTGATGACGAACGTAGGGGCAACCATCAACTAAAAATTACCAATACCAGAAATAGCAATTTCATTGAAAATCAAAGTCTTCACCTCATCCATAGCTATGGATGAGGTGAAGACTTTGATTTTTTCAAAAGTCAAAACCGTACCTTCGGGGATGCAACGTCTTCGGAACCGTGGTTTTTCGCTCCTCTTCGCTTTTTTCCTCAGCCTCCCCGCCGTCGCCCAGCGCGAGGGCCTCATCATCGGCAAAAGCTGCAACATTTACTTCCAGCGGTGGGGTACGGGGCGGCCCATCCTCATTGTCGGCGACCCGGCCCTTCCCTTCGCGGGCTGCGAGGCGGTGGCTCAGAAACTCAGCAAGCGCAACCAGGTCATCGCGTACGACCCCCGTGGCACGGGCCGCACAAAACTCCCCCGCCTCGACACCGCCACCGTGAGCCACGCCCGTGCTGCCGAAGACATCGAGAGCATCCGGCAGGTGCTGCGCCTGCCCAAAATGACGCTGCTGGTGGCGCCCGGCGGGCACGAGGTGGCGCGCAACTACGCCCAGAATTTTCCGGGAAACGTGGACGGTTTGATTTGGCTGACGGGCGAAAAATGGGTAATTTCAGGGGTTTCCCGCGCTCCCAAACTCGACAGTTTGCTGGCCTTCAGTGCGCGGGAAACCGGCGAAACCCTGCCCGCCAAACCCACGTTGCGCGTGGCCTGGGCCGACACTCCGACGTTTTACCAAACCGTGGATGGCTTCATCCGCCAACATCGCCTCGATTATGTCAAACCCACTCCCCCGAAAAAAACTGGTGGTGCTCACGGGCGCGGGAATCAGCGCCGAAAGCGGGCTTAAAACCTTCCGCGATTCCGACGGCCTCTGGGAAGGCCACTCCATCGACGACGTGGCCACGCCGATGGCCTGGGAGCGTAACCCCGGCCTCGTGCTGGAATTTTACAACCAGCGCCGCAGGCAGGGCATCGACGCCGAACCCAACGCCGCCCACCGGATTCTGGCCGAACTGGAGCAGCATTTCGACGTGCAAATCATCACCCAGAACGTGGACAACCTGCACGAGAAAGCCGGTTCGACCCACGTGCTGCACCTGCACGGCGAACTGATGAAAGCCCGCTCGACCAAAGACCCCAGCCTCGTGTACGACCTCAAAAGCTGGAGCCTGAACCTCGGCGACACTTGCGAACTGGGCAGCCAGTTGCGCCCGCACATCGTCTGGTTTTACGAAGATGTGCCCGCCATCCGCGAAGCCGCCGAAATCGCTTCGGAAGCCGACATTTGCCTCGTCGTGGGCACCTCGCTGGTGGTGTACCCGGCGGCGGGGCTGGTGGATTACGTGCCCCGCTCGGCCCCCGTCTTCGTCGTGGACCCCAACGCGCCGACCGTTTCCCGCAAAAACGTGGTGTACGTGAAGGAAAAAGCCACGGTGGGGATGGAGAAGATGCGGGAGGTGTTGATGAAATCAGTTTAGAGTTCAGCGTTCAGAGTTTTTGATTGTGATTTGCGGTTTCCGGGGAATGGATGAATTTTGCGGAAGTTTTCCGGACAGGCTTTCAACCCTAAACCCTGAACTCTAAACCCTAAACTCCCCTTCATGCACCTCCTCGACGGCAAAGCCGTTTCCGCCCATTTCAAGCAGCAAATCGCGCAGGAAGTCGCTGAGATTAAGGCCAGCGGCGGCAAGATTCCCCACCTCGTGGCCATTCTGGTGGGCACCAACGGGGCCTCCGAAACCTACGTGGCCAGCAAGGTGCGCAACTGCGAAGAACTGGGCTTCCACTCCACCCTGCTCCGCTTTCCCGACACAATTTCCGAAGAAGACCTGCTCGCCGAAATCCAACGGGTGAACGATAACTCGGACATGGACGGCCTCATCGTGCAGCTTCCCCTACCCGCGCACGTCAACCCCGACCGGGTGGTGGAGGCCATTGACCCGCGCAAGGACGTGGACGGCTTCCACCCCATCAACCTCGGCCGCATGGCGAAGGGCCTGCCCGCCTACGTGTCGGCCACGCCCCAGGGCTGCCTGATGCTGCTCGAACACTACGGCATCCAGACGGCGGGCAAGCATTGCGTGGTGATTGGCCGGAGCCAAATCGTGGGCCTGCCCATGACGCTGCTCATGCAACGCAACGCCTACCCCGGCAACTGCACGGTGACGGTGTGCCACTCGAAAACGAAGAATTTGCCCGAAATCACCCGGCAGGCCGATATCCTCGTGGCCGCGCTGGGCCGACCTCATTTCGTCACCGCCGACATGGTGAAGGACGGGGCCGTCGTCATCGACGTGGGCCTGGAACGGGTGCCCGACGCGAGCAAGAAAAGCGGCTTCGCGCTGAAAGGCGACGTGGTGTTTGACGAAGTGGCCCCGAAATGCAGCTACATCACCCCCGTGCCGGGGGGCGTGGGGCTGATGACGATTGTTTCGCTGATGAAAAACACGCTGCTGGCGGCGAGGGGGGGGATTTATGGGTAGAGGTTGTAGACTATTGTTTGATTGTTCTGATGCTATTCCTAACCTCGGCCTGTGGCACATAGACCGAAACTAACTGAAGTAGCCGGTGTGCCATAGCTTACAGTTTCGGATCAGCCTTCGTCCTGATACTCCAGAATATCGCCCGGCTGACAGTCTAATGCTTTGCAGATGGCATCGAGTGTACTGAACCGAACGGCCTTAGCTTTACCCGTTTTTAAAATCGACAGGTTCGACAAGGTCAGATCGACCTTAGCCGACAGCTCGTTGAGCGACATCTTCCGTTTAGCCATCATCACGTCGAGGTTTACGATGATGGGCATGGCTTATACGGTCAGGTCGTTTTCGATTTGCAGTTCGGTTCCTTTCCGGAATACGACGGCGATGATGTAGATCACCCCCGCAAAGAATAGAATCTCGCCTGCCCCCCAGTTGATGGGCACGTCATGCCCCCGCTTCATCAGCCAGTCGCTGGACGCTGACCCAATCATGGCTACAATGCCTGTGCCCAGGGCCACATGACTGATGGTGTCTATCAGCACAGTGATGACGTGGTTGAAGGGCTTCGACAGGTCAAACTTCAGAAATATTCTAACTACTAAGTAGGCGATATAGGCTTTAAGGCCACTCAGCGCAATCATTAATGATGCCAGATGAACGTAATAGCTTTGGCTGTAGGCCTTCACTCCCGAAAGGTCGAGGCCCATGTAGAGGTTTTTGGCACCGCCCGGGTTCACAAAGAAATTAACTAAGAAAGAAACCAGCAACGCGCCGGTCTTGATACAGAGGCCAATGAAGATGATCCAGAAAAGCACATTCATCACCTTCAAAATCGTTGTGTTTGTAGTTGACATTTGTGTTTGGTTTTGATTACGCCCCGAATGTCAAAAATAATTTATTGCTTATCAATAAAAATTTGATGAGCGGCAATTAATCCCACTCCTCGGTCTGTAAACTGACTACCCCGGCCCGTCCCTTGACGGGCCGGAACCGCCGAGCGACTTACCTACTTGACTCCCCATCCGCGCATTTCGGCCCGTCGGGGGACGGGCTTGGGTAATGGCTGACGCGGAAACTTCCTGACCCAGGGCAAACCCATCAAATCCACTTCAACACCCAGTTGACCAGCTTCCGCACCCTGGGTGTGTAGGGCGGGTAGAGGAAACGGGTGCCGCCGAGGTGTTGGCGGAGCACGCCGCGCTGGTTACAAAACTCCAGAAAACCCCAATGCCCGTGGGCCTTACCCACGCCGGAGTTGTTGACCCCGCCCCAGGGCAGGCCCGTGTGCCCGAACTGAATCAGCGTTTCGTTGATGACCGCCCCGCCCGAGGAGGTTTGGTCGAGGTAGTAGTCGATGGCCTCGCGGTTCTGGCTGCCGATGTAGAGGGCGAGGGGTTTCTCGCCCGAACGAATGCGCCGCACCACTTCCTCGCGGGTTTTGAAGGTCAGCACCGGGAACACGGGGCCGAAAATTTCCTCCTGCATCACACGCATTGAGTCGTCCACGCCGGTGAGCACGGTGGGGGCGATGAAGTTTTCCCTTTCGTCGGTCTGGCCGCCCATTTCCACGCGGGCACCCTGGGCCACGGCGTCGTCAAGCAGGCCGCGGATGCGGCTGAAGTGACGCCGGTTGACAATGCGGCAGTAATCCGGCGAGGTCTGGAAGCCCTTGCCGTCGGCGTTGTACATCCGCTCGGTGCTGTCGCGGAGTTTTTCGAGAAAGTGGGTTTTCACCGCCTCCTGCACGAGCAGGTAATCGGGGGCGATGCAAGTTTGGCCGTTGTTGAAAAACTTGCCCCAGGCCACGCGTTCGGCCACTTTTTGCAAGTCCGCCGTTTCGTCCACGATGCAGGGCGATTTGCCGCCGAGTTCGAGCGTCACCGAAGCGAGGTGTTTGGCCGCCGCTTCCATCACGATTTTACCCACCGCCGGGCTGCCCGTGAAGTAGATGTGGTTGAAGGGCAGGGCCAGGAGTTCGCCCGCCACGGCCGCGTCGCCCTCGAACAAGGCCACTTCCTGCACCTCGAACAACTCGGCTACCATCCGACCCAGCAGGGCGGAGGTGTGCGGCGTGTTTTCCGAAGGTTTCAGCACGGCCGTGCATCCCGCCGCGATGGCCATCGCGAGGGGTTTCACCGTTAAATTGTACGGGTAATTCCAGGGAGAAATGATGAGAATGTTACCCTTTGGCTCGTATTTGACGTAGGCTGACGTGCCCAGCATGGACATCGGCGTCGACACGCGTCGGGGTTTCATCCAACCCTTCAGGTGTTTGATGACGTGCGTGATCTCGGCGTTTACGCTCAGGAGTTCGGCCACGACGGTCTCGGTCGGGGCGCGGCGGAGGTCGTCGTACAGCGCCTGCTCCACCTCGGTCTGGTGCTCAAAAACCCACGCCCGGAGCCGTTTCAGTTTCTGAATGCGGTCGTTGGCGGAAGTCAGGGCGAGTTGGGGGGCGAAGGCCCGTTGGGCGGCAAACACGTCGGCGATGGAACGGCTGGCCTGCACGGGAGCGACGACTTCAGGAAGCATGGCGTAGTGGTTTGGGGTGCGTTCGGAAAGATACCAACTTCTTTCCGTTTTTGTCATGTCGGCGTGAGGAGGCATCAAACGGAGTGGTATTGCTTTGTTGGCAAAAAGTTGGCTTGAAACTTGTTTTGAGTAGCTTTACTAAAAAAATTGTCCGCGACCTTGTCCCTGTCCATGAGCATCGTCAGCAACAACATCAAGTACCTGCGTCGGTTAAACGGTCTGACCCAGGAACAATTTGCGCGACGAATCGGCATCAAACGTCCGTCGGTCGGGGCCTACGAAGAAGCCCGTGCCCACCCGCCCTACGACACGCTGATTTCGATGGCCAAACTCTTCGGCGTCACCATCGATCAACTCATCAAATCGGATTTGCGGAAGGTCCGGGAAACGCCGAACCTGGAAATCGCTTCTTCTTCACTGGCTTCGGCGGTGGCGACCGCCACGGCTCCTCCCCCGCCCGTGCCGCCGATTTCCCCGCCCCGGCCCCCTTCCGACCCCCAGCCCGTCGCGGCGGTGGTCGAGAAATTTTACCGGGATGAGGAAAAAGAAATCCGCCTCGTTGCCCAGAAAGTGGCCCTTAAACGCGTGACGTTCCGGCCTACCCGGAAGGAATTCGAGTTTCCTGCGCCCCGAAAGGCCGAACCGGCCCCGCCCGTTTTCAACAACAACGTGGAAACCGGCACCAGCCGTGAACGGCTGACCCACGCCAGACCCGAACCGAGTCGCCCGGCGGAATTCGCGATGGTACGCCAGAACCAGGCCGACGAATACGCTCAACGCTACCGCGACGCTATTTTCCTGAACCAATTGCCCAAACTCCAACTCCCGAACCTGCCCGTCGGAACGCTCCGGGCCTTCGAGGCCGGTGCGGATTTTCAGTTTCCGGGGGCATGGCTCGTGGGGCAATTCGTCCCGAATTGGTACGATCTGGAAGACGGTCGGCACTACGTGTTCGTCGTTCCGAGCCGGGGACTGCTCTACCGCCGGGTGTACAATCAGGTGAAAATCAGGGGTACGCTGCTCCTCAGCGCCGACGACCCCGCCACGCCCAGCCTCGAACTGCCCCTGCGGGACGTGCTCGAAGCCTGGGAAGTGAAGGCGTTTGTGAGTTACGAAGTCCCCAAACCCGGTCCGCCGCTGGAGCGGCTGCGCGGGTTGGTGAAGGAGTTGGAGGAAGAGCTAAACAGAGCGTAGAGAGCAGAGAGATGAGAGCAGAGAAAAAATATCTCTGCTCTCATCTCTCTGCTCTCTACTCTGGAAGAAGTTCGTCCAGCGTCCGCTCCACGTCGTCGAGGTAGCGGTTGTTGCCGCTGGGATTTTGGAGGGCCTTGCCGAATTCGTACCAAAGCCCGTCGCCGGGGTTGAGGAATTGTCCGGGGTGCTTCGGTTCCCGCTCGACGGCTTTTTCGACCAGAAATTCCCCGGCGTAAATCATTTTCAGGATTGGGTTCAGGTCGTCCCAGCGGAGGTTTTTGGTCTTTTCCAGGCTGCCCACCTGCATCCGGGTTTTGACGGTGCGTTTGCTGAAAAACACGTTCATTTCCAACTGCACCGACTTGTCCTTCATCCGCTTCAGATAAATCAGCTTCAGCGGCGCTTCGACCTGGGCCGTTTCGTAAATCGCCTGGATGAGTTCCTGCCCCGCGTATTCCCAGGCTTCCCGGTTGCGGGGCTTGCCGAACTGGGGTTCTTCGCCCGCCCGTTCGAGGTGCAGGCCGATGCGGTTTTCCGAATCGTCGGCGGCGCGGGTGGTTTTGTTCAAAATCGTCTTGCCAACCAGTTTTTGTACTTCCTCCTGCCAGGCGGGGTGCAGGGCACCTTCCCAGTGGAAGTCGTCGTTGAGGGTAAACCCTTCGGCCAGGATCTCTTCTTCGGTCAGTTCGTCGCGGTCCACGTAGTGAATGTCGAACACCACGTCGAGGCCGCCCGAACGGTTGACCGTCCCCCGCAATTCGTACCGGTGCGCGTAAGGAGGAGGAATGATGCCTGCCGTCTGAAAAGTTATTTCAAAAGCCCGCAGGGGGCTGTGGTTCGTTTCCATGGCATTAGCTTGGGGTTAAAGCTACGAAACCCCTACAAATCCCGCGCCAGTTTTGGGATTAAGTTTTTGTGAATGAATCAAATCACTCTTCGTTGGGTCAATTCCCTCACCACCCGCTGCGTGTCGATTTTGCCCGTGGCGGTTTCGGGAAAGGTTTCGAGAAATTCCCACCTACGCGGCATTTCAAAACGCGTCAGAACTTCTCCGGCCTCGCGACGAAGAAGTTCCAAATTCTCGTGGGGAAATGGTTTCCCTTCCAACACCACTGACACACGTTGACCCAACCGCTCGTCGGGCAGACCGCAGACGAAAAACCGACCCCGAAACCCGACCCACCGCAACAGCGGCTCCAGCGCCGCCTCGACCCGTTCGGGCACGACCTTGACCCCGCCCGAATTGACGATGGAATCAAAACGCCCCAGCCAGCGAAAGGTTTGGGAATCGGCAAATTGCACCACGTCGTTGGTCTGCACGGGCGCGAAGTCGGTCATCGGTCCGCGCACCCAGAGGCAGTCGCGCCCATCCGTGCCCGCCTCGACGCCCCGCAGCAGGCGGTAGGTTTCGGAGCGCGCCGGGCCGTTGAGGCGGCGGATGGCGATGTGCGAAACCGTTTCGGTCATGCCGTAGGTGCCGAACACGGGGGCCTGCACGACCTGAAGTTTTTCTTCCAAACTTCCCGAAACTGCTGCTCCGCCGAGCAGAACCGCCTTCGCGCCGTCAATCACGGGCAGGCGTCCGGGCGTTATTTCGAGAATGGTCTGGAGTTGTAGGGGCACAAAGGCGCAGAAATCGAACCGGGTGGTTTCGGGCAAACCGGCGAGTGGATTGGTCGCCGGTTCGACCACGGTCAGGTCGAGGGACAGTTCCATCGCTCGCACGAGCATCATCACCCCAGCTACGTAGGCCACGTTGAGGCAGCACAGCGCCGCGTCGCCCGGGTGCAGGCCGAAAGTTTCGCCCGTTAGCCGGGCGGATGCGGCCATCTGGGTGCGGGTGAGTTCGATGGGTTTGGGGATACCCGTGGAGCCGGAGGTGCGCAGCGTGAACGTCGGTTTTCCGCTCAACCATTCCCGGCAAAAACAGATTGCCTGCTCGTCGTAGGGCGTGGTCGGTTCGGGCAGCGGGGCGTGGGGGTGCAGGTGGAGCATGGGCGGCACGGGGCATTTTCGGGAACAAACTTCGGTGTTTTTCCTACTGTTCCGGCGGCTCACCTGTTCCGGGCTTTTGGCGAACAATCCCTACTTTTGCGCGGTTGTGCGGAAAAACCAACGCCCGAATGAACGAGGAGAATCCGATCAAAGCCGAGAACGTTGCCGAAAATCCGGGCCTGCTGCCTTACGCCCACACGGCGGGCGGAGCGGTGATCAGGCCCGAAGACGAAGGTAAAATCAAGGGCAAGTCGGTGATGGCCATGCGCCAGCAAACCGACCGCCAGATGGGCCAGTTGAAGGGCCAGATGCAGACGCTCGTCGAGCAAGCCCGCGAAATCCAGCGGCGCATCGAGGTGTCGGAGCGGATTTACACGGCCACGATGAACTTCGAGCCGCACATCGGTCAAACCCTCTACATGTACGAACGCCACAACGGCACCGACCTGCTTTCGCTCGTGGCCCCGCACGAGTGGGGACGTTCGTTCAAATACCGCCGCTTCGTCGCCCGCGTGACCATGCTCTACGACCACACGTGGGACGTGAATTTTAACGAGGAAGCCGAGGTGGCCGAAGAAGTCAGGTAATGTTCAATTTTCAATGCTCAATGCTCAACTTTCAATGAGTGTGCTTCTTCTTTACCATTGAAAATTGAGCATTGAACATTGAGCCTTCTTTTTTCAATGAACCCCAAAACTGCCCCCATTCTCTCCTGGAAATACCCCTGGGAACCGATTAAGGAATTTCGCGAAATCCGGTTCCTCTACCACGAACACGTGGCGATGATTTCGATCAACCGCCCGCAGGTGCACAACGCCTTCACCCCGCTGACGGTGCAGGAAATGAGCGAGGCCATGGAACTGGCCCGCCAGGACCCGCGCGTCGGCGTCGTCATCCTGACCGGCGAGGGCGGCCGGGCCTTCTGCTCCGGCGGCGACCAGAGTGTGCGGGGCCACGGCGGGTACGTGGGCGAGGACACGGTGCCCCGGCTCAACGTGCTCGATTTGCAAAAACAAATCCGATCGATTCCGAAGCCCGTGGTGGCGATGGTGGCGGGCTATGCCATCGGCGGCGGGCACGTGCTGCACGTGGTCTGCGACCTGACGATTGCCGACGAAAACGCCCGCTTCGGCCAGACCGGCCCCATCGTCGGCTCGTTCGACGGGGGCTTCGGGGCGAGTTACCTGGCCCGCATCGTGGGGCAGAAAAAAGCCCGCGAAATCTGGTACCTCTGCGACCAGTACGACGCCCGGGAAGCCCTCGACATGGGTCTGGTGAACAAGGTGGTGCCCGTGGAAGACCTCGAAGAAACGACGATGCAGTGGTGCCGAAAAATGCTCGAAAAAAGCCCGATTGCCCTGCGAATGCTGAAGTCGTCGTTCAACGCCGAACTCGACGGGCAGGCGGGCATTCAGGAACTGGCCGGCAATGCCACCCTACTGTACTACCTGAGCGAGGAGGCGAAAGAAGGCAAAAACGCGTTTATGGAAAAGCGGAAGCCGAATTTCAGCAAGTTTCCGAGGTTTCCATGATGGTCTGAACCATGATTCGCAGGATTTTTTGATTGACAGGATTGAGGAATCACTTTCTTGAATGACATCTCAGTAATCCCAAAATCCTGCGAATCATCGTTCAGACAAACGACCAACTACTTCACATCATGTTTAAAACCAAACATCTGTTTCTCCTGCTGGTACTGGTGACGACGTTTGCCGGATGCCGGGGACGGTCGCCGTTCAATGAAGAAAACAAAATCCGGAATCTGTTTACGCCCGACCCAACCGACGCGAACAAACTGTACAAAGAATGGCGGCGGTCGTTTGAGGAAGAAACCAGCACGGGGCGCGCCGACCGGAAACTGTTCAGGAAGGTAAATTTCCAGTTTCCCGGTAGTTCGCAGTTTCGACAAACCCTGTCGTTTGCTTCCGACGGCAGCGAGACCACCGGCAAGCTGCTCATCAGCAAACAATTGCGCAATGGAGCCGCCGCGCAGTATTCGGGCACCTGGGAATTCAGCGACGCCACCCAAACCCTGACGCTCCGCTACCTGGACACGGAGGTGAAACAGACCGTCACGGAAAGTTACGAAGTCATCACCCTGGTGCAGGACATGCTGCTGCTTCAAACCCGGTAAATGGGCAAGGGCTGATTGGTGATTTGTAGGAAGGAGAAAACCATTACCCACCGCATGAACTACTGGCTCATCAAGACCGAACCGTTCAAATATTCGTGGGACACCCTCGTTAAGGAAAAGCGGGGCACCTGGGACGGCGTTCGCAATTACCAGGCCCGCAACAACCTGGCGGCCATGCGCGAAGGCGATTTGGCCTTGTTTTACCACTCCAACGAAGGCAAGGAAATCGTCGGCATCGCCAAAGTGGTGCGCGAGCACTACCCTGACCCGACCGCCGACGATCCGCGTTGGGTGGTGGTGGACGTGGAGCCTGTCGAAGCCCTGCCCAAACCCGTGACGCTGGCGCAAATCAAAACCGACGAACGCCTGCAACACATGGCCCTGCTGCGGTTGAGCCGGTTGTCGGTCTCGCCCGTCCGCCCCGAAGAGTTCGATGTCATTCTTGGATTAGCCCATGACGATGCGTAACCTTTTCCTGCTGACGACTTTTTTCTCCCTAACGCTGACGGGCTTTGCCCAGCAGGTCAGTGTGCAGCCCGCCCCCTACGCCAGACGGCTCGAAATTCCCGTTCCGGCCAACGCCGATAATTTCTTCACCATTCCCGTCCGCGAAAACGGGGTGTTGCTCCTGACCCAAACCGGCCGCAGCAGCTACAATCTCGTGCGCTTCGACACGAACCTGGAACGGGTCTGGCAAATCGAAGGCACCATCACCGACAACCTCGACTACGTCAACTACAGCTACGACGGCAAGGACGTGTACCTCCTTTTCAGCAAATTTCGCAGCAACCGTTACCAGGTCATCAAGGTGTACGTCGGGCCGGGTTTCACCGAAAAATTTGACATTTACTCGGTGGATAAACTCGAAATCAGCGAGTTCAAAGCCCACCGCGACGGCGTGTACATTGCGGGCGTGGTGCGCGAACAGCCCGTGCTGCTCTACACCAACCTCCTCACCCGCCAGAGCAAGGTGCTGCCCAGCGCAATGAAAGGCGCGGCGGAAATTCAGTCCATCGACATCGATTCGGTCAATCACCGCGTCAACGTGACGTATTCGGCGAAAAAAGGCAAGAGTTATTACCTCGTCGTGAAGTCGTTCGACGAAGAAGGCCGGCAGGATTCGCAGGTGATTCTCGAACCCGAAGACGAATTCGCCCTGCTCAACGGCAAGCTCAGCCCGCTCACCGACACGACCCAGTTGATGATTGGTACCTACGGGTACAAGTCCATGCAATCCACGCAGCGGGGGCCGGTGTCGCAGGGGCTGTACATGAGCCAGATTACGCCCGAAGAAGTGCTGCCCACGCGGTACTACAGTTTCACCGATTTCAAAAATTTCTTCAGCTTCCTTAGTCCCCGCGAGCAGGAAAAAAAGGAACGGCAGATTGCCCGGCAAAAAGAGCGCGGCGGCGATTTGAAACTCAACTACCAGTTGCTCGTCCACGACCTGATTCCCAACGGCGACCAGTACATCCTGGTGGCCGAAGCCTTCAACCCTACCTTTCGGTATCAGAACAATTATCCGTACGGCGGTTTCGGCAGTCCGTTTGGCTTCGGGAGTCCCTGGGGGGGTATGTGGTCGCCCTACGGCTGGGGGTGGGGGCTGTGGAGCATGAACCCCTGGTACGGAGGCAGCCGGGCCTTCTGGGGCAACAATCAGCAGATTTTCGACGGCTGGCAGTACACCCACGCCGTGGTGGCGGGTTTCGATAAAAAGGGCAACCTGCTCTGGGACAACAGTTTCGAAATCGACAACGTGAAAACGATGAAGCTGAAGGAGAAAGTCCGCGCCAGCACCCGCGATGGGCTGGTGACGCTTTTTTACAGCAACAACGGCGTGATCCGGTCGAAAACGGTGCAGGGCAACCTCGTGCTCGACAGTGGCCCGGCCCAGGAAAAAGCCATCGCTACCGCCCGCGAAGGGGATAAAGTCCGCAAAAACACCAACGACGACCTGGAGTACTGGTACGACAACTACTTTCTGGCCTGGGGCTTCCAGCGCATTCAGAACGAAGCCGAAGGCGGGCGTCGGAATGTGTTTTATTTGAATAAAATCGCTTTTTGAGTGGTGAGAGCAGAGAGACGAGAGCAGAGAAGGAATATCTCTGCTCTCGTCTCTCTGCTCTCTACTCTTCCTACCATGTTGCTCCTCTCCCCCCAGCACTGGACCACCTACGAACTCCTCGATTCGGGGGGTTTTGAAAAACTCGAACGCTTCGGGGACTACGTGCTGGCCCGGCCCGAACCGCAGGCCCTGTGGGCAAAATCGTTGCCGGATGCGGAGTGGGACAAGCGGGCGAACGCCGTTTTCAAGAAAGAAAAAGGCAACGCGGAGCGCGGCGAGTGGGTTCGTAAACCCGGCATGCCCGAACGGTGGACGAGTACCTACCAGCAGGGGCCGCTGAACCTGACGTTCAAACTCGCGCTTTCTTCCTTCAAGCACGTGGGGATTTTCCCCGAACAGGCCGCCAACTGGGATTACCTCGCCGAACACCTGCCGAAGTTTCCCGGCACTCCCAAAGTGCTCAACCTCTTCGCCTACACGGGCCTGGCCTCGCTGGTCGCCCGCGCCTGCGGAGCCGACGTGACGCACGTGGACGCCGTGAAGCCGGTCATCACCTGGTCGCGGGAAAACATGGAACTGAGCGGACTGGACAACATCCGCTGGGTGGTCGAAGACGCCCTGAAGTTTGTCATGCGCGAAGCCCGGCGCGGCAACCGCTACCAGGGCATCATCCTCGACCCGCCCGCCTACGGGCGCGGCCCCGACGGTGAAAAATGGGTGCTCGACGAACACCTCGCCGACCTCCTCACGACTTGCCGCGAGTTGCTCGACCCCGAGCGGCACGTGTTCATCCTCAACCTATACTCCCTCGGTTTTTCGGCCCTCATTGCTGAAAACCTCATCCGGGGCGTGTTTGGGGCTGTTTCCAGCCCGGAGTTTGGGGAGTTGTTCCTGCCCGATTCAGGCGGGAAAAAGTTGCCGCTGGGGGTGTTTTACCGCTTCGCGAAAAGCTAACCCGACGGCCGGTTCGTCGGCCCCAACCCTCCGGGACTCAAACTTGACGATGGCGTTGTAATTCTTTACAATGCCATTGTAATTCTTGACGATGGCATTGTAAAGAATTACAACGCCATCGTCAAGAATTACAACGCCGTCGTCAAGTTTGACAATGCCACCGTCAACGATTACATCGCCACAGTAAACTTTGACATCGCCGTTGTCAAAATTACCGGAGCCATTGTCAACGATGACACCGGCAAAATCAGGCTCATCGTTTCGACAACGGGCCAGCTTGCTGCCCCAAACTCCCCCCCATTTCCCTACCTTTGCCCCATGATTCCCCCGAGGGCGTTGTTTTTTTTCTTTGTTGGAACCTTGCTGCTGGCCGGTTGCACCGCCGACGACCGGGCGGGGACGCGCATTCCGCCCCTGCCCAAAACCGACGCCATCCAGCGGCGGGAGGCGGCCCTGAAGTTGCTCAGTAACCTCGCCGCCCGCAACCCCAGCGCCCCGGATATTTTTTACCAGCGCGCCCGGCTGTACCTCGAAACGGCCCAGCCCGAAAAAGCCCTCGCCGACGTGGCGCGGGCCATCGAACTGAAGGGCAATGTGGGCAACTACTTCCAGGTGAAGGCCGAAGCCCTCCGCGCCCTGGGCCGGGTGCCCGATGCCCTCGAAGCCGCCCGGCAGGTGGAAATCCTCGAAGCGGGCACGCCCGAACTCTACGTGCTCCTTGGCGATTTGTACCAGCAAACGGGCCAGTACGCCCCCGCCCGGCAGTACCTCAACCGGGCCGTGCAGGCCACGCCCTACAACGGCGAGGCGGTGTACTTCCAGGCCCTCGTGACAGCCAAGACCGGCGACACGACCACGGCCCTGGGCCAGTTCCGTAGGGGATTGAGCCTCAATCCAGGGTACGCGGCCACGTACCAGCAACTGGCCAGCATTCACAACGCCCTCAACGACCCCGCCACCGCCCGGCAGTTCAGCGAGCAGGGTTTGAAACGGTTTCCCACTGACGCCACGCTGCACTTCCAGCGGGGACTGAGTTTGCAGAAACTCGCCCAGCCCGACAGCGCCCTGATGAGCTACCAGCGGGCCATCGCCCTGCGGCCCCAGTTTTACGAAGCCAGTTTCAACGCCGGCATCCTCGCGTTCCGCGCCAACAACCTGACCGGGGCTTTGCGGCATTTTGAGAACGTGCTCCGGCAGAATGCCAAAGTGCCCCAGTTGGCCTATTTCATCGGGCAATGCTACGAATACCTCGGAAATCCGGCCAAAGCCCTCGATTTTTACGCCCAGGCTCAACAGGAAGCCCCCGGCGACTACCGCATGGCTCAAGCCTATGGTCGGGTACTGCGCCGCCTCGACGTGCCCACGAGCTACAACGAACCGCGAACCACCACAGCGGCCCCGTTGTTGCCCCAACGCCGGTCAGCAGACACAGCCCTGTTCCGACCCATCCAAATCCGACCCAGACTCAGTACCCCCAAACCCGATTCCGGCGGCCGTCTCGTACCTCGGTTGCCAAAGTAGTTTCACCTGGTTTGTGGTTTGTGGTTTGTAGTTTGTAGTTGTTTGAAAATCAGCAACTACAAATCACAAACCACAAACCACAAACTACAAACCACCCTCAACTTCGCCATGAGCGAACAAATCCAGATTACCCTGCCCGACGGGAGCATTCGTACGTTTCCGCCGGGCGTGACCGGGCTGCAAATCGCCCAGTCAATCAGCGAAGGCTTGGCCCGCAACGTGCTGGCCGCGAAAGTCAACGGTGAGGTGCGGGACGCCACGCGGCCCATCGACTCCGACGCCACGGTGCAACTCCTCACCTGGAACGACGGCGACGGCAAAAGCACATTCTGGCACTCGTCGGCGCACCTGCTGGCCGAGGCCCTCGAAAGTCTGTACCCCGGCGTGAAGTTTGGCATCGGCCCCGCCGTGGAGACGGGTTTTTACTACGACGTGGACCTCGGCGGCCAGCCTTTTTCGCAGGATGATTTTAAAAAAGTGGAAGACAAAATGCTGGAGCTGGCCCGGCAGAAACAGGATTACGTGCGCCAGCCCGTCGGCAAGGCCGAGGCCCTGGCGTATTTCACCGAGAAAGGCGACGAGTATAAACTCGACCTCATCGACGGGCTGGAAGACGGCACGATAACTTTTTACACCCAGGGCGCTTTCACCGACCTCTGCCGAGGGCCGCACATTCCGAACACGGGGTTCATCAAAGCCGCCAAGCTGATGAACGTGGCCGGGGCCTACTGGCGGGGCGACGAGAAAAACAAAATGCTCACCCGGATTTACGGGGTGACGTTCCCGAAGCAAAAAGACCTCGACGAGTACCTGACCTTGCTCGAAGAAGCCAAAAAGCGCGACCACCGCAAGCTGGGCAAGGAAATGGAACTGTTCACCTTCTCGGAGCGCGTGGGCATGGGCCTGCCGCTGTGGCTACCGAAGGGGGCCATCCTGCGCGAACGGCTCGAAAACTTTTTGAAACGCGCCCAGATTCGGGCGGGCTACCTGCCCGTCGTGACGCCCCACATCGGCTCCAAGCAGTTGTACGTTACGTCAGGGCACTACGAAAAATACGGCAAGGATTCGTTCCAGCCCATCCACACGCCCGACGTGGACGAGGAGTTTCTATTGAAACCCATGAACTGCCCGCACCACTGCGAGATTTTCAAATCGCGGCCCCGGAGCTACAAAGAACTGCCCCTGCGGCTGGCCGAATTCGGCACGGTGTACCGCTACGAGCAGTCGGGCGAACTGCACGGGCTGACGCGCGTGCGGGGTTTCACCCAGGACGACGCGCACATTTTCTGCCGCCCCGACCAGGTGGAGGAAGAATTCATGAAAGTCATCGACATCGTGCAGTACGTGCTGAAGGCCCTGAATTTCAACGACTACTCCGCCCAAATCTCGCTCCGCCACCAGACCGACCGGGCCAAGTACATCGGCTCGGACGACGTGTGGGAAAAGGCCGAGCAGGCCATCATCAATTCGGCAAAAGCGAAGAATTTGCCGACGGTGATCGAGTACGGCGAAGCGGCCTTCTACGGCCCTAAGCTCGATTTCATGGTCAAAGACGCCCTGGGCCGCAAGTGGCAGTTGGGCACGATTCAGGTGGATTACAACCTGCCGAATCGGTTTGAACTCGAATACGTCGGCTCCGACAACCAGAAGCACCGGCCCGTGATGATTCACCGGGCACCGTTCGGCTCGCTGGAGCGCTTCGTGGCGATTTTGATTGAAAACACGGCGGGCAATTTCCCGCTCTGGCTTTCGCCTGACCAACTGGCCGTACTGCCGATTTCGGAAAAATACGAGGACTACGCCAACCATGTGTTCCTGACGCTCCAGGAGGCTGACCTCCGGGGCTACGTGGACCACCGGGATGAGAAAATCGGGAAGAAAATCCGCGATGCCGAGGTGGGCAAGGTGCCGTTCATGCTCGTCGTGGGCGAGAAAGAGCAGGCGGAGGGCACAGTGTCGGTGCGCAAAAAAGGCGAAGGCGACCTCGGCTCCATGCCACTACATGACTTTTTGACACTGGCTCGCAACGAAATCGCCAAAAATTTGGCCGTTGCCTGAAAACTTTTCAACTTAGGCACACGATTTGGAGCCTTTGAAAAATCAGACAACCGTTTAGGGTTCAGCGTTTAGAGTTTAGAGTCGCATGTGCGCTAAACTCTAAACGCTGAACCCTAAACACGAAACACTAAACTCAAAACAACCCAGCATGGCATTACGCCCCGGCGGTTTCAACCGCAGACTCCCTCAGAAAAAAGAGGAACCCTACCGCATCAACCAACTCATCCGAGGCGTTCCGGAAGTCCGGCTCGTCGGCGAAAACGTCGAGCAGGGCGTGTACGAATTCAGCAAGGCCCTGGCCATTGCCCAGGCGCAAACCCTCGACCTGGTCGAAATTTCCCCCAACGCGGCCCCGCCCGTCTGCCGGATTGTGGACTACTCCAAGTTCAAATACGAGCAGAAGAAAAAACAAAAGGAACTCAAGGCCAAGCAAAGCAAGGTGGTCGTGAAGGAAATCCGGTTCGGTCCCAACACCGACGACCACGACTTCGCCTTCAAGCTCAAACACGCCATCAACTTTTTGAAGGAAGGTTCCAAAGTAAAAGCCTACGTGCATTTCGTGGGCCGGAGCATCGTCTTCAAAGATCGGGGCGAACTGCTCCTGCTCAACTTCGCGAAGGGCCTCGAAGAATATGGCAAACTCGATGAGATGCCCCGCCTCGAAGGCAAGCGCATGAGCGTGATGTTTTCGCCGAAGGCTCCGAAAAAATAGATTTTTTAGTCAATAACCGTAGGGGCAACCCTTGCGGTTGCCCATAGGTGGCCTATCAACGCCGCCACAGGCAACCGCAAGGGTTGCCCCTACGATTGGTGGGGGTACACTTCCTCCAAAAACCGCAACACCGCCCGCGTGAAGGCGTGGTTGGAATCGCCCGCAACCATGTGCCCGGCGTCGGCCACGCTCACGCTGCGGACGTGCGGCACGGCGTCGAGAAATTCGGCCATGATGCGCTCGCTGACCACGTCGCTCATGCCGCCCCGGACGATGAGCGTGGGCACGGTGAGGCGGTGGGCGGCCTCAAACAGCCGCGCTTCGTTGCGGATTTGCTGGTCAGGGGTGGTTTCGGTGGTCTGGCGTTTCCAGACTTTCAGCATCGCCGGGTCCCAGTGCCAGTACCAGCGGCCATCTTCGCGCTTCCGTAAATTCTTTTCCAAACGGCTCGTGTCCTCGGTTTTGGGGCGGTGAGGCAGGTAGGCGGCCACGGCTTCGGCGGCTTCGTCGAGGCTGGCGAACCCCTGGGCGGCGTTGGCGCTCATGAAGGCAAAAATCCGCTCGATGCCCTTTTGCTCGGCCTTCGGGGCGATGTCCACCAGTACGATGGCCGAGGAAATCGGTTCCTCGCTTTCGCCCTGGGCCAGCAGGGCCGTCAGTCCCCCCATCGACGCGCCCACCAGCGCCGGTTTTTTACCCAACTGGCGAATCACGGCTTTCAAATCCTCGACCAAAAACTCGATGCCGTACTCCGCGTTGGGCGACCAACTGCTGTCGCCGTGGCCGCGGGCGTCGAGAGCCAGGGCGTGGTAGCCCGCTTCGGCGATGCGCTGGGCCGTGTCGCCCCAACTGTGCCGGGTCTGGCCCCCGCCGTGGAGGAGCAGCACGGGCGGGTGTTCGGGGTTGCCGTAGGCGTCGGCGGCGATGTAAAAATGGGGGGCGGTTTCAAAACGCAGGGGTTCAGCGGGCATCGGTTGTTGGTGAAAATTTTAGGACGCAAAGGTAGCAGGCGGGCGGTACCGTCGGCGTATCTTGCGCGTTTCACCCAAACTTGAAAACCGCATGGCCACCTGGTTTCTCGCCAAAATCAAATACCCGAAAGAAGTCGAACCCGACAAATTCAAGCTCGTTTCCGAAGCCTACCTCTTCGACGCCGTGTCGTACACCGACGCCGAGGCCCGCCTCCACGAAACGATGGCCGACAACGCCCCGCCCTTCACGCTGATGAGCCTCACTCAGATGAAACTGGCCGAGATTTTTCACCACGAAGGCGGCGAAATATGGTTTAAAGTCAAAGTGGTTTTCGTAACCTACGACGAAGAGAGCCAGAAGGAAAAGAAAGTGCCCCACCTCATGCTCGTCAACGCCGCCAACCCGAAGGAAGCCTACGAGCGCGTCCAGCAAAGCATCGGCAGCCTCGACGATTACGCCATCACCGACGTAAACCTGACGCCGATTTTGGACGTGTTTCCCTACGAAGAGGACCGGCGGCGGCTGAAGCCGGTGGAAGAAGTCGTTGAGGCGTAAAATTTAACCGCAGAGGCGCGGAGGTTGCGCAGAGAAAACAGAGCAAGGTCTCTGCGTCCTCTGCTTAACCTCCGCGCCTCTGCGGTTAAATTTTACGCCTCAACGACCTCGGCTCCTTGCTCGCGTTGTACCGCATGAACGCATCCGCCGAGAAGCGCCCCGAACCGACGACAGCGAAGAGAATCAGCAGCGCCAGGGTCAAAATCGACAACCAGAGTTCGGAGTTCCAGAAGGAAAAACCCCGCGAGATGTTCACGAAAAACACGGCCACGAACAAAATCGGAATCTGAAACCAGGCCGCTACGCGGGTGAGGCAGCCCAGCGCGATGAGAAACCCGCCCACCAGGTGCGCGAAGGCGACGTAATGCACGGCGGTGAGGGTCCAGAGGCTGGTGTCGTTGAGGCCGCCGATGAGGGCCTTGAGTTGGTCGGTGTCGCCGATGAAGCTGACGCCGCGGGTGAACAGGAGCAATCCGAGCGCGATGCGCACGATGTCGAGCCAGGCGGGGTGGTGCAAATCGCCCCAGCGTTCCATGCGTTGAATGGCATTCATAGTCGGTAAGAGGTTTGGTTTACAGAAAGTTAAACCATTCTTTTCCGGAATGTCAAGGCGTTTCCCAAATAAAAATCCGCTCAGGCGTGGCCCCGAAGCACCCGCACCGTCACGAGCAACTGCCCCAGGTGCCGCATGGTGTGTTCGGCGGCGTGGAAAAGCAGGCCGAGCACGGTGGAGGGCAGTTGCGCCCGGCCCACGCCCCGGAAGTCGGTCAGGGTAGCTTCGTCGGTTTGGCGGAGTTGGGCGAGGGCGGTTTCAACTTGCTCGCCGAACCGTTGCACGAGGTCCCGCACCGAAACGTCCGTCGGTTGGCCTTCCGCCCCCAGCCAGGCCCGCTGTTCGTCGGAAAGCATCTCCTGTCGGGCGTACGTGAGGAGCCGGTCGAGGACGCCGGTGAGGTGCTGGAGGTGAAAGCCCACCGAGGCCACTCCGGCGGGGCGTTCCCAGAGCAGATTTTCGGGAAAATCGGCAAGGTACTCCCCTACTTCCTCACGGGCTTGGAGCAACGCATGGGCGACGGGCTGGAGCAGCGGCGGCACGCCCGGCACGGGGCCGCGCTGCCAGAATTCGGATTGGTCGGGCATGAAATCGGTTTTTTCGACAAAGAAAACACCCATTCCCCCGGCTGCATCGTTTTAAGCCAACCCCGTAGGCATTCCGACCCGGTCTGCCTACATTTGGAGTTGCCAGTGCGATTCTGATTTACCTTCCAGCCCCAATGCGCCCGTTTCGATTCCGACGTCTCGTTTTCCTTTGTTTGGCCTCCGGCCTATTCGCGTCCGCCTGCACCAAGAGCGACGAACCCGACGTGGACCTGACCCCCAACGTAGTCGGCACGTACGAAGTGTCGCAGTGGGTGCAGCGCGACGGCACGGCGTTGCCCACGATCCTGCGCCCCAGCGGCACGTCGAGCGTGGTTGTGTCGCGGGTGAACAACAATACGGTTGAGTTGAAAGTAAACACCGACATGCAGGTCACTTCGACCATCAACGGCAACACGACCGTGACCACGGGCAAGGAATCGGGAACGTCGCAGGTGACGCTGCGCACCGATTCGAGCGGCGACATCGTGATGAACGGCACAAAGTACGCCTTCCGTCACGGTGAACTGTACTACCTGGTTTGCACCGTGCCCCTCAACACCAACGGCACCAGCACGGTAGACGTGTACGCGCTTTCGCAGAAGCGCTGAATGTTCAGGTTTCGCTTCCAAAACCGATCTTGCTACCACCGCACCGCCTGAAACGTCCATCCCGGCACCACCTTCCGCATTTCCACCTCGTCGTTGCGCTTAGTCAGGCCGCAGGCGAGGTAATTCTGGTGGAGTCGGGCGAGGGCAACGCGGTCGAGTTCCACGCCCAGGCCGGGTTCGGTGGGCACAGCGACGCTGCCCTCCTCGAACGAAAACCGCCCACCCACGATGACCTCGTCTGACTGCCAGGGGTAGTGCGTGTCGAGGGCGTACCGGAAGTCAGGCAACGCCGCGCCGAGGTGGACCATCGCCGCCAGCGAAATGCCGAGGTGGCTGTTGGAGTGCATGGAAAGCCCCCGCCCGAAGGTCTGGCAGATGCCCGCCAGCGTCATCGACGCCCGCAGCCCGCCCCAGAAGTGGTGGTCGCTGAGGATGATGTCTTCCGCGCCGAGGGCGATGCTGGCCGGAATTTCCTCGAACGACGTCGTGCACATGTTCGTGGCGAGCGGGGTTTTCAACTGCTTCCGCACTTCGGCCATGGCCGCCTGTCCGCGCACGGGGTCTTCGAGGTATTCGAGAATGGGTTCGAGTTCGCGGCCCCACTTCAGGGCCGTTTCGACGGTCCAGATCGCGTTGGGGTCGATGCGGAGCGGCACGTCGGGGCCGAACGCCTCGCGTAAGGCGAACATGGCGGCCACTTCCTGAGCCGGTTCGAACACGCCGCCCTTGAGTTTGATGGATTGAAAGCCAAATTCCGCGCACATCGCCCGGGCCTGGGCCACGATGCCCGCCGGGTCGAGGGCGGGGGCTTGCCGGGCGGCGTCCCAGCCCGTGGCCTCCGGGTCGGTGCCGAAGCCGAGCGGTCCGCCCGCGCCTTCGTACTTGTAAAACAGGTAGGCTGAAAACGGCACCCGGTCCCGCAATTTTCCGCCCAATAAATCCACGACGGGGCGGCCCGTGACCTTGCCCATCACGTCGAGGCAGGCCACTTCGATGGCGCTGAAAATGTGGACGAGCTTGCGCTGGTCCCAGGGCGTGAGGCCGCGGTCGGCGGTGCTTTCGGAGCCAAAGTGCTCGGTCAGCACCCGGCGAATTTCGTTCAGATGAAAAACGTCTTTGCCGAGCAGCAGCGGCGTTGCCTCGGCCAACGCCTCGTTGGTGGCGCGGGTACCGGGAATTTCGCTGATGCCCGAAATGCCGTCGTCCGTGACCAGTTCAACGATGGTGCGCAGGGCGTAGGGCGCGTGCAGCCCCGCCGCGTTGAGCAGAGGCGGGTCCACGATGGCGATGGGCGTGACGTAGATTTCCTGGATGCGGGGACCGGATTGGGAGGGCATTTGGACGAAAAAAGACAGCGAAGGAAAAACAAGAAATAAGAAATGAGAAAGGCAGAAGTTGAATGCCTTCTTTCTTCGTCATTCCTTATTTCTTGTTTTTCATTTTCCAAAATGAGTTATCCCTGCACCTCGTCCGACACCGCCTGAAGCAGGGCTTTGATGTAGCCGTAGGCAAACGAAAACGCCTGCAAACCTGCGGCCGGGTCGTGGTGGTGGGGTACGTGGTCGGGCATGACCATGCCGTCGTATCCCACGTCGCGCAGGGCACGCACGACCTGGACGAAATTCATGTCGCCGTTGTCGGGGTACACTTCCTGAAAGTTGTTCCAGCCGCCCTTGATGTTGCGCAGGTGGACGTTGAAAATCTGCTTCCGCTCGCCCACCCACTTGATGATGGGCAGGATTTCGGTTTTCGGGTCTTTCAGCCCTTCGGCAATGGAACCGATGCAGAAGTTGAAGCCGTGGTAGGGGCTGTCGTAGAGCTTGGCGAAGCGCTGGATACCCTTGAACACGTCGGGGCTGTTCCAGCGGGTGATGCCCCGGTAGCCCACGGGCGTGGGCGGGTCGGCGATGTGGTTGGCCAGTTTCACCTTGTACTCCTTCGCCACGGGCAGAATCCGGTCGAGCAGGTACGTGATGCGCTCAAACATCTGCTCGATGGACACGTCGCCCGCCACGGTTTTGGGCATGTTCTGGCGAAGGGCTTCCTCGTAATTCCAGGTGCTGTACTCGGCGTTGCCGCGTTTGGGGTCGATGGTTTTACCCGTCCGGAGTACGGGCAGGATGGTGGTGTTGTAGTTCAGCACCTTGAGGCCCGTTTTTCCCGCGACCTGAATCATCTGCTGGAGAATCTCGATTTCCCGGTCGCGCTCCGGGCTTTTGCCGAGCATGATGTTGGGATACTCCACCCGGTCGATGCCCGCCGAGGTGAGCGGAAAGTGGTAGGCGTCGAGGGCGATGCCGTACTTTTCGCAGGCTTCGCGCTTGCGCAGCGAATCGTCGAGGTCCCAGCCCTTGCCGGGAATGGTTTTAGGCGCGCCGCCGTCGAGGTTGTAGACACCGTGCCGGGCCTTGAACTCCAGGTTTTCGACCGAGGTGCCGCCCGATTGGCATCCGACTTTCATGAGCACTTTTTTGGGCGCTTCGGCGCGCCCTCCGGCGCTCGCCGGGAATGGGTTCAACGCGGCGGCTCCGACGGAACCGGCGGTGAGGGTTTTGAGGAAATCGGTGCGTTTCATGGTTTAGAATAGTTGGTTTTGAATGTAAAACCCCACCCAACGCTCCCCTGCTGGGAGCAGGGCTGTTAAGTTCTCAAATGCTTGAACCTAATGTTCAATTTTCAATGCTCAATTCTCAATGTTCAATGGGTTATTTTTCTGACTTTCAATCATTTAACATTGAGAATTGAGCATTGAAAATTGAACATTTTTTGCGCCACCAGTCAGAACTTAACGGCCCTGCCTGCTGGGAGGGCTAAAACTACCGGATGGCAAAGCCCTCCCAGCAGGGGAGGGTTGGGTGGGGTTTTTAGAGCAACGTCCGCAACGCGCTGTGGTCCAATTCGCCTTTGTTTTCGGCCAGCGCCTGGTCCATTTGCGCGGCCACGAGGGCGCTAGCTTTGAGCGAAACGCCCAGTTCGTCGGCGGTTTGGAGCACGATGCCGAGGTCTTTGCGGTGGAGTTTGAGTTTGAAACCGGGTTTGAAATTCTCGTCAATCATCCGCTGGCCGTGCAGGTCGAGGATGCGGCTCTGGGCGAAGCCGCCGAGCAGCACTTCGCGCATTTTTGCCAAATCCACCCCCGCTTTCTGGGCCAGCGCGAAGGCTTCGGCCACGGCCTGGATGGTCTGGCCGACGATGAGCTGGTTGCAGGCTTTGGTGGTTTGCCCCGCCCCCGGCCCGCCGATGCGGACGATGTTTTTGCCCATGGCCTGGAAAACCGGAAATGCCCGCTCGAACGCCGCCTCGCTCCCCCCGACCATGATCGAGAGCGTCGCGGCTTCGGCCCCGACCTGCCCGCCCGACACCGGGGCATCGAGGGCTTCCACGCTTTTTCCGGCCATCAATCCGTGAATCTTCCGGGCCGTGGCGGGGGCAATGGTGGACATGTCGATGAACAACGCCCCCGGTTGGATGCCCGCCAGTACGCCCTCCGGTCCGGTCACGACCTGTTCCACTTCAGGTGAATCGGGGAGCATCGTGATGACCACGTCGGAGGCCGTGGCGAGGGCCTGGGCGGTGGGAAACGCTTCCGCGCCCGCTGCCGTCAGGTCAGGGGCGGCTTTGCTCGTGCTGAGAACGGCGACGGGGAAGCCCGCTTTGAGGAGGTTGAGGGCCATGGGTTTGCCCATGATGCCGAGGCCGATGAATCCGATTTTTTGCATTTTTTGAGGTGGGTTTAACCGCAGAGGTCGCAGAGTTTAAGCAGAGGTAACAAAGACTCTGAGATCTCTGCTTAAACTCTGCGACCTCTGCGGTTAAAATTTTAGACTAACGGAAACAGCTTCGCCCCAATTAGAATCACCACCAACCCGGCCAAACCCATGACCACGAGCAGGGGTGAAATGGTTTTGAGCGCCTCTTTTTCCGTCAGGTTGCTGAGTTTACAGATGATCCAAAAGCCCGCGTCGTTCATCCAGGGCACCAGCTTGGAGCCGCAGCCGATGGCCAGACCGAGGTACACGGGGTGAAAATCGAGGCTGGCGTTGGCGGCCATGCCCGACAAAATGCCCGAGGCCGTGATGAGCGCCACCGTGGCCGACCCCTGCGCCGTGCGCACGACGGCGGCAATCAGAAACGCCAGGGGGATGAGCGCCATCTGGTACCCGGCCGTCAGGTCGGCAATGCGGGTGCTGATGCCGGTTTGCTGGAGCATCCCGCCGAAGGCCCCGCCCGCCGAGGTGATGAGGATGATGCTCCCGCCCGTGGCCAGCGCCGCCGACACGAAGGTGCTCAGGCTGGCGTCGGTGCCGCGTTTCTGGTACACCAGCAACAGCATGGCCGCCACGCCCCCGCTCACGACGGCGATGTTTTTGTCGCCGAAGAATTTCACCACATCGAGCAGGGCCGACGATTCATCGGGCACCAGCGAACTCCGGGCCGTGTCGGCCATGATGAACACAATGGGCAGCAGCACCGGCAGCAGCGACACGCCCAGCGGGGGCAGGCTGCGGTCGTCGCGGTCGGAGATGGCCTTGAGGTCTTCCAGCTTCGCGTCGAGCGAGTCGCGGAGGGGAATGGGCCAGCGGGCATTGGCCCAGCGGGCGAAAAAGTACCCCGCCGTGATGGTGAACAGGCCGACGATCGTCCCGGCAATCATCATCAGCCCGATGGGAATTTTCATTTCGCCGATGAGAAACAGCGGTCCCGGTGCGGGGGGCACGAGCGAGTTGGCCATCGCCGCCCCGGCCATGACGCAGAGCACCAGGAGCAGGTAGTTTTTGCCGATGCGCAACGTCATCGCTTTGGCCAGGGGTATCATCAGAAACAGCACCGTGTCGAAAAACACGGGAATGCCGATGAAAAACGAACTGACCAGAAACGCGACCGGGGCTTTTTCGATGCCCGTCAGCCGCAGCACGGAGCGGATGATGCGCTCGGCCCCGCCGCTGTCGAGCAGGCACTTGCCGATGATGGCGGCCATGGCGATGAGGATGCCGATTTTGCCCGCCGTCGAACCAAATTCCGTGGCAATGCGCTCGCCGACGCTCCGCTTCGCCAACACCGCTGCCGCCGCCGGAGACGTGCCTTTCGCAATCGCGAACTGCTCGATGGCGGCGGCAGGCGTGAGCAGTGCCACCACGAACGCCCCCAGCAGCAGGGCCAGAAACGGGTGTAGCTTCAGACCGATGATGCCACCAACTACGATGACGACGCCGACGGCGAGGATGAAGAGGGGGTCTGACATGAACGTTGAGCATTGAACATTGAACATTGAGCATTGAAAATTTTCAATGCTCAATGTTCAATGTTCAACTTTTAAAGTTGTGGAGTTTCCCCGCCAACGCCCTCGCCCCATCGGCCACGAAGGTGGCGTCGGCCCCGCAGGCGAGGAGGCGGATGCCGAGGTCGTGGTAGCGGCGGTAGTCGTCGGGGTTGAAAAACAGGATGCCGGTGGCTTTGCCCGCTTTTTTGGCGGCGTTCGTAATTGCGTGGAGGGCTTCCTTGAACCTCGGGTGGTCGAACTGGCCGAAAATGCCCAGTTCCATCGTCAGGTCGGCGGGGCCGATGAAAAGCACGTCCACGCCTTCGGTAGCGGCGATTTCGTCGAGGCGATGGAGGGCGTCTTCGGTTTCGACCTGCACCACGCCCAGCACGCTGTCGCGGGCTTGGTCGTAGTAGGCGTTAAACTCCTTCCCAAAGGCCGTCGCCCGCACCATCTTGGCCACGCCCCGGTTGCCGTAGGGCGGGTAGTGCAACCCCCGGACGACCCGCTCGGCCTCGGCGGCGCTGGATACTTTCGGCACCATCACGCCTTCCGCCCCCATGTCGAGCACCCGCCCAATGCGCGGGCCGTCGCTGCTTTCGACCCGCACGAGGGCGGCGGCGGGGGTGCGTTCAAGGGCCTGGAGTTGGGCCAGCACGTCGCGCTCGGTGCCCGCGCCGTGTTCCAAATCAATCAGCACCCAGTCGAAGCCCGACAAGCCGACGATTTCAGCGGTGAGGGCACTGCCGAGGTTGAGCCAGCAGCCGTGGAGGGTTTCGCCGTTGCGTAGGCGTTGTTTGAGGTTTTTCATCAAGTCCAGTTGAGCAATTTGCGGAGGTTGCCGCCTTTCACGCTGGCGCGAGCCGCCGCAGAGCGGCCGATCATGTGTTTGTCCACGATGGCGGGGGAGCCGCTGCCCCAGACGACCCGCTCCGGCCCAAATTCCCCGATCACCCGGCGGGTGAACGGAATTGCACTTTCAAAGTACGGCTCGTCTTTCGCAAAATGGCCCAGGCCCGACAATTTCATGTACACGTTGGGAAATTTGGTCAGTTCGAGCACGTCGGCGAATTCCACGGGGGTGCCCAGGTGCGGCTCGGCGAGGTGGTCGATGAGCACGAGGGTGTTCGGGAAAACTTTCATCACCTCGCCCACCTGCGCGGCGTAGTTGGGACCGATGTGCAGTTCGACGACGAGGCCCAGGTCAACGGCCGCTTTCCACAGCGCCCGCACGCCCGCGTCGGCGAAGGTGTCGAGGTAACTTTCCTTGCCCCGGTGGGCGTGAAAGCGGGTCGAGACGATGCGCGGCTCCCGCCGCACGAGGTCGGCGAGTTTGCGGGGGGCGTCGGGGTCTTTGGGGTAAAACAGGCTGGTGCCTTTCAGGCGTTTCGGCTCCCGTTGCAGGCAGTCGAGCAGGAGCCGGTGGTCGTCGCCGTAGGGTTCGGGGTGGACGATGACGGCCCGGTCGATGCCTTCGGTGTCCAGCCGTTTCAGGTACGCGGCGAGCGGATCGGCGGGGTGCTTGGACATGTCCGGCTTGTAAAACGCCTTCGGGTGAACGGGGTAGCGGGCGACGTCCGGGCTGAAAATATGGGCGTTCCACTCGATGACGGGTTCGGGGGCGGTCGGGGCCGGGTTGGGGTTGATTTCCCACCTCAGTCCAGCGGTTGTCAGGCCCAGACCCGCCATCGTGCGCAGAGCTTCGCGGCGGGTGGAGAACTTAGGGGAGATGTCGGGACTCATTCGTGGGGTTTTAAACTTCTTCGTCCTCGTAGGGGCACGGTTGCCCTCGACTCGGTTGAACACGACGCCACGGGCAACCGCAAGGGTTGCCCCTACGATATGATTCACAATTTCTTATCCCACCAAACCCTCGTATCCAGCAAATCCGGCCCCTGGCGGCTGATGGCCTGCCGGACGTTGGTGGCGTTGACGTTGAGTTCGGCGTCGGTGTAGGTCAGCCGACGAATGAAAGGCTCGGTTTTCAAATCGCTACCCGGAAACGGATTGGGTTTCAGCACCGGGAAATCGGTCCGCCGAAAATTAGCCCAGGCTTCGGGGCCGTTCAGGAACGAGGCCACCCAGTACTGGGTGTTGATTTGCTCCAGTTCCTTCCCGGCCGTGAGGGGGTTGGCCTGCACGTAGGCCGTGATGGCCGCTTCGGGCACGGCGGTGCTGGCTCCGTACCCGGCCAGTTGGCGCATGTGGGCCTGGATGCCGTTGGCGAAAAGCGTGGCGGCGTTGCCGGTGGTCCATTTGCGGTGGACGGCCTCGGCCAGCAAAAGCTGGGTTTGGGCGTAGGTCACGAAAAAAGTGGGAGCCTGCGCCCCGGCCATGCGGGTGCGGTCGAGTTGGCTGTAATCGTAGAGGCTGGCCAGCCGATCTCTAGCCACCGCCGCCGATACGGTGGTGTTGTCGAAGCCCTGGGGCATCCCGATTTGCACGGCGGGGGTTCGGTTGGCGAGGGCCTCGCGCTGCTCGACGGAATTTCTGGCCCCGACGTACCGCACGGCAATGGAGGCCAGGCGAGGGTCGTTGTTCGTTTTGAGGTACGTGATGAAATCTTCGGCCATGTAGAAAAAATCGGCCTGCCCGCCGTTCAACTGCGAGCCGACGGGGTTTTGGAAGATAGCCGTGTGGCGGAGGATGGCGTTGTCGTCGTTCGACTGCATGACGCCCCCCGCCACGGCTTTGGCCACGACTTCGGCGGCTTTGGTCGGGTTGACCTTGCTCAGGCGCATCCCCGCCCGCAGGAGCAGCGAGTAGCCCAGGCGTTTCCACCGGGTGATGTCGCCGCCGTAGAGCACGTCGCTCGTGACGCGGGGCTTGGCGGCGTCGAGGGCGGCGGAGGCTTCCTCGAATTCCTTCAGCAGGTCGGTGTAGATCGCTTCCTGGGCGTCGTACACGGGGTTGACGATGCCTTCGAGGTAGCTTTTGCCCGCCTCGAAGTACGGCACGTCGCCGTAGCAGTCGGTGAGTTGCATGAAGGTGTAGGCCTTCCAGATGCGGGTCATGTGGTAGAGGTTCGAGCGGGCGGGCAGGTTTTTGGTCTGCGCCACGATGTCCACCAGTTCGCGCACCACGTTGCGGTAGCCGCGCTGCCAGTTTTGGGAGGTCACGCCCCGGTTGTCCTGGTTGTATTGCCCGGCGGCCCCCACCCCGCTGAAGGGGTTGATCATCTGCTTGACGATGATGGTTTCGTACTGGAGGTTGTTGTAGCCGAAGGCACTCTGCACCAGGGCCGTGTTGAATTGCAGGGCCGGGTCCACCGCCGTGAGGGCGTTGGGGTTGACGTTCATTTCATCGAACCCTTTGTCGCAGGAGGCCAGCAGGAGGCAAGCGAGGAGGCAGGTGAGCCGGAATGTATGAATGGTTTTCATCGTGCTGCAAAATTTTTGGTTGAACTCTGGCTTTTTTCGCCCGCTGCTCCCCGTCAGCTAAAGCAGACGGCAAGACGGGAAAGCCCCGCTGAGGCTGAAAGGCAGTTTTTTTAGTCCCGAAGGGACTTTTCACCGACCTGCCGTCTGCTTTAGCTGACGGGGAGCAGCGGGCGGGGGGTCTCAAAACCGCACGTTCAAATTAAACCCGACATTCCGCGTGACGGGCAGCCCGGTGGCTTCCAGGCCGATGAGGTTGTCGGAGGGAAAACCGAACTGTTCCGGGTGGATGTTGGGCACCCATTTTTTCAGCACGGCCACGTTGTTGGCCACGGCGCTCAGGCGCAGGCCCTTGATGAATTTCACGCGGGGCGACACCAGCTTGCTGAAATCGTAGCCCAGGGTGATTTGCCGCAGTTGCCAGAGGCCCGCGTTGTACACGAATTCCTCGGCGATGTTCTGCGACCGGACGGTTTCGTAGTACGCCTGCACCCCCGACTTGGTCTGGTTGACTTCGCCGTTGGGGTTGACCCCGTTGCCAATCACGAAGCCCTCTTCGCGGCCCGCCAGCGTGGCCTTGTGCAGGCCGTGCCGCCAGGCATTGTGGTTGGTGCCCGAAATCAGCTTGTGGCCCAGTTTGAAATCGACCAGCACCGAGAGGCTCACACCCCGGTACGTCACCTGGTTGGTGATGCCGCCCACCCACAGCGGCAGGGCGCTGCCGAAGCTGATCTGGGTCGGGGTGCGCAGGGGCCGCCCGTTGCCCGCGTCGAACACCTGCCGACCCTGGGCGTCGCGCAGGTAGCCGAAGCCGAATAGTTGGCCCATCGGCTGGCCCACCACCTGCCGGAGTTCGCCGGTGAAGTCGCCCGTGCCGACGGTGATTTGGTTGTCGCTCACGCTGCTGCCCAGGTCGAGCACCTTCGTGACGTTGTAGGCGACGTTGCCGATGACGTTCCAGGAAAGGTGGTCGCGCTGGACGGGCGTCACCGTGAGGAGCATTTCCAGGCCCCGGTTCTGGCTCCGGCCCACGTTGATGAGTTGGTTCTGAAAACCGCCCGCGTCGGAAGTCTGTGCCCGCAGAATCTGGTCCGACGAGAGCTTGTCGTAGTAGGTCAAGTCCAGCCCAATCCGGTTGTTGAGCAGTTTCAGTTCCAGGCCAAATTCTTTTTCGGCCACCCGCATGGGTCGCAGGTTGGCGTTGGGCACGGTGGTGCCGCTGATGTTGGCCAGGGCCTGGGCTGAGCCATTGGGCGCGGGAAACTGCTGGGCGTTGATGCTGTAAAACAAGTTGTTAGAGTACGGCGGCACGTCGGTATCGCTCCCCACTTCGGCGTACCCGGCGCGGAGTTTCCCAAATGTCAGCCAGTCGGGCATGGCCTCGGCGAAGGCCTGCGAAAACACGAAACTGGTCGTGATGGACGGGTAGAGGATGCTCCGGTTTTCGGGTGAGAGTGTCGAGAACCAGTCGTTGCGGGCCGTGGCGTTCACGAACAGGAAATCGTTGTACGACACCTCCGCCGAGCCATAGAGCGAATTGACCTGGCGTTCGGAAAAGTCATACACCGGGTCGCGCAGCCGCCCGTTGCCGATGGTGTACAGGTTGCGGGTGAAAAAGTCCTGCACGAACACGTTGTGGCGGCTGATTTTGCGGTACATCTGGTTGCCGCCGAGGTTGACGTTCACCCCCACCTTGCCGAAACTGCGGTTGGCCCCAATCAGAAAGTCGGCGTTGAGTTCGCGCACGGTGCGGGCGTCCTGCACGAACTGCCCGTTGACGTACCCCGCCGGGGCCGCGGCCTGCCGCTGACTGCCGGTGGGCAGGTTGTAATCCTGCTCGCGGGTGTAAAAATCCTGGCCGATTCGGGCCTGGGCAAACAGCCAGTCGGTGAACTGGTAGCGGGCCGTGAGGTTGCCAAACACCCGGTCGGTGTGGATGTTGTCGAAGCGCGAGAGGGCAAAATACGGGTTGGTGCGGTTGGTGAAACGCGACCAGCGGGTTTCGTCGCCGTTGGCGTCGAAGGCGTATTTTTCGAGCAAGTCCATCGGCATGGAGTTGGCCATGTTGTAGAGCACCACGGGGCTGTAGTCCTGCTCGGCGATGTTGGGCGGGTTTTTCCGGTACTCGTTGGAGTAGTTGACGTTGCCCGACACGGTGAGTTTCTTGGCCAGCGTCTGGGTGAAGCCCAGGTTGACCGTCCGGCGGGTGTAACCCGAGCCGCGCAGGATGGTCTGGTTGTCGAGGTTGGACACCGACAGGTTAAAGCCCCCGAACTCCCCGCCCGACGAGAGGCTCAGCGTGTTCGTAAACGTGCTGCCCGTGCGGTAGTACTGCCGGATTTGCCCCCGCTGCGGCACGTAGGGCACCGTGATGTTGTCGAACAGCACCTGGGTCATGCCGGGCTGGAATTTTTCGCCGAAACTCCACTGCCCCGACACCGGGAAGGGCGTCGTGGGCCGCTGGCCGTTTTCGCCCTGCCCGTACTCGTACTGGTAATCGGTGTAGTCGAGGGGGGTGTCGGTGGTGTAGTTGGTGTTGTACTCGAGGCTGATGCCGCTGCCCGTGCCCCGTGTTTTGGTCGTGATCATGATGACCCCGTCTTTGGCCCGCGAGCCGTAGAGCGCCGAGGCCGCCGCGCCTTTGAGCACGGTCATGCTCTCGATGTTGTCGGGGTTGATGCTGCTGAGGCCGTCGCCGCCGTCGGAGGTGCGGTTGCTACCCCGTTCGCTCACGTCGCCCCGGGCGCCGTTGTTGGTGTTGTCGATGGGTACGCCGTTGACGACGATGAGGGGCGAGTTGTTCCCGCCGAACGACGACTGCCCCCGAATCCGGATTTTGCTCGTGCCCGCCGGGCCGGAGCCGAGCGAGGTGATGTTGACCCCGGCCACCTTGCCTTGCAGGGCATTCATGAAGTTGACCGTGCGGTTGACGGTCACTTCCTCCGTGGCGACGTTGGTGGCCGCGTACCCGAGGCTTTTCGCTTGTTTCTTGATGCCCAGGGCCGTGACGACCACTTCGTCGAGCGAGCGGGAGTTGGCTTTCATCTGCACGTTAAGCGTGGTGCGGTTGCCAACGACGATTTCCTGCGGGTCGTAGCCGACGTAGGAAAACACGAGCGTCGATGCCGCGTCGGGCACTTCGATGCGGTAGGCCCCGCTCTGGTCGGTGGTGGTGCCTTTCGAGGTGCCTTTCAGCACGACCGTCACGCCCGCCATGCTTTTCTCGGTTTCATCGGTCACCCGGCCGGACACGAGTTGGGCGACGATTTCGGGCCGGGTGGTCATCGGCGCCAGTCCGACCTCGGTCGGCGAGGGCGGGGCAGCGGGTTCCTCGACCGGGTTCAGGGCGGGGTTGGATGGAAATCGCGCCTCCGGCACCCCTCCCGCGCGCCGGTTTTCTTTCGTCATGATCACGTACGCCCCCGATTTGATTTTGCGGTAACGCAAGCCGAAGGGTTTCAGCGCGGCGTCGAGGTTCTGCTCCACGCTGCGGCCCGGCTGCACGATGTCGGCGGGGAGCGTGTACCCGTCCACGATTTTGTCGCCGAACACCAGGTCCACGCGGTGGAGGGCTTTCAGTTCGTTGAGCACGTCCTTCAGGCGTTTGGCCCCTTTCGGAGCCGGAGCTGCTTCGGGGGTGGCCTGCCGCTTGGTCATGGCCAGCAACTGAGCCTGGCCGGGTAAGGCCGGGCCGGTCAGCGCAGCAAGCAGCAACCACAAACCGACCGGTTTTCGTAACGATGTCTGCATGGTGAGGTTGGTTTAGAGGTAGGAACTGAAAAGTCGGGGGGGCTTAGTCGGAGGCCGACGGCGTGAGATAAATCGTATTCCCTTCGCGGCGGAAGCCGAGGCCGAGGGCGTCGGTAACGGTGCGGATGAGTTCGTCGGCATCGCTGGCCGTGAAGGCCCCCGACAGCGTGAGCCGGGCCACGCCGGCATCGGGGAGTTCGAGGTGGATGCCGTAGGTTTCCTCGAAAATCTGGACGATTTCCGAAAGCGGTGTTTCCTCGAACACCACGCGGCGGTCTTTCCAGGCCGAATGCGTTTCAGGGCGGCGGGTGGTTTGCAGGCGGGCGCGGCCTTCGGGGTCGAGGGTCATCACGTCGCCGGGTTTGAGCGTGAGTTGGCGTCGCTCGCTGCGCACTGCGTAGTTCAGCCGGACTTTGCCCCGCTTCAACACGACCTTGCTGGCGCGGGGTCGGGAGAACACGGTGAACTCGGTGCCCAACACCACCACGTCGAGGTCGCGGGCGGTTTTGACGACGAAAGGCTGGTGCGTTTGGGTGTGAACGACCGAAAATTCGGCTTCGCCGTCGAGCCTGACCTCGCGGGTGCGGTGGCCGAAGCCGAAGCGCGGCACCCGGAGGGTTGAGTTGGCGTTGAGCACCACCCGGCTGCCGTCGGGCAGGAGTAGCGTCCGGGTTTGGCCAAACGCGGTTTCGTAGCGGAGTTGAAACACCGATTCGCGCCATCCAAACCCCAGTCCGATGAGCAGCACGACGCTGGCCGCCACCAGCCATCCCCCCCACCCCAGGCGCAGCCGCAGGGCTTTTGGGCGGTGGGCCGGGGCCATCACCGGTTCGTCGAATTCGGCTCTGAACCGCCGGAACCCCGCTTCGGCGTCGGCCTGGTACTGGGGGTGTTCGGTCTCGTAGGTTTCCAGGGCGGCACAAAATGCTTCCCGGTTGGCCGGTTCGAGCAGCCACTCCCGCACCAATTTTTTCTGGAGGGGCGTGGCCCTGCCTTCGAACAGGGCGAACAGCAAGGTCTGCGGAAATTCTGAATTCATGGCGACACGGAATGCTTAACCAACCAGACAACCACACTCCCACCCCCAGGCCCAAAGCCAGGGCAGCAACCCGCACCCCCAGTACGGCCGCAGGGCCAGGCGCAGCAGCGTGAGGGCTTTGGTCAGGTGCCCTTCCACGGTTTTGGGCGAAATGCGCAGTTCCTCGGCGATTTCGCGGTTCTTTTTTCCTTCGAATCGGCTCAGCAGAAATACGCTCCGGCACTGGGGCGGCAGAGTGCCCACGGCCTGGTTTACCTGTTCGGCGAGTTCTTCAAACGCCAGCGGGTCGTCGGCCAGCAAGTCGGGCCGGTCAGGAGCCTCGTCGGGGTCGAAGCGCTCCGTATGCCCGTGCTCCCACCGCAGGTAATTGATGGCCCGGTTGCGCACCGCCGTGAACAGGTACGCCCGGTACGACCCGCTCACCCGCCGGTAATCTTCCTGCTGCCAGAGCCGCACGAACAGTTCGGTCACGAGGTCTTCGGCCACGTCGCGGGCGTATACGAGCCGGGCGGCGTGGCTGCACAGGGGAGCGTAGTACCGCCGGTAGAGCAGTTCAAACGCGGCCCGCGGGTCGTCGGCGAAGGCGCGCCGGATGGCCCATTCAGGGTCCGACGAAACGGGTTCCGACCCGCCCCCGGACGGGTTCTGTCGGCTGGAAAATGGGTCGTCGGGGGGAGACGGCCGGAAGGGGTACGCGTGGTTCATGCGGCAGTGAGTTCCCAACGTGCAGACAAGAAAACCGGACGTACACCCTTGCCCGGCTTTAAAATTTTATTGGATAAAGTAGCATTTGGGAAAGAAATACCGGCCAGGCAGTTCAACGGCACCGGCGTCCCGTCTGCCGACGCCCCTCCGGTGCGGAACGAAAAAATAAGACACGGCGGGCATTCTCCCGCCCAAAGCGTGCGGTTGCGGAATTCCCACACGGCCACGACCTGTTCGCCCACGCGGGTCAGTATGCTGCGCTCCGGACCTGGTAAACCGACGCGGCGGGCAAGTCCTACAGGGTTTTTACGTCGGGATAGAAAAACAGCCCGTTGGACGACTGAATCTTGTTTTCTACCTTTCACCGCCCTATGCTCTACACCTTCCTTTTTTGGCTCCTCGCCCTTCCGGCCTTCGCCCAGCCACCCGCCCCGCCCAACGTCGTTTTCATCCTGGCCGACGACCTGCGGGCCGACGCCCTGGGCTGCTACGGCAACCGCGACGTGCGCACGCCAGTCATCGACGCCTTAGCCCGTCGTGGCACCCGCTTCACCAACGCCTACATCCAGGGCGGCGACCAGGGAGCCGTCTGCGCGCCGAGCCGGGCCATGCTGCTGAGCGGGAAAAGTTTCTTCCGCGTCAGCGACAAACTCGACGGGGTGATGACCTGGCCCAAGCTGCTCCGCCAGCGCGGCTACCACACCTTCATCACCGGCAAGTGGCACAACGAGCCGAAGGCCGTGGGGCAGAGTTTTTCGGAAGGAAAAAATGTGTTTCTGGGCGGCATGGCCGACCACGAGCAGATTCCACTCAGTGATCTGAAGGCGGACGGGACGTTCACCGAACCCGTCAAACAGGGCTTTTCGACCGACCGCATCGGCGAGGCGGCGCTGGCGTTTCTCGACCGCCAAACGCCCGGCCAGCCCTTCGTGGCCTACCTGCCATTCACGGCCCCGCACGACCCTCGCTCACCCCGGCCCGAGTACCTGGCCCGCTACGGCCCCGTGACCCTGCCGCCCAACTTCCAGCCCCTGCACCCGTTCAGCTTCGGCGGCTCGATGGGCGGGCGCGACGAATTCCTGGCCGCTTTTCCCCGCACGCCGGAGGTGATTCGGGCGCAGACGGCCGAGTACTACGCGCTCATCACGCACCTCGACGAGACGATTGGCAAAATTCTTCAGAAACTCAACGACCGGGGTCTGGCCGAAAACACGGTCGTGGTGTTCGCCGCCGACAACGGCCTGGCCCTGGGCAGCCACGGCCTGCTGGGCAAACAAAACGTGTACGAACACAGCACGCGGGTGCCGTTGGTGGTGGCCGGGCCGGGCTTGCCCCAGGGCCGCACCACCGACGCCTTCGCCTACCTGCTCGACCTGTTTCCGACCCTGTGCCACCTGACCAACACGCCCGTCCCGGCGGACCTCGACGGGCAGGATGTATCGGACGTGATTCGGGGAAAAACCAAGACCGCACGCCCGGTGATTTTCACCGCCTACACCGAAACCCAGCGGGCCGTGCGCGAGGGCCGCTGGAAACTCATCCGCTACCCGAAAATCGGCCGTACCGCGTTGTTTGACCTGCAAACGGACCCCTACGAGCAAAGGAACCTCGCTGCGGACCCGAAACAGGCGGCACGGGTGAAACACCTGACGGAGGTGCTGCAAACCGAGCAGGCCCGCTACGGCGACGGCCTGCTCCTGACAGCCACGCCCCTGGTCTCGCCCGACTGGGATTACCGCAGCCTGCGCCGCGTGCCGGACAAATGGCAGCCCAAGCAGGTGCTGGACAAGTATTTCACCGAAAAATAACCCCTGAAAACAAGGTCTTGTAACCTACCTTTTAATGCCAACCAAGAGTCGGGTTTCGTGGCATTTGTGAATCAGTTCCTTTGCATCCATAACGAGGGATTTACACTGACGAAGGACGTGCTCATCATGGATGAAAGTAACTGATTTTCAGATTTATTTCAACCGTTGATTGATATTCAAAATGATGAAACGCACGATGAAATTCTTCGCCCTTTTTTTGGGCGTGATGGTGAGCTTGATGCCCACCACCTGGTTGCCCGCGAACCCGCCCCCGCCCCCGGCACCTGCCCGTCCCAACGTCGTCATCCTGCTGGCCGACGACCTGGGCTACGGCGATTTGGGGTGTTTCGGGAATGCCTTCATCCAAACGCCCCACCTCGACCGGCTGGCAGCGGGCGGCTTGAAGCTGACGCATTGCTATGCCTCGGCCCCGGTCTGTTCGCCCTCGCGGGCGGGGCTGCTGACGGGCAAAACCCCCACCCGCCTGGGCATCCACGACTGGATTCCCGAAAACAGCGCCATGCACCTGCGGCGGGAAGAAACCACCCTGGCCACCGTGCTCAAACGGGCGGGGTACCAGACGGGGCTGTTCGGAAAATGGCACCTCAACGGACGCTTCAACCAGCCCCAACAGCCCCAGCCCAACGACCACGGCTTCGACCACTATTTCGCCACCCAAAACAACGCCTCCCCCAGCCACCGCAACCCCACCAATTTCGTCCGCAACGGGCAAGCGGTGGGAAAGGTGGAAGGCTACTCCTGCCAAATCGTGGCGGACGAAGCCGTACACTGGCTCCAAAACCGGGACAAAACGCGGCCCTTTTTTCAGTACGTTTGTTTTCACGAACCCCACGAGCCGGTCGCCTCGCCCGACGACCTGGTGAAAACCTACGCCACCTCGACGCCGACCGAACGCGCCGAGTACTACGCCAACGTGAGCAACCTCGACGCCGCCGTGGGCAAAATTCTGGCGGCCCTCGACCAGGAAGGCGTCCTGGACAACACGCTGGTCATTTTTACCAGCGACAACGGCCCGGAAACCCTCAACCGCTACCCGGCCAGCACCCGGAGTTACGGCACGGCCGGGCCGCTGCGCGGCATGAAACTCTGGCTTTCCGAAGGGGGCATCCGGGTGCCGGGCATCGTTTCCTGGCGGGGGCGGATTGCCCCAAACCAGGTCAGCGACGTGCCGGTGTCCAACGTGGATTTTCTCCCTACGCTGGCGGCGTTGGCGGGCGCGACCGTGGCGACCGAAACCCTCGACGGCGTTGACGTCAGCCCGGTGTGGCTGCAAAACCGGCCTGTTCGCCGCCCCAAGCCGCTGTTTTGGTTTTACTTCAATGCCCTCGACCGGCCCAGGGTGGTGATGCGGGAGGGCGACTGGAAAGTGGCGGGCATTCCCGAAGGAAATCCCGCACGAATACCCGCGCCCAAACTGCCCGGTGCCAACCAGGCGGTAAAATCATTGGAATTCAAACAGTTTGAGCTGTACAACCTGCGCACCGACCCGGCCGAAACCCGCAATTTGGCGGGATCGGTGCCGAAGAGAACTCAGGCCCTAATCGACCGGATGCAGAAACGGCAGCGTGCTGTGTTGGCCGAGTGTCCGGATTGGTAATCCGGCTAAACCGAAAGTTGGTGACGCTGAATCATTGGTCAATACTCACTCAACCGCTCTTTTTTCAACCGAAAAGCAGTCCGGCCAGGCGAACCCACCCGCATTCGGGAAACCGGATTGGGTTGCCCCCCGCAGCCCCGACGGCGTCACCGTTTCAGCGCCGACCAACCAGCCGGACCTGCGCGCCTGGCCTGCAACGGGGCGACGAATCAATTGTGGCGATGCTGTTTGACCTGGCGACCGACCGCGGCGAGCAGCACAACCTGGTAGCCAAATTCCCGGTGGTTGTCCGGAAGTTGCGGGCATGGTGCCCGACCTACCGAAAGAAATTGCCCCAACCCGGTAGCGATACGGGACAAGCGCTTGCCAGATGGTTAAAAAAATTTTTCTACCGGACTCAGGGATACCCCGGCTCTTTTGGTCTTAGTGGCAAAACCGCTCTAAACCTGACCCGGTGCTCATGATTTCCCAGCCCGAATACGCCACCTCCCAGGCCCGTGTTCCGCGCCCCGACCAACCGGCCGACGAACCGGATGAGGTGGTCGATCACGAACGTTTCCTGCGGCAAGCGTTTGCGGCGGAAGCGCGCCGGGGCTGCGAATTGTTGTTCCGGGCTTACTACCAGGATCTGTGCAGCCACGCCGCGCGGTTTGTGTACTCGCGGCAGGTCGCCGAAGACCTCGTCGGAGAGGTGTTTCTGCATTTTTATACCCACCAGACCCACGACTACATCACGACCTCATTCCGCGCCTACTTGTTTCGGGCCGTGCGCAACCGGGCGCTGAACCACCTCAAATCCGAGATGGGACGCTCGGAATTGGTCGATTTCCTGGACGTGCCCGCCACCGACGACGAAGCCGACCGGATGCTGGGCCTTGACGAGTTGCTCGCAGAAATCCACCAGACCGTGCGCGCGTTGCCCCCGCAGGCGCAACGCGTGTTTTTGCTCAGCCGCTTCGAGGGAAAAACCCACGCCGAAATCTCCGACGAACTGCACATCCACCCCAAAACCGTGGAAAGTCACATCACCCGCGCACTGAACGGCCTTCGCCAGGCCCTGCGCCCGGATTGGCTGGCGAGCATGCTGGTTTTCATTCCCATTTTCTGAGCCGCGTCTTTCGTTTTTCTCATCATGGAAACCACCGTCACGAAAACTCTTCTGTTCGCGCACTTCGACGGACGCACCACGCCGATGCAGAAGCAACTGCTCCGGGATTGGCTGCGCCAACCGGCCAATCAGGAACGGTACTACGCCTGGTTGCAGGAGTGGGAGCGCCAGCAACCCCAACTGGCGACAGACCCCGAGGCGGCCTTCGTCCGCTTTGAGCAACGGCTCGCCTCGCCACCGGTTGCCGTTCTGCCCGATTCGGTCGCGCGGCGGCCCCGGCGCATCGGCTTCTGGTGGCTGGCCGCCAGCGTCGTCGCGGTGCTGCTGGTGGGTTACCTGACCCGAGACGCCCTGCTTCACCGCACCGTTGTCACCGGGTACGGGGAGGTGCGCTCGGTCGTGCTGCCGGACGGGTCCCGCGTGACGCTCAACGCGAATTCGCGGCTGCGGTTTTCCCGCTTTAGTTTCGGTCAGGCCGCCCGCCACGTGGCCCTGAAAGGCGAAGCCGAGTTCGACGTGGCCCACACCCGCAACCACCAGCGGTTCACGGTCACGACCGCCGACGGCGTCGAGGTAGTCGTGCTCGGCACCGAATTCGTGGTCAATTCCCGTGCCCGCGGCACCCGCGTGGTGCTCAACCGGGGCAAGGTGCAACTGCACTACGCCCGCCGCAACCAGGCCCGCACGCTCGTTATGCGCCCCGGCGACTGGGTGAGTTTGCCCGCCGACAGCCTGCCCCGGCAGGGACGCATCCGCCCGGGGCACGTCCGCCCGCAACAGCCCGCCGTGGCTTGGAAAGAACACCGTTACGAGTTCAGCCGAACGCCGGTGTTGGAAGTGGCCCACCTGCTTGAAGACAATTTCGGCCTGAAAGTCCGGCTCGCGCCCGAACTGGCCCACCGCACCGTGACGGGCCGGTTTCACGCCCGCAGCGGCGACGAACTGCTGCTGGCCCTGACCGAGCTTTTCGACATCCGGGCCACGACCAACGGCACCGAGGTAACGCTCTCTCCGACGGGTTCGCAAGTTGAATAAATTGCTGAAGACGAATTGAATGCGGGTCAAGCTGAGCGTTGATTCGGCCCTTTGTCTGCCTCACCAATCCCAATCCACCCCAACCGTATGCGCCGACTTTTCCTGTTTCTTTCGTTCGTCGGCTGGGCCGCGTTCGCGCCGGTCGGCCTGGAGGCCGCAGCCCAGACCTTGGCCCGCAGCGGCGCTCAAGCCCCTCCCGCCGCCCCCCGCAATCAGACGCTGAAGGAGGCCCTGCTCGAACTTCAGCGATGCTACAAAGTTGACATTTTGTTTGAGGAGGAAGCCATGACCGGCGTGCGGGTTCCGACCGGCTTGCTCGACCGCACCACCACCCTCGAGAAAAACCTCAAAACGCTCCTCAACGCCAACGGTTTTCGCTTTCGCCACCTTCGCAACGGGGCCTACGTGGTACGGCGTGCGCGGAGCGCGGCGACCACGCCCGCCGCCCCCAGCCCGCCCACCGAGCTTGAAGCGACCACCGCCGAACCCGCCCCAATTCCCCCGGTAATGCCCATACCAACGGAACGGCTTCCGTTGCCCGAACGGTCCGTTTCGGGCCGGGTCACTGACGAAACCGGAGCGGGCTTGCCGGGTGTCAACGTAACGGTGAAAAACTCCGCTCGCGGCACGACGACCGGCACCACCGGGGCGTTCCGGCTGAGCGTGCCCGACGACAACGCGGTGCTCGTCTTTAGTTCGGTGGGGTACCAGAAGCAGGAGATTCTGGTTGGCAACCGCACCAACCTCGCAATCACGCTCAAAGCTGACGACCAGACTCTCAACGAGGTAGTGGTGGTGGGCTACGGCAAAGTCCGTCGCAGTGATTTGACTGGATCGGTTGCGCAATTTAAGAACGAAGGGGCCAACGAACGGCCCGCCGGTTCCATCGACCAATTGTTGCAGGGCCGCGCGTCGGGCGTTCAACTCACCCAAACTTCGGGTGCTCCAGGGGCGGGGGTGAGCTTCCTCATCCGCGGGGCCAGCTCGGTGACGGGGTCCAACCAGCCGCTCATCGTGCTCGACGGCTACCCTATCGAATCCAACGATCGAACCCTTACCCCCAACAGCGGAGCCAACCAATGGACTACGTCGGTGCCGCCTACCAACGCCCTGGCCAACATCAACCCCAGCGACATCGAGTCGATTGAAATCCTGAAGGACGCGTCGGCAACGGCGATCTACGGTTCGCGGGGAGCCAATGGCGTGGTGCTCATCACCACCAAACGGGGCAAATCGGGGCGCGACAAAGTTACCTTCAGCGCTCGCACGGATATCAGCCGATTGCCAAAAAAGATTCCCATGGTAGGTACGCGGGATTACATTACCTACGCCAACGAAGCCCGGCTCAACAGCGGCCAGGACTCCCTCTATAAAGCCACCGACATCGCGGCTTTGGCCAACACGGACATCAATTGGCAGGATTTGATTTATCAGACGGCCGTGTCGCAGGACTACCAACTGGGCTTTGCGGGGGGCGACGACAAAACGACGTATGCCCTCTCGACTAACTACACACGTTTGCAGGGCATCATCCGAAACTCCAGCTTTGACCGGGGTTCGTTCCGGCTCAATATTGACCGGCAAGTGACCCCCCGCCTCAAGCTGCGCAGTAGCATCAACGCATCAATGTCCACCAACAAGGCTGCCCAGCAGGCCAACTCGAACGGGCAACCCAGCGGTTCGACCGTCGTCGGGGCATTGGTGTTCAGGCCCATCGACCAGCCGTATTCGGGCGAAGAGGACGACCCGAACCCCGCGCTGTCGGGAAACCCGCTGACGCTCATTCAGATTCAGAAAGACCAGAGCCGATCCCGACTCCTGCTGCTCAACGTTGCGGCCGACTACAAAATCGCAGAAGGGCTGTTTTTCAGGTTCAACGGTGGGGCCAACGAAACTACTTCGCTCCGGGAAGCCTACCTGCCCAGGGGCACCTTTCAGGGCGACGCCGTTGGGGGGCTGGCCTACCGGGCTACGGCCTCCAATTTTAACTACCTTCTGGAAAACACCCTAAGCTACGACCGTCAGGTTGGCACTCGCCACCGCATCAATGCCGTATTGGGGTACACTTGGCAATCCTGGATTCAACGCACGGCGGGCAATCAGGCTACCAACTTTCCCAACGATAATTTAGGGTTCTACGCATTCCAGATTGCCAGCAGTTCGGAAGTACCCTTGACCAACACCACGCAGTGGGCACTGGCTTCGTACCTGGGACGAGTTAACTACACCTTCAACGACCGGTATCTAATCACGCTGACGGGCCGGGCAGACGGCTCCACGCGCTTGGCTGCGGGGAACAAATGGGCTTTCTTTCCTTCGGTTGCCTTGGGCTGGAATCTGCACAACGAGCCTTTCATGTCCAGGAATGGCTTCGTGAGCGAACTGAAACTGCGGGGTAGCTACGGGCTGACAGGGAATCAGGCCATCGGGGTAGGGTCCACCCAAAGTGCCCTCGGCACCATCCGTACAACGGTGAACGGAACCATTGTCACCTCCCTGCTGCCCAGCCGAATCGGAAATCCGGACCTTCGTTGGGAAACGACCCGCCAACTGAACCTGGGAGCCGACCTGGGCATGCTGGCCAACCGCTTCCGACTGAGCATCGAAGTGTACCGCCGGAGGATCACCAACCTGCTGCTCAACCAGGCCTTACCGGGTTCAACCGGCTTCACCACTATTGCCGCCAACGCCGGTGAGATTGAAAACAAAGGCCTGGAGATCGAAGCGGAAGCCCGGCTGCTCACCGCCGCGGGCAACGGTAAGCTGACCTGGACTGTGACGGGCAACATTTCGTTTAACCGCAATCGAGTGCTAAACCTAAATGGGCTTCAGTTGTTCGGCCCCAACTACCTTTCCGTCGGCGCGTTGGGTTTCGGCCAGCCCCTACACACGGCCGTGGCCGGTGAGCCGATTGGTGCGTTCTTTGGCTACCGCCTGAATGGAATTTATCAGAACGCCGACGAAATCAAGACCGGTCCGACCGACCCCAGCAACCCTACCGTGGGAAGCTGGCGGTACGCCGACCTCAACGGGGATAACGTCATCAATGCCAACGACCGGACCATCATCGGTAACCCGTATCCCTTGTACACCTTCGGCATCACCAACGACCTGCGCTGGCGCGGCTTTTCCCTGTCCATACTGGTGATGGGCAACCTCGGCCAGCAACTCCTGAACGTCAATCGGTACTACACCGACGCCCTGGCCCTGAGCACCGGGGGCAACGTCAGCCAGCGGGCTTTCGACAACCGCTGGCGGGGTGAAGGCACCAGCGCGACCCACGCACGCCCGCTGGCCATTGGCCCGGCGTGGCGGCAGCGGTTCCCGGATTTCCTGGTGGAAGACGCCTCCTTCGTGCGGCTCAAGACGCTCACCGTCGCATACACCCTCCCCGCGGAGCAGATCCGGCACCTGGTTACTCCCAAGCTGTTCGTAACGGCGACGAATTTGCTCACCTTCACCCGGTACAGCGGCTACGACCCGGAGGTGAGCGCTTTTGCCACCAACGCGCTAACGCCCGGCGTGGACTTCGGGGTCATTCCGCAATTTCGTACGTTCTCGGTGGGCCTCAGCGCCGGTTTTTAAAATCCCCGATCAAGCAAGACTCGTTTCGACATGAAAACCAACTTATTACGTGGTGCGGGCTTTGTAGCCAGTTTGCTGGCCCTGAATGGGTGCCGGTTGGAGGAGCAGATTGTGGATACCCCCCTGTCCGAAAACTTTGTGCGCACCCAGAGCGACGTGGCCACCGCTTTGAACGCCGTGTACGGTACGCTGACGGAATTTAATAGCTTTAAATTTAACGTGTACTCGCTCACATACGGGGCCGCCGACGACATCAGCTCCACGGCGGCCGAACAAGCTGCCCTCGGGCTTAAGTCCTATAACTTCGCCACGGTCCAGGTTGGCGGGACCTGGAATGCGCTCTACCGCACGGTCAACACCGCCAACTTCCTGCTTGACCGCATCGACAACGTGCCGATGCCGCCCGACTACAAAAACCGGGTGAAGGGGGAGTTGTCCTTCCTGCGGGCCTTTGCCTACTTTTACCTGGTGCGTTTTTTCGGTCCCGTTCCGCTCCGCACCCAGGCCACGGCCACCGACAGCGACCTGTACATGCCCCGAAGTTCGGTGGACGCGGTGTACGCTCAGATCACCCAGGACCTGCGGTTGGCCTCGGCCCTGCTTCCAACTCGCACCCGCCAGCCGACCACCGAGTTTGGCCGCGCCACCAAGGGGGCCGCCCAGGCCATCCTAACCAAAGCCGCCCTGACTTACGCCAATACCTTCGACTTGAAGGGCGAGGCGGGCAAAGCCCGTGAGTGGTACGCCACAGCCAAAACGTACGCCGACAGCGTCATCAACTCGAACGAGTACACCCTGCTTTCGTACAACGACCTCTGGAACGTGGACAAGGAACGCGACAACTACCGCGAATTTATCTTCGGCATCCAGTTCACCCGCGACCGGATCGTCGCCCAGGCGCAAGCGCAGGGTTCGGAACACGGCGGTCGGAGCATGCCCTCCACCATGCCCAATGTGTCCGGCTTGGGAACCGCCAAAACGGGAGTCGGGCAGTGGAAGGTGCAGCCGTGGTTCTACGACCAGTGCAGCACCGGCGATTACGCTGGGGACTACCGCGCCGAGCGCACCTTCCTGACCAGTTTTGTCAACACCGCCAACCGCCGCGTGGCGATTTACCCCAGCCTACCCACCGGCACGGACTTGACCGAGCCGCAACCGTACGTTTTTAAGTACGTGGATGGTCAAGCCCTCGATATTCGCAACCACGAAAGTGATTTTGTTATTACCCGTCTGGCGGACGTGTTGCTCATGAAGGCCGAGGCCGAAAATGAACTCAACGGCCCTACCGCCGAAGCCTACGTGGCCTTTAACCGCCTCAGGGAGCGGGCCCGCCGGGCAGACGGAGTGACGACCCGAACTACCCCCGCCAATCTGGCCCCCGCCCTGACCAAAGACCAGTTTCGCCAGCGCATTTTTTTGGAACGGGGCCTGGAACTGGTCGGCGAAGGACACCGCTGGTTCGACTTGGTGCGCATGAAATCTCCTGAAGGCCGAACCATGTATGAATACCAATTTAGCACCGTTTTGCCTAAAATTACGCCCGGTTTGCCCCGTTGGAATGCCACGGCCCGGCGGTGGGAAGGTGGCCGCACGGAAGCGACCAACGTTCACGCCTTCAACGCGCGTTTCTTGCTGTTCCCGGTTCCGATTGGGGAGCTAACCGCCAACCCGAACAGCCAGCAAAACCCGGGTTGGTAGTCCTGCCTGCGTATTGATTGGTCCGTTTTCTAACGCACAAGAGTCAGTGACATGCTTCTCATCCAACTCGCCGGGTGGCTAATTTCGTCTTCTTGCTCGTCCCGTTGGTCGGTTGCGGACAACCGAACACTACAGCGGCTATCTTTACCAGCCTCTTGCCCGCTAAAGCACTGCGAATCGACCCCGTGGCATGCTACACGCCATGCATGGCTCTTAATGGTATTAACGCCAAGGATGGCAGGGTCAATACCCTCGTTTCGCCACCCATCCGGAAGTGAACGCGCTGTTTTTTTAATGCACCAGTACGCTACAACGTTTTTTTTTCTGGTCGTCACGGGCCTGCTGGGCCTGCCCGGCTTTTGTCAACCGGTCCGCAGCGAGACCAATAAGCCCAACATCGTATTTATTTACGCCGACGATTTGGGCTACGGGGATTTAGGCTGTTACGGGGGTAAGAATTCTACGCCCAACCTGGACGCCCTGGCGGCTGGTGGAATGCGGTTCAGCGATTTCTACTCCGCTTCCCCCGTGTGCAGTCCCTCGCGCTGCGCGTTGCTGACAGGTCGGTACCCCATCCGACAGGGCGTCAACGGCGTGTTTTTCCCCGACAGTTACACGGGTTTGGATTCGGCGGAAGTAACGCTGCCCGAGACGCTGAAAGCGGCCGGTTACCGCACGGGCATGGTGGGCAAGTGGCACCTGGGGCACCTTGAATCCTTCCGCCCCACCCGGCACGGTTTCGACTCGTACTTCGGCATTCCCTACAGCAACGACATGACCTCGGTGGTGTACCTGCGCAACAACGCCGTCGAAGAATACGCCGTGGACCAACGCTACATCACTCAGCGCTACACTCAGGAAGCCCTTCGGTTCATTGACCAGCACGAGGCCCTTCGCACCGGTGCCGGGCGGAGCGGCCCCCAACCTTTTTTTCTGTACCTGGCCCACAACATGCCCCACATTCCCATCTACGCCTCGCCTGGGTTCGTGGGCAAATCGGGTCGCGGGCTGTACGGCGACGTGATTCAGGAATTGGACTGGAGCGTGGGACAGGTGATTAAAAAACTGCGCGACAAAGGATTGGAAGAAAACACGTTGGTGATTTTCAGCAGCGACAATGGACCATGGCTGGTCATGGGCAATGACGGCGGTTCGGCTGGACCCCTGCGCGAGGGCAAACAAACGACATTCGAGGGCGGCATGCGCGTCCCGGCCATCGCATACTGGAAGGGCCGCATCCCCGCCGGACGAACCAACACCGAACTGGCTACCATGATGGATTGGTTTCCGACGCTGATTAGCCTCGGAGGGGGTCGCCTGCCAATGGACCGGCCGCTCGACGGCGAAGACCTCTGGCCGGTTCTGACCGGTACGGGCAAGCGTCGGGGCCAAGAGTTGGCGTATTACTATGTCGGCAAGTTGGAGGCTTTCCGACGGGGAGATTGGAAGCTGAAATTGCCCTACCCAGGTAACGCCGGGACGCGCGGTACGCGGGCCGTTGCGGCCCATCCGCTGCTGCTGTTCAATCTTCGGCAGGACGTGGGCGAGCAAACCAACTTGGCCGAACAAAACCCGGCGAAGGTCGAGGAGTTGCAAACGGCGATAGCGGCGTTCGTGCGGGCGTTGGGCCAGACTCCACCGGGCAAAGTCATACGCACGCCAGCCGATTTCAGCCTGAGCAATGAGCGGCGGGCCGCGGCGGGCGGTGCCACCCCCGTTAAGCCATGAGTTAGCAGCGTGACGAGCGCTGCCAGATGCCGCATTGGGGGTGCGCAAATCGCCGACCTAGATAGAAGTCTGCCCTGTGCCCACCCAAAAAGTCGGCGTAGCGTCCGGCCGGTACAGCCGGCGGGGTACTCCCCTGCGGTGCGCTGGTCGGATGATCTCAGTTAACCAGATGGCAGCTTTCAAGCGGCCTCGGTTGCTCATTCAGGGGCACACCTGCCCGTTCGTGGCGGCAGGGCGGAAAAACGTCCAACTCCCTACAGATGAAGGGGGACTTTGCGGGCGGTGCGTGGAACTCTGTGGGCATTAGCCGACACGTGGTGTTCCGGCTCACTGGATGGGAAAGCGTTGATGTGCTTTTTTACAACAAGCGAGGCATTCCGTTTACGACATGAGAACTATCCTGCTTTTGGTTGGCATCTTGTGGAGCCTGACCAACCCGCTGCGAGCGCAGCCGCCAGTCAAGCCCAACGTGATTTTCATTTTGGCCGATGATTTGGGCTGGGGCGACCTGGGGTGCTACGGCAACTCCGTCATCAAAACCCCCAACCTCGACCGCCTGGCCAGCCAGGGCAGCCTGTTCACGCAGTTCTACGTCAACGCCTCGGTCTGTTCGCCCAGCCGCACGGCCCTCATGACGGGGCAGTTTCCCGCCCGGCTGGCCATTCACGGCCATTTTGAAACCGAAGAACTCCATCAGCGCCGGGGAATGCCCAATTTTCTTGACCCCGCCGTGCCGACGCTGACCCGGCTGTTGCAGCAAAACGGCTACACCACGGCGCACCTGGGCAAGTGGCACCTGGGCAACGGGCCGGGCGCGCCCCTGCCCGGCGCCTACGGCCTGACCATCCACCACACTTCCAAAAGCAACGACCCGGAGGCGGGCACGACCAACGACATCTGGAGTCCCGACCGGCGGCCGGTCAGCACCAAAATCGTGGTGGACCAAGCCCTGGCGTTTCTTTCTGAAAAACGCACCAACCCGTTTTATCTGAACCTCTGGCTGGCCGACCCGCACGCCGTTCTGAACCCCTCGGAGGAGCAGATGGCAGTTTACCCCGCGCTGGGAGCCGTTAAAGGCGTACCGCACCATCCGCCCCGGCAGATTTTCTACGCCACCGTCACGGAAATGGACCGGCAACTCGGCCGGTTGCTGGACTACCTCGACCGCAACGACCTGGCCGAAAACACCCTCATCGTGTTTTCGAGCGACAACGGGCCGGAAGAAATCGAAGTACACAACGCCTCGCACAGCGGGGTGGGCAGCGCCGGGCCATTCCGGGGCCGCAAGCGCAGCCTCTACGAAGGGGGCGTGCGGGTGCCGTACCTGGTGCGGTGGCCAGGGCGGGTTCCGGCCGGACGGGTGGAGGATGCCGCCGTGCTGGCGGGCGTCGATTTTCTGCCCACGGTCTGCAAACTGACGAACACGCCGCTGCCGAGCGGGCTGAAACTCGACGGCGAAGACCGCAGCGCCGTGTGGCTGGGTGGCTCCACACCCCGCGCCACGCCGCTGTTGTGGGAGTGGCGCTACCGCATCTGGTCGCACGCCGTCAACCATTCGCCCCTGCTGGCCATCCGCGAGGGGCGTTGGAAACTGCTGCTCAACCCCGACCGCTCGCGGGTGGAACTCTACGACATCCCGGCCGACCCGGGAGAACTGAATAACCAGGCCGTCAACCACCCTGACCTCGTGGAGCGATTGGCCCGCCAAGCTCTGGCCTGGCAGCAAACCCTGCCCAAAGGCCTCGTGGAGGAAACGGCGGGCAAAAATGACTATCCCTGGCCCGGACGATGAACCACACCCTGATTTTCATCCTGTTGGTGCTGGGGCTGACAGGCTTCGGCCCGAACCGGCCTGTGCTGGCCAAGCCGCCCGCTCGGCACGCCGTACCACCCAACGTCATTTTCATCCTGACCGACGACCAGGGCTACGGTGATTTGGCCTGCCTGGGCAACCCCTGGCTGAAAACGCCGAACCTCGACCGCCTCCACGCCCAGAGCGTGCGGCTGACCAATTACCACACCGGCACGACCTGTTCGCCCACGCGGGCCAGCCTGATGACGGGCCAGTACTCGAACCGCGTCGGCGTGTGGCACACCATCAACGGGCGCTCGCTGCTCCGACCCGGACGGTCCGACGAATCGGAGGCGACGATGGCCGACCTATTCCGGGCGAGCGGCTACCAAACGGCAATTTTCGGCAAGTGGCACCTGGGTGACAATTACCCGCTCCGCCCGCAGGACCGGGGCTTCAACGAGGTGCTCGTCCACGGGGGGGGCGGGGTGGGGCAAACCCCGGACTTCTGGGGCAACGACTATTTCGACGACACCTACCTCCGCAACGGTCGGCCCGAGAAGTTTCAGGGCTACTGCACCGACGTGTGGTTCTCGCAGGCGCTGCGGTTCATCGAAGCCAACCGGAAGAACCCCTTTTTTTGCTACCTGGCCATCAACGCCCCGCACGCGCCGTACCACGTGCCGGAGGCGTACCGGGCCGCCTACGCCGCCAACCCGGCCGTGCCAAATCCGAATTTTTATGGCATGATTGCTAACCTCGACGAAAACGTCGGACGGCTGGTGCAGCGGTTGGAGGAATGGGGTTTGGCCGAAAACACGATTTTGGTATTCACCACCGACAACGGCTCGGCGGCGGGCGCCAAGCTGGACCGCGCCGGGCAGGTCACCGCTGGGTACAACGCTGGAATGCGGGGGCTGAAAGGCTCGCCCTACGAAGGCGGCCACCGGGTGCCGTTCTTCCTCCGCTACCCGGCCGGGCGGCTGGGGGGCGGGCGTGACCTGCCCCAACTGACCTCCTCCCTCGACGTGTTGCCGACCCTGCTCGACCTGTGTCGCATCGCCGCCCCGGCCCAAAACCGCTTCGACGGGCGGGCACTGACACCGCTGCTGACCGGAACCGGGCAGGGCTGGCCCACCCGCACGCTGGTGGTGGACACCCAGCGCGAAGACACCCTGAAGCCAGACAAACCCTCGGCGGTGATGACCGACCGCTGGCGGCTGATCAACGGCCGGGAACTCTACGACCTGCCCGCCGACCCCGCCCAGCAGCGCGACGTAGCGGCGGCGTTCCCCGACACGGTGGCCCGCCTGCGCCGGGCCTACGAAACCTGGTGGCAGGACGTCAGCCAGGGCGCAGATGAGTACGTGCGTCTCAGCGTGGGAGGGCCGGAAAACCCCGCGCAATTGACCTGCCACGATCTGCACCCCGACGGCAACGGTCAGGCCGTGACGGCCTTCAACCAGGAAGCCGTACGACGAGGAAGTCCGGCTTTGACGGGCTTCTGGGCGTTGAACGTGCAGGCACCCGGCCGGTACCGGATTTCGCTCCGCCGCTGGCCGGTGGAGTCGGGAATGAAAAATTCGGACGAAGCACCGACGGGCCCACCCGTACCAGGTGGGACGGCGTATTCGGCGGGCAGGGCGCTACCCTGGCAGCGGGCCTGTCTGAAAATCGGGGAACAATCGATGCAGTCGGCGGTTCCCACCGATGGTTCCCCGCCGGTTTTCTCGGTTGCCCTGCCCAAAGGTCCGACCCAGCTCCGGGCGTGGTTTACCGATGCCCAGGGAATGGCAAGCGGCATCTTCTACGTGCTGATTGAGGCTGAAAAACCATTCAATTCCCGATGATGAACCCCTTCTTTTGGGCGCGCATGCGCCGGTTAGCCGCTGGAACTTTGCTGCTGGTTGGGGCGGTGGCCTTCCAGGCTGAACCGACCCTGACCCCACCACCCGTCACCCGGCCGAACGTGTTGATTCTGCTGGCCGACGACATGACCTTCAACGCCATTAGGGCGGCGGGCAATCCCGACATCCTCACGCCCACCCTCGACTCGCTCATGGGCGTGGGCACCACCTTCACGCGGGCCTGCATTATGGGCGGGCCGGTTCCAGCCATCTGTTCGCCGAGCCGGGCCATGCTCCTGACGGGCCGCCCGCTCTACCGCCTCGAACCCCCGTATCCCAACAACCCCGGCCAGTTTCCGCTCGAAGGCCGGTATGAATTGTTGCCCGAAACGTTCCGCAAAGCGGGCTACACCACCTTCACCACGGGCAAACACCACAATGGCAAAAAGGAATTGAGCCTGGGCTACACCCAGGCCAAAAGCGTGTACTTCGGCGGCATGGGCCAACACGTGGGCCTGCCGCTGTTTGACCATAACCCAACCGGCCACTACCCCGCCGATCAGGCCCGCCCGATGGCGCGCCACTCCAGCGAAGAATTCGCCGGGGCCACCATCGACTTCATCCGCCAGGTACCGCACGAGCAGCCGTTTCTGGCCTACGTGCCCTTTACCGCCCCGCATGACCCCCGCCAGCCCCCCGCCGCCTACCGGGCGAGGTACGATGCCGCCCGGTTGAACTTGCCGAAAAACCTGATGCCCGACCACCCCTTCGACAACGGCGAACTCCACATCCGCGACGAAGAACTACTGCCCCATCCGCGCGACCCTCGGCGAATCCGGGAAGAACTGACCGATTACTACGCCCTGATTACCCACCTCGACGCGCAAATCGGACGGATTCTGGCCGCGCTCCGGGCGACAGGGCGGGCGGAAAACACCCTTGTCGTGTTTGCCGCCGACAACGGCCTCGCGCTGGGGCAGCACGGCCTGCTGGGCAAACAGAACCTCTACGAACACAGCATCCGGGTGCCAATGATTTGGGCCGGGCCGGGCGTTCCGAAGGGGCAGAAACGAGCAGCACTGGCCTACCTGCATGATGTGTACCCCACACTCTGCGAATTGGTGGGCATTCAGCCCCCGGCGTCGGTTCAATCGAAAAGCCTCGTTCCGGCCCTGCGGAGCGCGTGGGCGGTGATTCACCCGACCTTGTATTTCAGTTATCGAAACGTTCAGCGGGCCCTGCGCGACGAGCGCTACAAACTCATCGAGTACGTGGTGAAGGGTCGGCGAACGACGCAGCTTTTTGACGAACAAACCGACCCGCTCGAATTAACCAACCTGGCTAGCGACCCTCGGCAGGCGGACCGCGTGAAGGCCATGCGGGCCGAATTGCTGAAAACCCGCCTGGCCGAGGGCGACACGACGGCCACATTTTGGAATCAGTTCTGAACATCTTTCTACCTGAGTCCGACACCCTCGCCTCCACCGCCCAACGTGGTGCTGGTACGGTGGTTTGGACCGTCGACGTGGCCCGGCCGGGCCGGTACCGGGTGGCGGTGCGGTACGTTTGTCCCGAACCCGATCCGGCTGCGGGCTGCGGGTGCGCGCCGGAACAGTCGGGATTGAAAAAAAGCTGCCTGCCTTCACGGCCCGCCGCGTGCCCAGCCCCGACCGCGTGCCGCGCAAGGAAGCCTACGAACAAACCTGGGGCTGGCTTTCGCTGGGCAGCTTACGCCTCGAAGCGGGCACCCAACGCCTGGTGCTGGAGCCGTTGAACGAGCCTGAAATCCTGAAAATCAAAATCATCGCATTGGAACGTATGAATTGACCGGAGCCTGAATGCGGCGCTCGTGCTCATGGTCTTTCGGTGTGTGAAGTCGAAGCAGACGTTGAAATTCCCCGCCGCGCCGTCGTTGTTTTCATCGGTTGATTTTAAAAAGCGGCCATTCCTGATTGCCGCTTTTTTTCATTCCTTGCGCACGCGGCAGACGAACCCCGTGCCTGGGTTGCTGACGCCGAAATTGAGTAAGTCCGTTCCGGGAGCCGCTTCGTTTAAGAACCGCCAACAAACGTTCCTCGAACGGGTTAACTACCACCAGAATGGCAACGCACCATGACAACGTCTGACTGGGAACGGTTTCGCCGGGGCGACGACGCGGCCTTCGAGCGCTTGTACCGTGCGTACCATCCGGTGCTGTTCCGGTACGGGCGGAGCCTGGTTCACGACGACGAACTGGTCCGCGACTGCCTGCACGACGTGTTTGTGAACCTGCACCGCTACCGGGCCACGCTCAACCCGGCAGCGGACCCGAAGCTGTACCTGATTGGCACCTTGCGCCGGATGCTCGCCGACCACCTTCGCCGGGAGCAGAACCGCCGGGAACGCAACCACCGCTGGGCGGAGGAAGCACTTGCGCCGGAAGAAACCATCGAAGACACTCTCACCGAAGGGGAAGCGCAGCGTGTGCGCCTTGCCCACGTTCAGCGGGCCTACGCCGCCTTGTCCAGGCGGCAGCGGGAAGCCATTCACCTGCGGTTTTTCGCCGGGCTGGAGTACGCCCAAATCGCCCAACTGATGCAGGTGTCGCACCAGTCGGCCCACAATTTCGTGCAGCGCGGCCTGCGCCGGATGGAAGACGAACTCCGGTCGGTGGCGCGCCATTCCGTTGCCGTTTTCACCATCGTGCTCTTGCCGGGCCTGGTGGTGGGATTTTTTTCCTGAAAAATTTTTCCCGAAAAAGAGTAAGCGCGGCGGGGCGAGGGGCTATCCTCCAAAATTCCTCCTCTCCCCGATGGACAGCGCTCCGCTCGAACCCGCCGAATTGGCCCAGGATCCGAACTTCGTGGCCTGGGTGCTGAAGCCAACCCCTTCGCTCCACGCCCGCTGGGACGCGGCTGCGGCCCGGTCGCTGGCCGAGGCCGAAGCCATCGCCCAGGCCCGCGCCCTGGTGCTGTTTCTGCACCGGCCCGACCCCCTGCCCGACGGACTGGTGGACGCCGATTGGCAGCGGGTGAAAAAGACCCTCGCCGGTGACGTTCCCTTCGCAGCGGTTTCCCGCCCCCGGCAGCGCATTTCCCGCGTACGGCCGCTCACGCCGCAATTCTCGCGCTGGTCGGCGGCGGCTACGGTGGCGATGCTGCTGGCGGCGGGGCTGTGGTGGCAGTTTCGGGCGCGCCAGCCGACGTTGCTGCACACCCGTTCCGGCCAGACGCGCACGGTCACGCTGGCGGATGGTTCGCGGGTGACGCTCAACGCCAACAGCCAACTCCGCCTTCAGCCCGACGGGTGGGGGCGCTTCAGCCGCGAGGTCTGGCTGACGGGCGAGGCGTTTTTCGAGATTCAAAAAACCGCCGACCGGCGGCGCTTTGTGGTCCACACCGACCAGACAGCCGTGGAGGTGCTGGGCACGGCCTTCAACGTGCTGGCCCGGCGGCAGCGCACCAACGTGGTGCTGCTGGAAGGCCGCGTCGAACTCCGCACCGAAACCCGTCCGGCCCTGGCACTCACCCCCGGCGATTGGGTGCAGGTGGCCCCTCACCAGACCACCCGCCGGCGCGTCCGGGCCGAAGCCTACCGCGCCTGGACCGAAAACCGGCTCCTCTTCGAGGCCGTGCCGGTGGCCGAAGTGCTCCAGACCCTCGAAGACCGCTACGGCTACCGCATTCAACTCGCCGACCCCTCCCTGGGTCAGCGCACGTACACGGGCATTCTGCCCGCCCTGCCCGAAGGCCAGGTGCTGGTGCAGGCCGTGGCCGAAACCTACGGCCTGAAGGTAACCCGCACGGATTCGCTTTTTGTCTTACACCCCTAAAACTACCTCTGCCTGCATGAAACCATTCGTACTTCTGGGCGGACTGACCGCGGCCCTGGCTGTGGCACACGTCCCTGCTTCGGGGCAGGTCCTCCTGGCCCAACACCGCGCGGAGCCTGCAACCACCCCCCCGGTCCGGACGGGGCACTCGCAGGGGAAACCGGCGGGCACCACGACCCTGGCCGCGGCCCTGAGCCAATTGCACCGGCAACGGGGGCTGTATTTTTCGTACGACGAACGGCGGCTGGGGCAGCACGTCGTCAACCAGCCCGCTGCCCTGCGCGGGTCGGGCGAAAAAATCCTGACCCGGTTGCTGGCCGGTACCGGCCTGACGTTCAAGGCAGTCGGGGGCAACATTTTCGTCATTGCCCCCGTGGGCGAACTTCAACCACCCGCCCCAAACCCGGCCACCCCGGCACCGACTCCGGCGAACCGGCCCGCGCCGGGGTCTTCGGCGCTGCCCGAACCGACCCCGCCGGAGTCGACCCAAACGTCCCTGCGGTTGCCCATTCCGGTCGCTCCGGCCCCCGTGGACCGCACCATTCGCGGCACGGTGACCTCGGCGGAAGACGGCAAGCCCCTGCCCGGCGTGAACATCGTGGCCAGGGGCACCGCCCGTGGCACGGTGACCGACGCCGGGGGCCGCTACTCCCTCTCGGTGGCCGACGACGTGACCACGCTCGTGTTTTCGTCGGTGGGCTTCGCCCGGCAGGAGGTGCCCATCGGCGGGCGTGCCGTACTCGACGTGACCCTCACCCCCGACGAAAATTCGCTCAACGAGGTGGTCGTGGTGGGCTACGGCACTCAGCGCCGCCGCGATTTGACCGGCTCGATTGCTTCCGTTTCGGAAAAAGAAATCAAGGCCGTGGCCGTGTCGTCGTTCGACCAGAGCTTGCAGGGCCGCGTGGCCGGGGTGCAGGTCACCAACACCTCCGGGCGGCCCGGCGGGGGCGTGTCGGTGCGGGTGCGGGGGGCCAACTCCATTTCGGGGGGCAATGAACCGCTGTACGTCATCGACGGCTTTCCCATCATCAACGACATCGCCGCCAACGACGGCGGGGGCGTGCGCGGCGAATTCAACCCGCCCAACTCGGCCCTGAGCGCCCTCAACCCCGACGACATCGTCAGCATCGACGTGCTCAAGGACGCCTCGGCGACGGCCATTTACGGCACCCGCGGGGCCAACGGCGTGGTCATCATCACCACCAAACGCGGCCGGGCGGGCCGCAGCCAGGTGGACGTGTCGATGTACACCGGCGTGCAGACCCTCCAGCGCAAGCTCGATCTGCTGCAAACGCCCGAGTACGTTGCCTTTGAAAACGAAGCCCGCGCCAACGCCACGCCCGCGCAACCGCCCCTGTTTCCCAACCCGGCCGCCGTGACCACCAACACCGACTGGCAGGACGAACTGTTCCGCCCGGCCCCCATCAGTAACGTCAACCTGAGCTTGTCGGGGGGTACCGAGCGCACCCGCTACGCCGTATCGGGCAATTACTTCAACCAGCAGGGCATCATCGAAAATTCCTCGTTCAAACGCGGCTCGCTGCGGGTCAACCTCGACCAGCGCATCAGCAACCGCATCAACGTGGGCGTCAACCTGACGACGGCGTTCTCGGTCAACAACGGGGCCAACACCGACGCCCACGGCGGGGGGCAGGACGGCAACGGCCTGACGAATTTCGGCGTGCTGATCACGCCCCCCGCCGAACGGGCCTACACCCCCGACGGGCAAATCAACCGCACCTCGCAGATCACGGTGGACCCGTTCAACAACCCCCTGCTGGCCGCCTTCGGCTTCACCGACCGCACCTTCACGACCAACATCCTGGCCAACGCCTTCCTCGATGTTCAACTCGCCAACGGCCTGACCCTGCGCCTGAGCGGGGGCGGCAACCTGCTCAACACCAAGCGCAACAATTACGTGGACCGCAACCCCAACGCGGGCGGTGCCCTGGGCGGCGAGGCCAGCATCAGCACGGTGTTCAGCCCGCAGTGGCTCACCGAAAACACCCTCACCTACACCCGCACGCTGGGCAAGCACAGCGTCACCGCCCTGGGCGGCTTCACGGCCCAGAAGTACCTCAACGAGCGGGTGTTTGCCGGGGCGCGCAACTTCGGCAGCGACATTCCACAGTACAACAACCTTCTGCTGGGCACCACGGTGCTGCCCTCGCGGTCGTTCACCACCGACTGGTCGCTGGCCTCGTTTCTGGGGCGGGTCAACTACGCCTTTGCCGACCGGTATTTCCTGACGGCCACCGTGCGAGCCGACGGCTCCTCGCGCTTCGGCAACGACGTGAAGTGGGGCACCTTCCCCTCCGTGTCGGCGGCCTGGCGAGTGTCGGAAGAAGCGTTTTTGAAGGTCAACAACGTGTTGTCGGATTTGAAATTCCGGGCCAGCTACGGCGTCACCGGCAACCAGGAAATCGGCACCTACCAGTCGCTGGCCACCTACTCGGCGGTGACCTACCCCATCGGCGACGCCTACAACGTGGGCCTGGTGCCCACGCGGGTGCCCAACCCCAACCTGAGTTGGGAACGCACCGCCCAGACGGACGTGGGCCTCGACGTGGCCGCCCTGCGCGACCGCCTCCGGCTGACGGCCGATTATTTCTACAAAAAAACCTCCGACCTGCTCCTGGAAGCCCCCGTACCCTACACCACCGGCTATGCCACCAGCCTGCAAAACCTGGGCGAGGTGGAAAACCGGGGCTTTGAACTGGGCCTGAACACGGTGAACCTCGGCGGGGCCTTCCGCTGGGAAACCAGCATCAACCTGGCCCACACCCGCAACCGGGTGCTGTCGCTGGGTGGGGTCAACGAAATCATCTACAACATTGACCGCGACGCCGGGGCAGGCATTCTGCGGGTGGGCTACCCCGTCGGGTCGTTTTACGGCTACCGCTACATCGGCAACATCCAGACCGGCGACAACGTCTCCCAACTGGCCATCCTGGGGCCGTTCAACAAACCCGGCGACCCGCTGTACTTCAACGCCGACGCCTCGAACAACAACCTGGTCATCAACGCCAGCGACCGCGTCATCCTGGGGCAGGGGCTGCCCACGCTGGTGTACGGCATGACCAACAACTTCAGTTTCAAAGGGTTTGAACTGAGCGTGTTCGTCAACGGCGTGTCGGGCAACACCATCTACGGCGGACCCGTGCGGAACGCGACCACGCTGACGACGGGCAACCAACTGGGCCTGGTGCGCGACCGCTGGACGCCGACCAACCCGAGCAACACCGTCCCCAGGGCGAATTTTTCGGGCGGCGGAGCCAACCTGATTTCGAGCCGCTGGATCGTGGACGGGGCCTTCTGGCGCCTGCGCAACGTGACCCTGGCCTACAACCTGCCGGGCAAACTTCTCGGCGGAATGAAGGCGCGCTCGGCGCGGGTGTACGTCAGCGGGCAGAACCTGTTCACCCAAACGACCTACCCCGGCTACGACCCCGAAGTGGGGTCGTTCGGACAGAGCAACCTGCGGCAGGGCGTGGACTGGGGTTCGTACCCGCCCAACAAAATCGTGATGGTCGGCCTCAACGTTGGATTCTAATTCTCCTCATGAACATGAAAACCCTGAGATACGCCCTGCTGCCCCTGCTGCTGCTGCTGACGGGCTGCGAAAAATTCCTGACGGAAAACCCCGTCAGCCTGATTACGCCCGAAAACTTCTTCCAGTCGGAAGCCGACGCCAACGCGGCCGTCATCGGGGCCTACGAAATCCTGGGCAACGCCAACCGCACGCCCGACTACCGGAAGTACTACAACTTCTCAACGTTCATCCTCAACGACGTGGCCACTGAGCAGATGGTGGCCCTGCGCGCCGACCGGCTGGAACTGCACAACTACACCTTTTCGCCCGCCAACGTGCATTTCGAGTGGGTCTGGCAGGCCTGCTACATCGGCATCAACCGGGCCAACGAACTGGTCGATTACATCCCGCGCATCGCCTCGATGAGCGCCGACCGGCAGGCCCGGTACGTCGGCGACGGCAAGTTTCTGCGCGCCCTGCACTACTTCAACCTCGTGCGCTGGTTCGGCGGCGTGCCCCTGCGCGTTCGCGCCACCACGCAGGTCACCGACGACGTGCAGGTGCCCCGCGCCAGCCTGGACGAGGTGTACACCCAGATCGTCAGGGATTTGCAGGAAGCCGAAACCGCCCTGCCCGACCAGGTGCCCCTCAGCGAACGGGGCCGGGCCACCCGCTGGGCCGCCAAAACCCTGCTGGCGAAGGTGTACCTGACCCAGAAAAACTGGACCGCCGCCGCCGCCAAGTGCCGGGAAGTGATGGAATCGGGCCGCCACGACCTGGTGACGGACTACGCCGAGTTCTGGAAAGTGGCCAAAGAAGGCAGCCGGGAGCACATCTTCTCCCGCGAGGCCCGCAACGCCGTGGCCGGGAGTTTGTACCAACCGTTTTTCACGCCCACCGGCACGCCCGGCACACCCGACACCGGCTACGGCGTGTTTCGGATTCTGCAACCCTACTTCGACGCCTACACGCCCTCGTACCGCAAATCGGTGACCTTCGCCACGCAGTACACCAGCCCGGCGGGGCAGACGTTCGTGTTTCCTTTCCCGGCCTGCTGGAAGTACTTCGACCCCACGCGGCTCAACTTCGCCAACGCCGAGGACGGCGACAACAACCTGCCCATCCTGCGCTTCGCCGACGTGCTGCTGATGTACGCCGAGGCCCTCAACGAAGCCGCCGCCGCGCCCCCCGCCGAGGCTTACGCGGCCCTCAACCGGGTGAAAGCCCGCGCCCGGGGCGAAGGTACCCCCCGGCGCACGCCCCTACCCGCCGACGTGAGTGGCCTGAGCAAAGACGCCTTCCGCGAGGAGGTGTACAAGGAGCGCAGCGAGGAACTGGTGGGCGAAAACCACCGCTGGTTCGACCTGGTACGCTGGGGGCGGCTGGTGGACGTGAAGCGCCCCACCGCGCCCGCCATCAAGGCCACCCACGTGCTCTACCCGATTCCACAGCGGGAAATGGACATCAACAAGGCCCTGACGCAGAACCCGGGCTACTGAGGTTGCGGACCGGAATCAATCCCGAACATGGTCAGAAACGCGGTGTTTTTCTTGCTGCTCACCCTGCCGACGCTGGCCCAAACGCGGGTCGTGCGCGACGTAGCCTACAAGCCCGCCCCCGACGGCGATTCGCTTCGGCTCGACGTGTATTGGTCCGACAGCGCCCGGTGGCCCCGGCCCGTGGTGGTGTGGCTGCACGGCGGGGGCTGGCGGCAAGGTTCACGCGCGAATCCCCGCCCCAACGACCCGCTGCTGAAACTGGGCTACGCCGTCGTGAGTGTGCAGTACCGGCTGACCAACCGGGCTATTTTCCCGGCCCAACTCGTCGATTGCAAAGATGCCGTGCGGTTCGTCCGTCAGAACGCCGGGCGGTTTGGCTTCGACGCCGACCGGATTGGCGTCTGGGGCAGTTCGGCGGGAGGGCATCTGGCGGCCCTGCTCGGCACCACCGCCGACGACCCCCGCTTCGGGCGGCTGTGCCACATTCAGGGGGTGTCGGACCGGGTGCGGGCGGTGGTGGACGAGTGCGGCCCCACCGAATTCAGGAGCCTGATTCGCGATTTGTCGGTCGTGAACCAAAGCGAGGATTGGAACGCCGCGACCTCCATTTTTTACCAACTGTTCGGCGGGCCGGTCGCCGAGCGCCGAAAACTCGCCCGGTCGGCGGGTGCATACCATTTCGTGAGCCGGGACGACGCGCCGTTTCTGATTCTGCACGGCCAGGACGACGACATCGTGCCGGTGGGACAAAGCGTGATGCTGCACGAAAAACTCCGGCGGCGGGGCGTTTTTTCCGAACTCCACGTAATTCCCGGCCGCAAGCACGACGTCCGCAAGGTGGAGGTCATCGACTGGGTAACGGCGTTTCTGGCCGGGCACCTGGCCCGGTAGCCAGCCGGTCCCGGAAGTCGAGGTAGGCTCCCAGCGTGGCTTCGGGGGCTTCGGTCTGCGGGTAATGCCCCACGCCGGGGAGCAGCACCACGTCGGGGTTGGGCACGAGTTGCCCGTAGTACTCGGCCATGTGCCGCCCCGACACGGGGTCTTCGGGGCCGTCGATGAGGCGCAGGGGCACGGCGGTGGTTTGCAGGATGCCCACCCAGCGCTCGCGGTGCTGCCGCCGGTCGGCCATGTAGTGGATGAGTTTGTGAAAAAGCCAGTGGCCGCGCCGCCGGGTGATGAGGTGCCAGAAGGCCCGCATTTCATCAGGCGCGATGCCGGGCGGGGCGTAGAGTTTGTCGAAAAACGTCCGTTGCAAATAGGCCCGGTGGTTGAACAGCGTCAGCACCGCGCCCAGGGGCGAGGCGAGGGCTTTCTGCACGGGCAAAGCCCGGTGCATTTCCGGAAACAGCCCGCCGTTGAGGAAACAACAGGAGCGCAGCGTTGGCGAATCGTCCGGGGCTTCGGCGAAGCGGGCCAGCAGTTCCTGGGCCACGGTGTTGCCGTAGTCGTGGACGAGCAGGTGGCACTCCCCGACGCCGCGTTCCCGCAGCAGGTGCAGGCACCAATCGGCCTGGTCGTGGATGCTGTACGCGTACCGGCGGGGCTTGGCCGAGTACCCGAAGCCGACCAAATCGGGGGCGATGACCCGGTAGCGGGCCGTCAGGTCGGGCCAGAGTTTGTGCCAATCCCACGAAGCGGTGGGAAACCCGTGGATGAGCAGCAGGGCTTCGCCCTGGCCTTCTTCGCGGTAAAACATCCGCTGCCCCCGGTAGGTAGTCCAGTGGCCCCGGCGGAGCCATTCGTCGGGGCTGCAAAACGATGAATTCATCAGCAGGCAAGGGCCGTCGTGTCTGGAAAAGCGGCCCCGGTTTCGTTTTCAACTAAAATACGGAGTGCCCGGTTTGTTACCTATGCGCCATTCCCGGAAGACTTCCCAAACGCTCGGCACACTACTCGCCGCCGTTGGCTTCACGGTGGCCTGCGTGACGGCCTGTCGGGACGTGCCGCTGCCCGCCGACGTGCAGGCCGCCCTCGACGCCCTGCCCGAGAAGGTCGCTTACACCTACGACGTCAAGCCCATCCTCTCCGACCGCTGTTTCGCCTGCCTCGGCCGTTGCAGGGCGTGGCATTGGGGTCTTTGCAGTGGTTTTTGACGAACCGAAATTCTTCCTGCACCACCCAGACGAGGTTGGGGTAGCTTTTGAATTCGGCCACCATTCGTTGAAAAAACTGCTTTTCTGGCTCCGAAACGGCCCCATTCGTGGCGCAGCCCCCGTCTTCGAAGCAGGGCCGTTAAGTTCTACAACTACGGTAGACAATGTTCAATGCTCAATGCTCAATATTCAATGATTGAAAGTCAGAGAAATAACCCATTGAACATTGAGCATTGAAAATTGAACATTAGGTTCAAGCATTTGAGAACTTAACAGCCCTGCGTTGTCGAAGGGGGGTGTGCCGTCGTCGTGCACGAACAGGAACATCACGATGCCCGCGTCGCGCAACTGGTTAAACCAGGTTTTCCACTGGGCAATCATTTTTGCGTTCACGCCACTAGCGGGGTCGGTCCGGGGTTGTGGCCGGCCTCGCCGTCGCCGCCGTAGGAGCGCACGAGTTGGAAGTACAGGCCGTTGCCGCCGCGGGCTTTCATCCGGGCAATAATTTCGGTTTGGCGCTTGCCGTCGCGGGTGCCGTCGGAGCGGCGCTCGCCGAGGTACAGAAACCCTTCGGGATCGCCGGGACCGATGGCAAAAAACGGGGCGGGTTTGCCGTCGCCGTTGCGGTCGCGGTTATAGATGAGGTACGAGCCGTTATCGGGGTTGACACGGATTTGGCTGGGCAGGAACGATTGCGACGAGGCAGCGACCGACAGTAGCGCGCCACACGCGACCAGGCAGGCACTCAGGCGTTTGTTCATGAATTGAGAATTTTTCGGTAAAAAAGGAGCCTTGCGGAGTGCGGGCTTCAGCGGATGCGCGGGGTTGGTGCCCTATCTTTCGGCCTCAACCCGTTTGCGCAACGGGCCAACCTTACCCTTTCAGACGCACCATGACCGAACCATCGACTCCGCAACCCCGCATCCGCTTCGGCCAGTTTCTGCGCGACCGGTTCAGCCTCGACGAAGACAAGGGCGACGAAGCCGAGGTCATTCGCTCCATGAGCCAGGCCGTCGAGTTTCGGGGGTTGAACCTGTGGGTACTCATTTTCGCCATTTTCATCGCGTCGATTGGCCTCAACGTCAATTCCACCGCCGTCATCATCGGGGCGATGCTGATTTCTCCGCTGATGGGTCCCATCATGGGCGTGGGGCTGGGCGTGGGCATTAACGACCTCGCGCTGATTCTGCGGGGGTTGAAAAACCTGGCCCTGGCCACGTTCATCAGCCTGCTCACCTCGACGCTCTATTTTTTCATCAGCCCCCTCCACATCGAACAGTCCGAACTGCTGGCCCGCACCACGCCGACCGTGTGGGACGTGTTCATCGCGTTTTTCGGCGGGCTGGCGGGCATTGTGGCCGGGTCGCGGCGCGACAAGGTCAGCAACGTCATCCCTGGCGTGGCCATTGCCACGGCTCTGATGCCCCCGCTTTGCACGGCGGGGTACGGGCTGGCCACCGGCAACCTGGTGTACTTCGCGGGGGCGTTTTACCTCTACCTCATCAACAGCGTGTGCATCAGTCTGGCCACCTACCTGATTGTCCGGTTTCTGGGGTATCAGCAGAAAACCTACCCCAATGCGGCCATCGAGCGGCGGGTCCGGCAGACCATTCTCGTGGCCGTGCTGGTGGTAGTGGTGCCGAGCACGTACCTGGCGTACCAGATTGTGAAACGGACGCTCTTCGAAGAAGCCGCCCGGCGGTTCGTCAATCAGGAGACGAATTTTCAGTACCGGCAGGTGGTCAACTACACGGCCCGTTACCGTCGGGGCCGGGGCACGATTCAACTCACACTGGTGGGCGAACCGCTGCCGCCTGACTCGGTGCAGTACCTGCGCGGCCGGATGCCCGCCTACGGCCTGGGCAACGCCACGCTGGAAGTCCGCCAGGGTAGTTTCAAAGACGCCGAGGTGGACGTGAACGCCCTGACGTCGACCATCACCGACCAAGTCATCCGCTACAGCCAGGCGTCCATCGCCCGGAAAGACCGGCGCATCGACTCGCTGCAACGCGCCCTGGCCAACCACCAACTCAGCAACCTGCCCGTGGCCGACCTCCGCGACGAACTTCGCACCCTGATGCCCGACGTGCGGACGTTCACCGCCGCCCGTTCGCTGGTGATGGGCCGCACAGGTACGCAGGCCGACACCCTGCTGCTGGTGTATGTGCGGTTTGCCCGCCGCCACACCACCGCCGAAAAACGCCGCATCGAAAACTGGCTGCAAAGCCGGACGAAAAGCAAATACGTGAAGCTGGTGGTCGAGTGAGGCCGGTTTTCCTTCGAAAAAAAATCCCGTGTATCAACCCGTCACCTCTCAACGCGTCCCCGGCACGGGATACGCCTTCGCCGCGTCGTCGAGCACCAGAATCCAGTCGTTGCCCTCGCCGGGGCTGCCGGGCGGGTCGAGGGTCAGTTTTTCGTCGGCGTGCGTGAACTGGCGGAAGGGTTTGCCCGTAAGCTGGCCCGCCTCGTCGCAGACCTTGCCCGTGCGCGGGTCGAACCACCAGGCGTTGAACGTTTTGCCCCGCAGGTTGGTCAGGTTGGGGCGGAAGGCGTCTCCGCTCGTGGTGTACACCATCGCCCAAGTGCGGTCCGCGCCGAACGTGGCCTCCACCCGCTGGCCTTTTTCGCCCTTCGGCGACCGCAGAATCGACCCGTCGTCGGGCAACCGGCTCAGGAAGGGCCGCGATTCCATCAGCGCCCGCACGTGGCGCATCTGCTCAGCACCTGGCAGGGTCAGGGCTTCGTCCCAACTCAGGTTGGCGTGGGTTTTCAAAAACGGCTCCTCCCCTTTTTTGTCCATTTGCCACACGCCGTTGCCGCCGTAGGTGAAGCCGAACGCCCCGCTGAACAGGCTCCAGTACGCCCGCATCCGGAGGTGGTAATCCTTGAAAACGCCGTTTTCAAACTTGTGCTCAATCGGGTGGTTCTCGTAGCAGGGCTCGCCGTCGGCAGTGGGTTTGGTGGGCGTGAGGGCGTAGTTGGCGGCGATGGTTTCGTAGTTGAGCCGCCAGACGCTGTGGCCCGACTGGAGCAGGTTGAAATCCAGCCAGGGCCGGTCGTGGTAGAACCCCACCGACGAGGGTTTGCGCGAGGGCGGGTGAAAGGTGAGGAGGGCCATGTCGGGGTCGCCGCCGGAGCCGTCGGTGAGGCCCTTCGCCAGGGCGTCATACACCTCGTGGCGGGTGGGGGTGCGGTCGCCGCCGAGCATCCAGACGAGGTGCGTGTGGTTGTGGTAGCGGTCGGCCAGCCATTTGCCGTAAGCGTAGGCCGAGCGGGCGTCGACCACCTTCACGCTGTCCTTGCGTTCAATGTAATTCAGGCTCCACATCGGCACAAGGTTGAGGTACAGCCCCTTTGCCGCGGCCTGCTCGACGATGTAATCGACGTGCTGCCAGTACGCTTTGTTGGGTTTCGTGAAATCGCCCCCTTCAAATGCCGCTTCACCGTACCGGTTTTTCTCGCCGGGTTCCCAGGGCAGAATGTGGGCCATCACGACCGAAAACTGCTGGGCGGCGCGGTTTTCAAAGTATTTGTCCACGTCTTCCCGGTCGAGTTTCTGGAACAACATCCAGCCCGTGTCGGCCAGCCAGAAAAACGGTCGGCCCGTTTCCGTCACTAAAAAACGCCGGTTGTCGCTCACCTTCAGCCGGGGCAGTTTGCCCGAAGGCCGGAAGGGCAGCGGCTCGTTGCCGAAGGTATTTTTCGACGCCACGGCCACCGGGTACGGGCGTTTTTTCCAGGTCGCGGGCGTGTTCATCAGTCCGCCCTTCGCGCTGGCCGCGAAGGCTTCTTCGGTGAATTTCAGGCTTTCGAGTCCCACCTGCTCGTAGAGGCACTGCGTGCAGTGGGCCAGACCGGGCACCACGACCCAATCGACGGGGATGCGGAGGCTGTCGAGGTGCGCTTTGAACTTGACGTTGCTCGTGAACAGAAAATCCGAGTCGCCGCAAACCATCCGGACGCGGAGGTTTTTCAGAATCCGCTCCCGGTTTTTCACCGTCAACGCCTTCGGGCTGTGCTGCTCGAAATGGGCCAAATCGGTGAAGTTGCGCCCCTTCGGCCCGATGACCAGCGCCGCGCCGTAGGACGTGACCGCCGAGAACAGTTCCGGGTTTTTGAACGCCACGCTCAAACAACCGAACCCGCCCATCGAAAAGCCGTCGGCGGCCCGACCGGTGCGATCGGCAATCGTTCGGTAAGCCTTATCGATAAACGGAATCAGTTCGGTCACGATGCTCCGCTCGATGGGCTTGCCGTCGGCGGTGTTGACGAATTCGCTGTTGCCCAAGCCGTTGACGAACACGTAAATCATGGGCCGCACGCGGCGGTTGTCCATCGCGTCGATGAGGGTTTTGTGGGTGCGGTCCCACTGCCGCTCGGGCGTGCCCCCGCCGCCGTGGAAGTTGTACACGACGGGGTAGCGCGTGTTGCCTCTTTCGTAGCCGGGCGGGAGGTAGATTTTGATGGGGATGTCCTGCTTGGCGAGCGGGCTGGGGTAGGTTAAATCCAGAATCTGGCCTTTTCCGGCGGGACTGGATTTAACCGGCTGGGCGTGGGCACCGACGCAGAGCAGGCAAGCGGTCAGGCCGAGGAGAAAACGTGATTTCATGTCGGTTCGGAGGGAGTGAAACAACGCCGGTTAGTTTTTCAGGTGTTTGTCGAAAAAAAGGAGCACCGTCTGGCGGTACCCGGCCGTATCGAAGCCCTTGCCGTGGCCGCCGCCCGGCACGGGGATGTACGTCACGTTGACGCCCGCGTTGCGCAAGGCTTTGACGAAAATCTCGCTTTGCCGGATGGGCACGGTGGGGTCCTGGTCGCCGTGCATGACCAGAAACGGCGGGTCGTTGCGCGACACGTAGGTCATCGGGTTGGCCCGGATGGCTTTTTCCCGATTCTCCTGCACCGGCCCGCCGATGAGCCGCGACTCGGGGGAATTGGCCTCGTTGTGCTTCGCCTGGTCGGCTTCGTCGTGGCCCACGCTGAGGAGGTCGGTCGGGGCGAACCAGTCGCAGACGGCCTGGACGTCGTCGGGCTGGCTGGGGTTGCCGCCCGCGCCGTCGAGGTCGGGCACGTCGCCGGTCGTGCCGAGCAGGGCGGCCAGGTGCGCCCCCGCCGAACTGCCCCACACGCCCACGCGCCGGGGGTCGAGGCCGAAGCGGGCGGCGTTGGCCCGCAGGTAGCGAATTGCCGCTTTGCAATCTTCAATTTGGGCGGGAAAGGGGGCTTCTTTGGAAAGCCGGTACTCCACCGTAGCGCAGACGTACCCCTGCTGGGCAAACCAGAGCAGGCCCTCCACGCCACCTTCCTTGTTTCCGCTGCCCCAGGCCCCGCCGTGAATCCAGACGAGCAGGGGGCGGGGTTGCGGGCCAGGGGTTTTCGGTTTCACCACGTCCAGCTTTAGCGCCCGGCCCCCGCCCGTGCCGTACTCCAGGTCGGAGAGGATTTCCACCCCGTCGGGCACGGGCACCGTGAGCGGACCTTTGCGCTCGAAGCGGGGCACGGGCACTGTTGAGTCGCCGGGGGTTTGGGCGCGCAGACCGGGTGCGGTCAGTGCGAGGGCGGCGGTGGCCAGGAGCAGGCGAACGGTGTGATTAAACTCCATTGTTGCGGGAATCTTAGTCGCATTGGTAGTAGAAAAACCCGAGTTGATGCGAACGTAGGGGCAACCCTTGCGGTTGCCCGCAGCCTATCCGACGCGAATCGCTCCGGGCAACCGCAAGGGTTGCCCCTACGTTGGTTCCGCAGACAGTCAACAACCACAACTTACCACTACCGTCGCAATTTTTCGGATACTCAATCCTTGTCGGCCCGCGTCACCTGCCGGGCGGCACCGGTGCCAGTTCGTTTGAAATACACCACCCAATCCTGTGCGTCGGGCAGGGACAGGGCGAAAGGTTGGCCGCCGGTCCAGGCAGGCAGGGGCGTGTCCCGGCCGGTGCGGGGGTCGAAGAGGCGGGCAGCGTAGGTGCCGTAGGGCAGCAAAAGCTGGGGCGCACCCCCCACTGCCGCGTACACGATGCCCATTTTGCCGTCGCCGGTGGCCAGGGCGTAGGTGCGTTCGCCGCTGACGACGCGCTCGTTGGCCGGTTCCATTTCCCAGTAATTCAAGCCTTTTTTCGTGAAAAAATCGTGGAGGTGCCGCACATCCTCGTACTCGGGGCGGGAGTGCCAGGCCGTCGATTGGTACGGGCGGCCGTCGGGGTACTCGGCCTTGTCGCCCGTCGAGGCGTAGCCCCCGGCCAGGTATTGGCTCCAGAGGGCGTTGCGGTGGACGGCCCGGTTGTAGCCGCCGTTGCCCCACTCGCGGATGTCGTCGTCCATGTACCCGAATTCGTCGTTAACGATGGGCATCCGGTGGCCCCGGTTGCGGAGCGTGACGAGGTTGAGCGTGTCGGCGGGCACGAAGCGGCCCGCCTGGAGGATGACGTGAACGGGCCAGGGCTCGTCGTGAAACTGGAACTGCGCCCCGTTGCTCTGCCCGCCGAAGGGGTGAATCGACAGCGGCCGCACGTTCGGCCCTTCCACCAGCCAGGGATCTTCGGCCCGGACAATTCGCCCGGTTTCGTTCCAGAACGGTTTGGGCTTGTTGGGCACCCGCTGGAATTCGTTGGTCAAACACCACATCACGTTCGGGTAGGCGGCGTACCGGGCCAGCGCGTGGCGCAGGTATCGGAGATCCTGCTCGTGGGTGCCGTAAAGTTTTTCCTGCGAATCAAACACCATGAAATCGGCCACGATGCCTTTTTCAGCCAGATACGCCACCACGGCGTCAGTGGCCCTCAAGTGGGTAAGGTTGAGGCGGTCGTGATCGACGCCGCCCGGCTGACTGGGATCGGAGGCATAGATGGACGAACACGGATTCGGACTGGTCCTGTTTTCGCAAATTTTGACGTTCACGCGAAACCGGATTTTCGTGATGCCGTGCCTGGCGCAACTGTCCACCGCCGCCTTCCAGGCCGGACCGGCCAGCGCCGCGCTGACCAGGCCGTAGTACGTGGTGCCGAGCATGAAGTAGCGGGTGCCGTCGTCGTGCACGAAATGGTAGGGATGCGCGGCGTCGCGGCGGACGAAGCCGTGGCTGCCGGGTTTCGGCGCGGTGCAGGTGAGTTCGCCCCGTTTCCCGTTGAGGCCGGGGTCTTTCGAGGCGGTGAGGTAGCTCCAGCGGCCTTCGGCGGTGGGCGTGAAACGGAGGCCGAAGTTGTTTTCGCCGTTCCAAAACCCAGCGACCGTTTTTTTGACCCCGCCGGGGCCGGTGAAGGTGGCCGTGACGCCGGTTTGCAGGTACGGGTTTTCGTAGGTGCCGCTGGCCCTCAGCGGAATTTCGTACACCGACCAGCGGGGCACGGCGGGCGGCGCGGCCTGGGCGACGGAACCGAGGCTGAGTGCGAAAACGAAAAGTCGGAGCAGTCGTTTGGAAGAAAGCATGACGAGAAGTTGTAGGATCAAGATTCAGCAACCGGTTCTGCGGGTTGGCCAACCCGGCGCAGCACCTCCCCCGCCCGCCGGAAACCGGTTTCGCCGCTGTTGAGCACGGGCACGCCGAACGCGGCCACGGGGTCGGGGTATGAAAACGAAAACACGCTCATCGAGAGTTGGGCCAGCACGACCACGTCGATGCGCTCGCGGGCCTGCGCTTCGCGAATCGCGGCGGCGATGACCTCGTTGTGCTCGGCGATGCGGCCTTTGCCCAGGAGGTGAAACGCTTCCTCGACGGTCGCGCCCGCGAAGTCCACAGTTTTTCCCAGCCGGTCGGCGGTTTCGCGGAGCAGGGTTTGGGTGCTGTTCACCGTCGGGCCGTGGGTGGCCACGACGAGGATTTTGCCCCCGACCAAAACCGCTTCCTCCATCATCGCCTCGTCAATTTGCACGACGGGCACGCCCAATTTTTTCAGTTCGGCGCGCACCTGAAACACGGCCCGGTTCATGGTCGAGCAGGACAGCAGCACGGCGTCCACGCCGATGAGCTCGACCAAATCCTTCGCGTACTGCGTCGTCAGGTCGATGTTGAGTTGGGGCGGGCAGGTTTCGCCCGCGTGGTAAGCTTCCATGAACCGCAGTTGAATCGCCTCGTTGCCGACGTTAACGATTTTGACGCCAGGGAGCACCGTTTTCCCGAAATACATTGACCACAGGCTCGTCCACGACGAGCCGTTGACGACGCCCAGCTTTTTGCCCGAAAGCGCCGGGTCGGGCCCTTTGGCGGGCGCGAGCGTGGGCACGCCGGTGACCTGCATGTAGGCGCTGAAGAGGGCGATGGGGTCGGGGATCATGGGGTTGCTGTTTTTTGTCTGAATCATGATTCGTCGGATTCAAGGATTGGCAGGATTTGTGAATTTCAATCATGCTCATCCCTAAATCCGATGAATCGTGGTTCAGACGATTTTCATTTGATTTTCACCCACTTCGGTCGTAGAAAATAAAACGCCGCCGCCAGCGAGAAGGTGAAGCACCCCGCCAGGAGCGCGAACACGGCGTTGAAGCCACCCAGGCGCTGGGTCACCTCCCCCACTTTCTGCACCACGAAGGCACTCGACGCGGTCTCGAAAAAACCCACCAGCGCCGCCACCGTCGCCACGCGGGCGGGGGATACGTCCTGCTTGAAGGCTTGCTGGTTGGCCTGCCAGGCGGCTAGGCCGAACATGTACACGCACAGCACCCCCAGCGCGGCGGTGAGCGAATCCACCAGCGGCAACAACAAAATGCTCATCATCAGCACGTAGCCACCCGCGATGACGGCCTTGCGGGCGGTCAGCACCGAAAAGCCCCGGCGCGCCAGCACCGCCACCAGTCCGCCGCCCACCCACAGGCCCAGGTCCTGCACGAAGTACACGAGCGTGAGGCGGTTGCCGAGCGCCTGGTTGAAGTCGAGGCGGTAGGTCTGGGTTAGGAACGTGGGCAGCCACTGCGACATGAAGTACCAGCCCGGCAGCAGGCCGACGCCGACGAGGGCAACTCCCCAGAAAGCGGGGAGGCGGAAGAGCGGAGCCGTGTTTTGGTTTTCAGTGGTTTCAACCACTTCCCCGGCGCGGTTTGGGGTCCGGTCGGTTTCGTGCCGAACGCGGGCTTCGGGGTCTCGGTAAATCAAAAACCAGGGCACCAGCCAAAGTAGCCCCAGCGCGCCCGTGGCCCAGAACGAGTAGCGCCAGTTGTAATTCGTCGAAAAATAAATCACCAGCTTCGGCGCGGCCAGCGTGGCAAACACGGCCCCGGAGTTGAAAATGCCCGCCGCGAGGCTACGCTGGTGGGCGGGAAAAATCCGGGCGATGAGCAGCAGGCAGAGCGGAAAATTGGCCGCCTCGAACACGCCCAGCGCGTAGCGCAGCCAGCGGATTTCGTCGAAACTCCGCGCCCAGCCCACGGCCACGGTGCAGAGCGTCCAGCCCAGCACCACCGCCGGAAAAAACCACCGGATGTTGCGCACCCGGTCGATGAGGAACCCAATGAACAGGTGCGCGAACGCGTACGCGTAGATGAACGCCGCCAACAACTCGCCCCGGTCGGTATTGCTCAGGTTAAACTCCCGGCTGATGGGTTCGATGGCCACGCTGAGCGTTTGCCGGTCGAAGTAATTCAGGAACGTGGCCAGAAACAGCGTGCTCAGCACCCACCACCGCCAGGTGCGCCCGAACCAGGTCGCGGGCGGGGCCGACGGGAGAACGGACGGGGTTGCGACGGGCTGGTTCATGCGGGATTCAGAGGCGTTTGAACGGAGAAAAACGAGTGCTTTCGAAATCTACTCACTCATCATCCGAACAATTTTCGCAACAATTGTACACAATTTTTTTGACAGAATAGATACATTTCAAATATTTTGCATTTACTTAGCGCTCGGTTAGCGAGTTGAACCGGCCCATCTGGCCGAAAAAACTTCGACCACCGACTGTTTACCGACTGACGACTACCTCATGAAACCCCTGACACCCGACGAACTTCGGCACCTGGAGGAAAAGGCTTACCAAATTCGCCGCCTGTCCCTCGAAATGATTACCTACAGCCAGTGGGGACACATCGGCGGGGCGTTTTCGATGGCCGAACTGTTGAGCTACCTGTACTTCCGGGAAATGAAGCTCGACCCGGCCAACCCCAAGCTCGACACCCGCGACCGGCTCATTCTCTCAAAAGCTCACGGGTCTCCCGCGCTGTACGCGGTGCTCGCCCTGCGCGGGTTTTACCCCGAAGAAAAAATTTACGAGTACTGCGAAATCGACGGGTTGGAGGGCCACACCCACGTGGCCACGCCGGGGGTTGAAGCCTCGGGCGGACCGCTGGGCATGGGGCTGTCGGTGGCGGTGGGCATGGCCCTGGGGCTGCGCAAAAAGGAGGCCCCGCGCTCCCGCGTGTACTGCATTCTCGGCGACGGCGAGTGCCAGGAGGGCAACGTGTGGGAAGCGGCCATGTCGGCGGCGCACTATCACCTCGACAACCTCATCGCCATCGTGGATTACAACAAGGCGATGGCGAAGGGCTTCGTCTGGGAATTGATGCGCATTGAACCCATCGCCGACAAGTGGCGGGCCTTCGGCTGGAACGTGCTCGAAATCGACGGGCATGACTTCCCCGAAATCGCCCAGGCCCTGCACACCGCCCGCTGGGTGAAGGCCAACGGCGCACCGACCGTCATCATCGCCCACACCGTCAAGGGCAAGGGCATCGAGCGGGCCGAATTCAACTACAAATGGCACACCCACGCCCCCGACCCGGCCACCGCCGATTCGATGCTGCGCGAGGTAGCGCGCACCTACGGCTACGCCGAGCAGGGGTATAGTTTTAGAAACACGCCGGTTCAAAAAGACATATTTTATGGCGGAGAATAATCCCAACAGCGCCGAAGAACTGCGCGACGCCTTCGGCAAAGCCTTGCTCGAAGTGGGCACCGAAAACCCGAAGCTTGTTTTCCTGGACGCCGACCTGCACACGTCCACCAAAGCGACCTGGTTCAAACAAACCTACCCCGACCGGTTCATCCAGGTGGGCATCGCCGAGCAGAACCTGTTCGGCATCGCCGCCGGGCTGGCCTCGGAGGGGTTCATTCCGGTGCCGTCCACGTTCGCGGCCTTCGCCGCCCGGCGGGGGCTGGACCAGATTGCCATCTCGATTTGCTTCGCGAACCTGAACGTGAAAATTCCCGGCTCGTACTGCGGCGTACCGACCAGCCGGGCGGGGGCTTCGCACAACTGCATCGAGGATTTGGCCGTCATGCGCGCCCTGCCCAACATGAAGGTGGCCGACCCCGGCTCCAACGCCGACCTGCGGGCTACCCTGCGGGCGGCGGTGGCGACGCCCGGCCCGGTGTACTTTCGGGTGACGCGCTACGCCGTGCCGGAACTGTTCGACGAAGAAACCCATGAATTCGAGTGGGGCAGAGGCGTGTTGCTCCGCGAAGGCGGCGACGTGACGCTCTTCGGTACGGGCATCATGACCCAGTTCTGCCTCGAAGCCGCCGACTTGCTCGCCGCCGAAGGCATCATGGCCGAGGTGGTGCATTTGGCATCCATCAAACCCATCGATCGGGACCTCATCGTTGAATCGGTCGGAAAAACGGGCTGCGCCGTGACGGCGGAAAACGCCAGCATCCACGGGGGCTTCGGCGACGCGGTGAGCGAGGTCGTGGCCGAGGAATGTCCCGCGCCCCTGCGCCGCATCGGCGTCCGCGACAAGTTCGTGGAAAGCGGCGGCATCGACGAACTCTTCGCCCTCCACGGCATGACCCCCACCGACATCGCCGAAGCCGCCCGGGCGGTGGTGGCGGCGAAGGCACGGCGGGAGGTGGTGACGGTGTAACCCAAGCTTTTCATCAGGTTTTGTAACGCTGAGCCTGTCGAAACGCTACGGCATAGCGTTTCGACAGGCTCAGCGTTACAAAATTTTCAACGACTCTCTAACCCCATGCTTTCCCGGAAAATCCTCCTCCTCGCCTTCACGGCGGTAAGTTCCCTCACCTTCGCCCAATCCCCCGACCTGACCATCCAGGGCACGGTGTTTTACCGCGACGACAAGCCGTTTCCGTTCACGGGCGTGTCGTTTTTCAACGCCATCTACAACCCCACGTTCAACAAATCGTCGGCGGATCGAAAAGCCTGGATGCAGAAATTTCAGCGCTACGGCATCAACGTGCTACGCGTTTGGTGCCAGTGGGACAACAAAAGCAAGTTTGTCGACAGCACCCCCGCGACCACGATGTACCGCCCCGACGGCAGCCTGAAACCCGAACACCTCGCCACGCTCAAGGCCATATTGACCGACGCCGAGGCCCTGGGCATGGTGGTCGAACTGGCGCTTTTTTCGCAGGAAAGCTACTACAGCGACATCCGCCTCGGCAAGGACGAAGCCGATCGGGCCGTGGCCACCCTGACCCGCGAACTCCTCCCCCACCGCAACCTGGTGATTCAAATCTGGAACGAACTTTCGGAGCGGGTGCTCGACCACGTGAAGACCGTGAAAGCCATCGACCCCAAACGCCTCGTGACGAATTCGCCCGGCATTAGCGGCATTCTCGGCGACCGGGCGCAGAACGAAGCCCTCGATTTTCTAACCCCCCACACCAGTCGGCAGTATTCGGGCAAACACTGGGAAGTCGGCGCGGCGGAAATCGAGTACCTGATCAAACGCTACAAAAAACCGGTGGTCGACGACGAACCTGCCCGCAACGGCACCGCCCAGCACGGGGGGCCGAAGAACCCCACCCAACCCTACGACCACATGGCCCAGATGCTGCTCGTCTGGCAGGTGGGTGGCTACGTGACTTACCACCACGACATGTTCCAGACCGGATACGGCACTCCCGCCGTGCCGCCCTCGGGCATCCCCGACCCGGAGTTTAGCCCCTACCACCGGGCGGTATTCGAATTCATGGCGCATCGGGAGCGTTACATGGAGAAAAAACAACTGCCGGAGCGACTCGGGGGCCACTGACAAACTGTTTGAAGTAGCAGTATTTGCAAACGTCGGCGGCCACCTGCCACCCGTGGACGAAGGTGTGCCCGGCCAGCGTGGCGGGTTGACCTCGACGTTAATGCCGAAATCGTCCATCAGCCCGAATTCGCGGAGGAAGCCAATCACCGTAGCGCCGTCGTACTGTTGCTGGGTAGGTTGGTTTCCATTGGCTTGGGTTCGATGAACAACTTGCCCTACCAGCCCCACTTGCGGGCGTAATCCAGAGCCAGGAGGAGCATCCGGGCGGAGTGTTTGCGCTCCCGCTGCCTGTGGGTGTTGAGCAGGCTCACGTGGCTTTCGCCGCCGGGTCGGTGGCTTGATCGATGAGGTTGAAGTCGTGGAACAGTAGAGCGGCGCGCGGCATCGAGGTTCCGGTGAAGGTGGGGGATGCTTTTTTCACAATCCCCGCTGAGATTGAGGCCACAACGCGGCCAATGAATTTGAGGAAGCAGGCAGGACTTCTATCTCTCCGTCCGGCTCAGGTGAGATTCGGGCATGGCATGACGACCTTCGGGTCGGTGGCCAGAATCCGGTGGACGAGTTCGCTGGCACCGGGGTTTCCTTTCACAATCGCATTCCTCCCGCTTTCCTCCGACTCGTGGTCGTAGGCACTTTCGACCAAATCAAGGTGCCGGCCGACCTGCTGCTCGGCCCTGTCAGGGACGTGGCAGGCGAACCAGCGGTCAGAGAGGACGGGCTTGACGTCGTAGGTGTAATCCATCCACTCGGGCAGGGCGTCGAGGGCAGTCTGCACGTCGTCGGGCAGGCTCACGCGGCGGCAGGAGCCAAGCAGGGCCGCCGCGAAGGCCCCCGTGCCGACAGCGAGCCATATTTAGATCCGTTGAGGACGAACCCGCGTTTTGGAGCGCTTGGGCAAAGGTCGGCTTCATTTTTCAGGCGTTGCCGGGTCGGGCAACGGTTCATTTTTACCGCACCCGGCCCGTTCAGCCGCCGCTTTCAACGCTTGCCATTTGGCCTCGCCGCGTAGGGGCTTGAACTGTCCCAAGCGTCGTTTTTCCTCGAAAATTTTCCGAAGGGTGCGCCCGTTGTAAATTGGCAGGTCAAGAGGATTCTTCGATTCCATAGTAGTTGGTTCGGATTTCCAATTCCTGCGAAAAGTACGCACTGGTCAACCGGATGGTGTGCACCTCGTCGCGGAATTCAAAGGTAAGTGAGACGAACTTGCTTTTCAACGTGTGGCCAATCATGTATCCGAACCCGTCGGTATCGTGCCAATTGAGGTAAATCGTTTTCACATCGTAAAACAATGCCTCCAACTCATCAGGGGTAATGCACTCGCTACGGAGTGCTGGCAGGTCGAGAAACGAAAAATCAAAGTCGAAAGGGGGTGGGGCTTCCATGACAGGACAATTCGAGTGGATGGGCGAAAATACGGCTTCCCTGCCACTTCCACTAGTCTCGCTTTGTCAATCCGACGGCAGGAGGCATCCAGGCGGCGTTCCGCTCGTCGGTACTCCCGGTCACTTTGTACAAACCAGGCGCAAGCCGACCATCAACCGGCTTGCCGGGCCAACGGGATTCCTCGCTTTCGCTCGGAATGACAAAAAAGAAAAAGCGGCCCACGCAGGGCCGCTCCTTGAGTAGCGTTCGGCGTAAGTTTTACCTACGTCGGTGTGGTTTCAATTCTCCGAATTGCGCCGTTCAGAGAACGGCAAACGCTCGGACGTAGTTGAAACTACGCCCAGCAAGGGATTAGTTTTTAAATTTATTTTGTAACTCTTCTTCGTCTCGAAATACAAAATTTTCGTCGTAGTACTCAGCGCGCAAGTTGTATTCTTTTTGGTATTTCAAGTCAGGCTTCACTTTATATCGTGGCTTAGCATCAATATAAAGTTCTCCGAACTTTTTTGCTTGAGGAAGAAACGATATGCTCAAGTCGATATTCTCAACCTCTCCTTCAAAATAAGGAAGTTGACCGAAACCATCCTTATTGAATAAAGGAGCGCGAACAAACACCTTATCTCCAATATTGTATTTTGTTTTGTCGGTTGATAGTGTAATTTTCATCGCGAATTTTAAATTAACTGCCCTCGCCGCATTCACGACGAGGGCTTGGTTAAACTTTTTACTTCACCTCCTCAAAATCCACATCCTTCACATCCGTGTCGGAGGTAGCGTTGGTGGCGGAGCCGTTGGGCTGTTGCCCGTTAAAATCACCACCCGGCTGGGCACCACCGGCGGCACCGGCCTGGTACATTTCGGTCGAGGCGGTTTGCCAGGCGGCGTTGAGGGCTTCGAGGGCCGAATCAATCTGCGCGGCGTCGCGGCTGGCGTGGGCCGTGCGAAGGGTGGTCAGGGCGCTTTCGATGGCGGTTTTATTGCCTTCCGAAAGTTTGTCGCCGTATTCCTTCAACTGCTTTTCGGTGTTGAAAATCATCGAGTCGGCCATGTTCACCTTCTCGATTTTTTCGCGCTCAGCCTTGTCGGCGGCTTCGTTGGCCTTCGCTTCCTGGCGCATCCGTTCGATTTCGGCGTCGCTCAGGCCGCTGCTGGCTTCGATGCGGATTTTCTGCTCCTTGCCCGTTGCCTTGTCCTTCGCCGACACGTGCAGAATGCCGTTGGCGTCGATGTCGAAGGTCACTTCGATTTGGGGCACACCGCGGGGGGCGGGCATGATGCCGTCGAGGTGGAAGCGGCCAATGGTGCGGTTCTGACCCGCCATCGGGCGTTCGCCCTGCAAGACGTGGATTTCGACCGAAGGCTGGTTGTCCGAAGCCGTCGAGAACACCTCCGATTTCTTCGTCGGAATCGTCGTGTTCGACTCGATGAGCTTGGTCATCACGCCACCCATCGTTTCGATGCCCAGCGAAAGCGGGGTCACGTCGAGGAGCAGCACGTCCTTCACTTCGCCCGTCAGCACGCCCCCCTGAATCGCGGCACCCACGGCCACCACTTCGTCGGGGTTCACGCCCTTCGAGGGTTTTTTGCCGAAGAACTTCTCCACTTCCTCCTGAATCCGGGGGATGCGCGTCGAGCCACCCACCAGAATCACCTCGTCGATGTCGGCGTTGGTGTAGCCCGCGTTTTTCATGGCGCGGCGGCAGGGTTCGAGCGTGCGCTGAATCAGGCTGTCGGCCAGTTGCTCAAACTTGGCCCGGCTCAGCGTGCGCACGAGGTGCTTCGGAATCCCGTCCACCGGCATGATGTACGGCAGGTTGATTTCCGTGCTTGACCCGCTCGACAATTCGATTTTGGCCTTTTCGGCGGCTTCCTTCAGGCGCTGGAGGGCCATCGGGTCGCGGCGGAGGTCGATGTTTTCGTCCCGCTTGAACTCTTCGGCCAGCCAGTCGATGATGACCTGATCGAAGTCGTCGCCGCCGAGGTGCGTGTCGCCGTCGGTCGATTTCACTTCAAACACGCCGTCGCCCAGTTCGAGCACCGACACGTCGAAGGTCCCGCCGCCGAGGTCGAACACGGCGATTTTCATGTCCTTATGCGCCTTGTCGAGGCCGTAGGCAAGGGCGGCGGCGGTGGGTTCGTTGATGATGCGCTTCACGTCGAGGCCCGCAATCTGCCCGGCTTCTTTGGTGGCCTGGCGCTGGGCGTCGTTGAAGTACGCGGGCACGGTGATGACCGCTTCGGTAACTGTCTGGCCGAGGTAGTCTTCGGCGGTTTGCTTCATCTTGGTCAGAATCTGCGCCGAAATTTCCTGCGGGGTGTACTGCCGGTCGCCAATCTGCACGCGGGGCGTGTTGTTGGGACCTTGCGTAACGGTGTAGCTGACGGTTTTGAGTTCGCTCTGCACCTCATCGTACCGGCGGCCCATGAACCGCTTGATCGACGAAATCGTATTTTTCGGGTTGGTGATGGCCTGGCGCTTGGCCGGGTCGCCGACTTTGCGCTCGCCGTTGCCGTTATCCATGAACGCCACGATGGACGGGGTGGTGCGACGGCCTTCCGAGTTGGCAATCACCACCGGCTCGTTGCCTTCCATCACCGCCACGCAGGAGTTGGTCGTTCCCAAGTCAATGCCAATGATTTTTCCCATGTTGGTATGTCTGAAATGAGTGTAAGGTTTGATGTCGGTCGGGGTAGTTACCAAAATGGTGCCTCAAGGTGTGGGCTGACAAAATGTCTGAACCACGATTGGCCGGGATTTTAAGATTTTCAGGATAGATGGTACGAATGAATTTCATCCTGTCCATCCTAAAATCCCGGCCAATCGCGGTTCAGACCATCACCGCCCAAACAACCCTCCGAGCAACCCACCCAACCCTCCGCCGGACTGCTGCTGCCCGCCACCCCCACCGCCGAGCAGCCCGCCGCCCATGCGCATGAGGTCGTTCATGTCGAGTTTGCCGTCGGCGAGGGCCCCGCCGATTTGGTTGAAGTCGAAACTGCCCCGGTCGGTGTCCACCTGCCGCTGGCCGGTGAGGCTGCCCATCACGTCGTTCATGTCGATGGAGCGGTCGTTGGGGTCGTTCGTCTTGCGAATCAGCGAACTCAACACCATCGGCAACACCGAGGCGACGATGTCCGAAGCGGCCGAGTTGTTGATGCCGAATTTGCGCATCAGGCTGCCGATGGCGTTTTGGGCGAGGCCCGCCACCATCGGGTTGTTCATCAGGTTGTTGCCCGTGCCTGCCTGGCCGCTCATCATGCCGAGGAGTCCGGCGAGGTTGTCGCCCTGAGCCTGGCTTTGCAAGCCGTCGAAAATCGAGTGCGTGACGGTGTCGATGGCTTCGTCGTTCCGTTCGTTGGGAATGGCCGGGTTCTGGACGATGGCATCCTGGGAGTTGTTGCGGACGAGGTCGAAAAGTTGTTCCAGCATGGGATTGGGGTTTAGATGGTTGGATGAATTCGGAAAAAGCGCCCTGCATTAACCTGCCAACCGCTGGGAAGTTTGGCAAAAGCCGTGCATTTTCGGTGCGAGAACGAAAAACCGCGTCCCATGCCCGAAAACCAGACTTCCGACCACACGCTGAAAACCGCCGTTGAGGAATTATTGCCCGACGTGTACTACCCGAGCGAGTCGGACGAGCCGATTGAATTCATCGAACTGAACCTGCCCCCCGAAGCCGAACCCCTCAACGACCGCAGCGCCGGGGAATTTCTGGCCACCAAGCGCAACCGCGAAGTGGAAGAACTGACCGTAGACGATTTTTTCGCGCCCGTGACGGAGGAGGAAGATTGGTTCACGGACGAAGAACTCGAAACCGTGCAGCGCATGAATCGAGTCCGCGAACTGCTCGAAGGCCACCTGACCGATTTGAAGGTGTTCAAAATCGGCTACGCCGAGAAGGATTTGTACCTGCTCGGGTTGACGAAGGACGGGCAGCGGGTGGGGTTGAAGACGAAGGTGACGGAGACGTGAGGTTGTCTGAACCGCGATTGGCCTGGATTTTAGGATTTACAGGATGAACTTCATCGGTGTCAACCATCCTGTAAATCCTAAAATCCAGGCCAATCGAGGTTCAGACAAACAAAAAACCGCCCCAGCCTCACGGCCAGAGCGGTTTTTGCTGATTGCTTTGAAAAACGGCCTTACTTCACGCTCTCCACCACGGCCCGGAAGGCGTCGGGGTGGTTGGCGGCCAGGTCGGCCAGCACCTTGCGGTTCAGGCTGATGTCGGATTGGTGAAGTTTGCCCATGAATTGCGAGTACGACATCCCGTGCAGACGGGCACCGGCGTTGATGCGCTGAATCCAGAGGCTGCGGAATTCCCGCTTCTTCACTTTGCGGTCGCGGTAGGCGTATTGCAGCCCTTTCTCGATTTTGTTCTTGGCGACCGTCCAGACGTTTTTGCCTCGGCCAAAATAGCCTTTGGCGAGTTTGAGGACTTTTTTGCGTCGCGCCCTCGAAGCGACGTGGTTTACCGAACGTGGCATGTCTTGGTTGTTTTTGACGGCAGGCGGCTCAGGGGAAAGTTTAGAGTTTAGCGTTATTTTAAACGCTAAACTGGAGACTCTAAACCCTGAACTCTTTTCGGCCCGGCGTCGGGTTGAACAATGGAACCGACTGAACCGAAATTATTTCAGATTCAGCATGACGGCAACGCGATTGTAGTCGGCGTCGGTCACGAGCGTAGACTTCACTAAGTTAGCCTTACGCTTGTTGGATTTTTTCGTCAGGATGTGGCTGTGGAAGGCGTGTTTTCGCACCACTTTGCCCGTCCCGGTCAACTTGAAGCGCTTCTTGGCGCCCGAGTTGGTTTTTACTCCTTTACCCATTTTTGAAAAAACGATTGAACCGGAAGGTTGGAAAAAAGCAATCAGGGCGCAAAAATAGGCATTTCCGGTGAGAATCAAACGCCCGTTTTGCATTTGCCCGAACCTTCCCCAACTTCACCCCGGCAATTTCCCGACCCATGAAAAAAAACGACCCGAAGGTCCTCAACGCCTGGTGTTTCTACGACTGGGCCAACTCGGTGCATTCGCTCGTCATCGTCTCGGCCATTTTTCCGGTGTACTACGGCGCGACGGCCGTCAACGAGGCGGGCGGCGACGTGATTGAGTTTCTGGGAATTTCCGTCAAAAATTCGGTGCTGTTCAGCTACGCCGTGTCGGCGGCGTTTCTCATCATCGCGCTGACCTCGCCTATCTGTTCGGCCATCGCCGATTACAGCGGGCGGCGGAAGCGCTTTCTCCAGTTTTTCTGCTACTTCGGCGCGCTCAACTGCGCGCTGCTTTATTTTTTCGTCCGGGAAACCACGACCCAATCCACGATTTTCTTCCTGTTCTCGCTCGTCGGCTGGGCGGGGAGCATCGTGTTTTACAACTCGTTTCTGCCTGAAATCGCCACGCCCGACCGTTTCGACCGCATCAGCGCGCGGGGGTATTCGTTGGGCTACATCGGGAGCGTGCTGCTGATGGTGTTCAACGTGCTGATGCTGCAAAGGCCGGAGTGGTTCGGGGGCATCACCACCGCCCAGGCCGCCCGGATTGCTTTCCTGACCGTGGGCCTGTGGTGGGCGGGCTTCGCGCAGGTGGCCTTCCGCCGCCTCCCCGCCGACCGGGCCACTTACGAAAAACGCCCCGGCTGGCTGCTCAACGGCTTCCGCGAACTGGGTCACGTGCTGGCCCAACTCCGTGACCTGCCCGCCATGCGTGGATTCCTGCTCGCTTATTTTTTTTACAGCATGGGCGTGCAGACGGTCATGTACGTGGCCGCGCTTTTCGGCGACAAAGAATTGCACCTCGACGGCTCGGTGCTCATCGTGACGATTTTGCTGATTCAACTCGTGGCCATTCCCGGCGCGACGTTTTTCGCCCGGTTGTCGGGGCGGGTGGGTAACGTGCGTGCCCTGATGACCAACGTGGCGATTTGGGTCGTCACCATCGGCATCGCGTACTTCATCACGACGATGTACGAATTTTTCGCCCTCGCCTGCCTCATCGGCGTGGTGATGGGTGGCATTCAGTCCTTGTCCCGTTCCACGTTCGCCAAGCTCATGCCCGCCGACACGGAGGACACGGCCTCGTTTTTCTCGTTTTTCGACGTGACCGAAAAAGTCGCCATCGTGCTCGGCACACTGATGTACGGGCTGGTCGAACAGGTGACGGGTTCGATGCGCAACAGCATCCTCGTGCTGCTGGTGCTGTTTTTCATCGGGTTTGGCCTGCTCTGGCGGCTTTCGGTACAAAAAATTGCAACCGTACCCTTGCCCGAACGCGCCTGACGCTTACTTTTGCACTCCCAACCGACCCGGAAGCATAGCTCAGTTGGTTTAGAGCGCCGCTTTGACAGAGCGGAGGTCATGGGTTCGAATCCCTTTGCTTCCACGTTGTTTCGTTAACGGTTAATCGTTATCTGGAAATTGAAAAAGCCACTCAAGGGAGTGGCATTTTTCATTTAAATCGTAGGGGCAACCCTCGCGGTTGCCCGTGGCGGCGTTGGCAAACCACCCACGGGCAACCGCGAGGGTTGCCTCTACGATTCATTTCAACTCCACTACCTCCCGCCTCCCCGCCTTCGCCATTTTGGCTGGCACCACCGCCTTGATTTCCTCACTGAGGGTCGCCACTACCCGTTGTCGGGCGTAGTGTCGGCGGGTCACGAGGCTGACCTCGCGCACGGGGGCGGGGGCCTGGAAGTACCGCACGAGTTCCATTTGTTCGTCGGTGAAATCCCGCGTGGCGAGTTCGGGCAGGATGGTCAGGCCCTGGTTGCTGTCCACGAGGCGGCGGAGGGTTTCGAGGCTGCCGGAATGGTACGCGAACTGACCTTCCGACGCGGCTTTTCGCCGCAACTGGCACAGGTTTTCAATCTGCGAACGCAGGCAGTGGCCTTCTTCCAACAGCCAAAGCTGGGTCGGGTCGATGTCGTCGGGCACGGCATATTTTTTCTGAAACAGCGTGCATTGGGGCGAGGTGTACACGACAAGTTCCTCGTAAAACAACGGGTGTTCGGTCAGGTCGGGGTCGTTGAGCGGCCCGGCCACGATGCCCACGTCGAGGGCTTCGGTTTTCAACTGCTTCAGTAGTTCGTCGGTCGTGCGCTCGGTGATGCTGAGTTTGACGTCGGTGTGTTTTTCGAGAAAACGGGGCAGAAACAGCGGCAGCAGGTACGGCGCAACGGTCGGGATAACGCCCACGCGCACCTCGCCGCTGAGGCCGTCGCGCTGCTCGGCAATCCCTGTTTTCAAGTGACGGCATTGCTGCAAAATCACCCGTGCTTGCGCGATTACTTCCGCCCCGATGGTCGTCGGCGTGACGGGTTGGCGGCTGCGATCGAAGAGCCGCACGCCCAATTCCTCCTCCAGTTTCTGCACCTGCATGCTCAGCGAAGGCTGCGTGACGAAGCAGGATTCGGCGGCGCGGGCAAAATGCCGGTGCGTGTCCACGGCGACGAGGTATTCGAGCTGGGTGAGGGTCATGGCGGGGTCGTTGCGTTCAATCGTTCGTTGACGGCCTTCAGCCACAGCGCCCGCCCACGGCAGTTCCAGTGCGAATCGCCACGTTCGTACACGCCCGCCCCGCCGGGTTTTAGCAGACCGTATGCATCGATGACGGGCATCCTGAGTTCAGGGTGCCGTTGCACCCGTTCGATGAGCCGGTTGTACGGTCCGCGGTTCGGCTCGACGACGGTCGTTTTGTTGGGAATGATGCTCAGCCAGACTTCGTCAAAACCTTGTTTTCGGTAAAACTCCGCCGTTTCGTTCAGGTGCGCCACCATCGAATCCACCTCGGCATCGGGCAGGCGGTTGAAGTTGGAATTGACGAGCGTGCTGTCGGTGTCGAGGACATAAAACAGGTGTTGCTCGTCGGTTGAGAGGGCCACTTTTGGGTTCGTCCGGTCGAACCAGTTCAGCGTCAGCGCCGCCTTCCATTCCTTCAATTTTTGCCAGAACACGTTGTTGAACAGCAGGTTTTCCAACTGTTCTTCGGGCAGGCGCTGGCGTTTTTCGTGGGTGCCGGTGAAAAAGGTTTTTACATCGGCCCAAACGCCGGTTTGTTTTTTTTCAGGCTTGAAATTCTCCCGAAATACGAAATTTCCGGCCCGTTGAGCGAAGTGTTCGCGGGCGTGGCGCTCCACGCTTTCGAGCATCAGAATGTTGCGGAGGTTGCTGTCAAGTTTGAGTTCGGAGGTGTTCTCCCAGTGCACGTAGCGGTAGGTTTTCGCCACGAAATCCACCGAATCCACCCGACCGGGTTCAAGAAAACTGTCACCGATAACGTAGAGCGCGACGGGGAGTTTTGGCTCATTCTTCGCGAACGGCGGGCAGGCCTCGCGTTCCTGCTTGAACTGGGGCAGGCTCGAAAGCCGGTACAAATCGCCGTAGCGGAAATCATCGGGCACGAGGCCCCATCCGGCCAGCGTCAGGTAGGCCGTGCGTGAGCAGCCGCCGAGGAACGCGACGAAGGCAACCAGCAAAACCGCGTATCGGAAAAAAGCCGCCATCAGAACTGAAAATAAATGAACTGGTTCGAGGTGAACACCCCGAAGAAATAACACAGCATCACCAACACTCCAAACACGCTGGCGAACACGGCGTTGCGGTGAGTGGGAATTTCAAAAAACCGATTTTCCTTACAAAGCATTGCCAAAATCAGACCGATTGAAAACCACATTTCCGCCCGGTTGAACGGCGTTTTCAGCGCCTCCGTCCATGACAGCGAGCCGATGCGGCCGAGCACGGTGAAGGCGTCCGCCGTGGAGTTGGCCCGGAAAAACACCCAAGTCAGCATGACCAGCACGAAGGTAAACAGCACCTGCAAGGCCCGGTAGCCCCGGTTGTCCTCCGGCAACTTGATGCCCCGCCGGTCAAGCCAGCGGTCGCGGAGGCGGGCCAGCACGAGGTACAGCCCGTGGAGTGCCCCCCAGATGACGAACGTCCACTTGGCCCCGTGCCACAAGCCGCTGACCATGAACACGACGAACTGGTTGACGTATTGCCGCCCCAGCCCCACCCGGTTGCCGCCCAGCGGAATGTACAGGTAATCGCGGAACCAGGTGGAGAGCGAAATGTGCCAGCGCCGCCAGAACTCCGAAATGGAGCGGGCTTCGTAGGGCGCGTGGAAGTTTTCCATCAGCGTGAAGCCCATCACCCGTGCCGCGCCGATGGCGATGTCGGAGTAGCCCGAAAAATCCCCGTAAATCTGGAAGGTGAAGAAAAACGTGGCCACGAGCAGCGTCAGGCCGTTCTGCTCGGGCACGTGGTTGTAGGCCGCGTCCACCACCAGCGCCAGCCGGTCGGCGATGACGACTTTTTTGAAAAACCCCCAGGCCATCTGCACCAGTCCGGCCTTCACGTTCTCCCAATCGTACTTGAAATACGTGTGGTATTGCCAGAGCACGTTCTGCGGGCGCTCGATAGGACCAGCCACGAGCTGCGGGTAAAACATCACGTAGAGCGCGTAAATGCCGAAGTGCCGCTCGGCTTTTTGGTTGCCCCGGTACACTTCAATCGTGTAGCTCATGGCCTGAAACGTGTGGAACGACAAGCCCACGGGCAAAATCGTGTTCACCACGCTGAACGAAGCCACCGGCTGCTGCCCGAACAGCACCAGCACCTTGTCGAGAACCCGCAGCGAGTAGGCATTGACCGTTTCTGCGGCCTGCGTCGCGCCCAGCACGTCAAGCAGACCGACCAAATTTCCCGTAAAAAAACCGAGGTATTTAAAAAACGCGAGGATGCCGACGTTGGAAATCAGGCTGACGATGAGCAGCCACTTCCGACTCCGTCCACTCGTTTTTTCCAGCCAAATCCCCGCAAAATAGTCGATGACGATGGTGGCGAACAGAATCAGGATGTACGCCGGGACGAAAACGACGTAGAAGTAACAACTCGCCAGCAGCAACAACACCCATCGCCCCCGCCAGGGCAAACTGAAATACGCCAGCGTAACGACAACGAAGAAAACGAGGAATTGAAGGGAGTTGAAGAGCATTCGCGCAGTTTTCAGTTTTCAGTTTCCAGTTTCCAGTTTTCAAAAAATCGGCATTGCCTTTCAACTGAAAACCGGAAACTGAAAACTGGAAACTCAACGGATTTTCACCGTCCACACCTCCACGGCGCGGTCGGTGGTGACGTAGAGAAACAGTTTGTTGTACGATTCGGCGAATTGGAGCACGATGGGGAAGCGGCTGACCAGCGGTTTTTCAATCAGCGGTTGCCCGCGCAGGTTGTAGAGCCAGGTGCCCTTGCTGGTGGTGACGCTCAGCACTTTGGCGTCGGCCCCGAAGTCGTAAAATTCGGTGGTGGTCGTGGCGGGGTCGGCGTTTTCGACCTGCATGAGCAACCGGCCTTGCTGGTCGTGGATGCCCAGGGTGTTGCCCGTCCGGCTGGTGATGAGCCAGTCGCGGCCCGTTTTTTCGAGCAACAATCGAAATTCCGTTTCCTTTTTCGCCCGGAACAGTTGGCGGCGTTCGATGACCTGCCCGTTCAGGTTCAGCTTCAGCACTTCCCCCGACAGACTGACCGTCTGAAGCAGCAAATCCGAGTCGCGGGTGCCGGTTTCAAGGAAAACCGGGCCATCGAAGCGGGTTTTCAAATCCACCGGAAACGGCTTCAGCGGCTGCCCGTAGCCGTTGACGATGTTGACCGTCCCCGTTTCGGCCACCAAAATCAGGTGGGGCTTTTTGTTGAGCTGCACCGACTGCACGGGCGGGATGAAGTGCGCGTCCGAGGGCAGGCGCGTGACCCGGCGGAGGGTACGGTCCGGCCGGTTCAACACGTAGAGGTTTCCTTCGGCGTCGGCCAGCGAAAGCTGCTGGCGGTCGGCGGAGGCGTAGCCCAGCACGCTGAACGTGCCGTTGGGTAGGTCCGGGAATTTGTTCGACGCGAAGAGTTCGTAGCGCAGCCCGTTGCGGTCGAGCAGGTAGTACTGGTTGGGCGTCAGCAGCAGGTGTTCGATATCGCCGTTGCCGAAATAGTCCACCGCCATCGGGGCCGTGAGGAGGGGACCGCTCAACCGGGCACGGAGCGAGTCTTTCGGCGCACCGGCCAGTTGCACGAGCTGGTTGTCCACGGTTTGCCCAAACACGGCCGTGCCGCCCGCGCCCCTTAGCACGAAGGGGGCCGCGCGCAGCGGCTGGTCGAGGGGCACGCTTTTCTGCAAAAACAAGCGCCGCAGCAGGTTGGGGTTGCTTTCGGTCCCCCCCTTCATGCCCGTGAGGCGGGTTTTCACGTTGTCGCCGTCGAAGGTGCTTTGCCACATCAGCAGGTTCAGCCGCCGGAGCGATTCTTCCGAGCGCTCCACCGCCGACTGCCAGACGGGCCGGAACCGCTCCGTCCAGCCGTACCAACTGCGGTTCACGGCGGCGATAGCTGTAAACTGCGCCGGTTGGGCCGATTTCAGCAGTTCCTGGAGGCGGGCCGTGCGGCTCCACACGTTGCCGGTGGCGTAGTCATTGAGCACGGTGCGGAGGGTCTGCACGTCGCTGCCCACGAGGAGGTAGTCGCCGACGGTGGTGAAAAACGAGCTTTTCGGGAAACCCATCGCCAGTTTGCCCAGCCAGAGGGCGGGCAGTTCGGGGGCATTGATCTGCCGGATGAGGCTGCTCCCGACGAGTTCTTCGTAGCGGGGCAGTTTGTCCTCCAACTGAATTTTCGCCCCCTGGTAATCGAGCCAGTCGGCGCAGGCGCGGGGGTTGGTGGTTTTCAACAGCAGCAACCTACCGCCCCGACCCAGGCGGCTGCTTTCGAGGTGGCACACGGCCACTTCGCCGGTCAGGTAGCTGTAGATGGAATCGACCTCGACGCGGGCGCGGTCGGCGAGGTTCTGGCGAATGTCGTAGAGTTCGGAGGGTTCGGCCTGCCGGATTTCGTCCCCCAGCCGGGCGGCGTCCGACACGCTGAGGTGGTAAAACACCGCCGTGCGGGCCGGGACCAGCCGGGCGCAGCCGATTTCACCGGCCTGCTGGTCGGCGAGTGCCGCCAGCGCGGGCGAGGCTTTTCCCGACGAAATCGTCGCTTCGGCTTCAACCTGGGTGCGAATGTCGTTCACCCGGAACCGAAACGCCTGCCGGGCGGGCAGCAAATCAATCGTGCTGATTTCGCCCACGGGCGTGGCGTAGGCCCCCGACCAGAACGCCTGCACTTGTTCGCGTTGAAAAAAAAGCTGGGTTCCTTCGCCGATGGTCAGGATGTCGTCACCCTGCCAGGCGTCTTTGCTCAGGATGCGCCGTATTTTCCGCACCACGGCCTCAATCAATTGGCTCGACCGACTGAAAACAAGGTAGTTATCGTACACGAAATACGAAAACAGGGGCTTCGACTGGGCGTCCACGACGTCGGTCAGCACGGTGTTTTCAAACGTGTGCCGGTACGAACGGACGCCGTTGCCGACGAGGTTCTGAAGTTTTTCGAGAAACGCCCCGTCGCCCGTCGCCACCGGCACGAAGGTGAGGAACGAAATCTGGTCGCGGCCTTCGGAGTGCAGGGAGTATGTGATGAGTTTATCCTTCAAAAACCCGTTCACCAGCGCCGTGTCGCCCAGGGCACGCGTCAGCGACGGGAGTTGGTCGGCCGCCGAGCCGAGCACGGGCACGTCGGCCAGTTGCACCTGGTGGGGCAGCGTGCGCTCGGGCGGGGTCTGTAATTCGGTGCTTTCCACCACGAGCAGGGCGTCAGTCGGGATGTAGGCCCGGGCCGAGCGCTCGTTGCCCGCCCAGTACCGCCACGCCGCGTACCCCGCTCCCAGCCCCAGCACGAGGAGCAGGGAAAACAGCAGTTTTTCGTAGGTGGATTTCGGCTGCGCCGCCGGGCGACGGCCCGGCGTACTCGGGGCAGGTGGCAACATGAAGGAAGTCGAGTTCATGCAGTTTCCGGTAAAAACCCTCAAAATCGGCTTCGTTGCCTGTTTTTAGGGATTTTACCGAAACCCGCCCTCAAATTTACTGCCAACTGCACATCGCTCGCTATCAATGTTAATCAAGAATTGGTTTTACCGAAATGTTGAGAATCAGCCGATTCCATCCATAGCGAGGGATTTAAACCGACGGCGGATGCCCTCGCTATGGATGCAATCGGCTGATTCTCAACTACTATTTGAAACCCTCAATTCTCGCTTGCCAACTTATTTTTTCCCCCACATGGCATTCGCCGTGTCGGGGAAGTAGAGCGTGAGTTCGGGCACGCCGAGCACCACGCGGTTGGTCCACTCCACGCCCTGCATGAGCGAATGGTCCTGGTTGCTGACTTCGTATTTCCAGGCCCCAAACCGCCCTCGGGAGTAGATGTCCATCGGTTCGAGGGCGGGCAGCACGTCTTTCAGGATGCCGTCGCGCTCCACCGAGGGCGTCGGGTAGCCGTAGTCGGTCGAGTAGAGAAATTTGGAAACCACCTGGTCTTCCGACTCGATGAGGCCGTCTTCGAGCAGCGCCTTGATGGTGTCGTCGAGCAGGGTTTCGCGGTTGACGGGCTTGTGCGACGACTCGCTCGTTTCGGTCATCAGCGACCAGTACTGGTTGATGTCCGGCACGTTGTAGGGCGAGTAGTTCGAAAACACCGTGATGCGGTAGTACGGGCTATTGTCTTCGGGGAAGTACATCCAGCACTTGGGGGCCAGATCGGGCTTGGGTTTGCCCTTCAGGCCGATGCCCACCACGTTGGTCGAGGAGTGCTTCAGGCCCTGCGCCCGGTCGGTGAGCTGCTGGGGGAAGCCGTCGATTTTCCGGGTGAAATGGTCGAGGGGAATCGTGCTCAGCAGGGTCTGGTAGCCCACTGTGCGCCCATCGGCGAGGGTAATTTGCTTGGCCTGCGGGTCCACGCGCTGCACGTCGGCGTTGAGCACCACGTTTTCTAGCCCCACCAAATCGCCCACGGCCTTCCAGATGGCCCCGGTGCCACCGTGTTTCGGAAACTGAAAGGTGTTGTTCGGCCCCCAGGAAAAGTCGTCCTTGTCGAAGAGAATGTTCTCGGTCACGCGCTGGAGATCGGTCACGGCCACGCGTTCGCCCACCCACACGGCGTTCATCTCCTCGGCGGGGTGCGCCCAAACCTTGAAGTTGTAGGGAATCATGAAGACCTCGGCCAGCCCTTCGCCGAAGGTGGCCATGATCCATTCCCGGAAGTTCTTCGGCTTGCCGTTGATGGGATTTTTGTAAAGCTTGATCAGCCCTTCGAGGCACTTCCACATGTCCTCCTTGGGCAGGTACTTGATGTTGTTCTGGAAGGGATACGGTACGAAGCGGTTCCGCATCCACACCCACGACTCGCGCTGGTGGTTCAGCCAGCCGTCCTGGCCGAGGGCTTTCACCATCAAATCGTCAAAATACTTGTAGTGCGAAAACTGGACGTGGCCCCCGATGTCCCAGAGGAAGCCTTTTTCGTCCACAAAACTGGTGGCCAGACCACCGACGTAGGATTCGCGTTCGAGGATGATGAAGTCGTTGATTCCTAATTCTTTGAGGCGGTAAGCGGCACCGAGTCCGGTGGGGCCGGAGCCGATGATGACGTACTGGTAATTCATGGGTTGTTGGTACGCGGCTGTTGGTTCGTGTTGATGAAGTATTCAGGAATAGGTTTCAGAAAATAAAGTCGTCCGGGCCTTTCAGTCAATCCGGGCCGGTTGCGAAACCGTCGGCTGAGGCCGCTTGATTGCCCGGATTTTATCGTTCAGTTCCAGGCGGAATTGGGCCAGTTCCTTGAAGCTCTGCCAGCACACCTTGAGCAGTTTCATTTTTTTGATGGACACTTCGCCCGTGGCCCGCTCCTTGTGGGTGATGGGCAGGTCGAGCAGGTTTTGACCCGATTTTTTGGCCATGACGGCCAGGAAAATGTTGGGGGCGAAGGGCACGGGGTGCGGCAGTTGGGCGAGCAGTTTTTTCAGAAAATCGCCCTTGATGAGCCGGAACGGAATGTTGCTGTCGCTGATGAAGGTGCCGTAAATAGCGAACAGCGACGCCTGGAGTACCTTTGTCACGAAGAGACGAAAAGGCGCGTCGTGCCGCACCTGCCGGTAGCCGAGGATAAAATCCGACTCTTTGCGTTTTTCCCAGAGCCTGAGCAAATCCTGCGGCACAAACTGGTCGTCGCTGTCGGTCTGGAACACGTACTCCGAGTCCAGTTCGACGGCCTTGCGGTAGGCGTGGACGACGGCGTTGCCGTGCCCGCCGTTGAGCTGGTGGACGACCACGAGGCGGGGGTACCGGTCCTTGATTCCGTCGAGAATCAGCCCGGTGCGGTCTTTCGACCCGTCGTTGACGACGACGAGGCGGGTTTCGCCCTGGGGTTGGAAATGTTGGTCGAGAAGTGCCATCCAGTTGCCCACGACGACTTCAATGCACTCTTCTTCGTTGTAGGCGGGCATCACGATTGACAGCAGAACGGACATGCAACAGGGGTTGGGTAGAAAATAGTGAACTCAAACACACCGCTTTCGGCGGCAAAAGTAGGCAATTATCGCCAGCACCGGGCTACCGGACGCCCGAACGGGGTCAGTAGGCGAAAAAGCGCTTCAGGTTATTGGCTGGTTTTTCCACCAAAAACCACGAAATACTCGCCAGCCCGACGGTCAGGGTGAAAAACAAGGCCACCTGAAAAACGACGGAATCGGCCAGTTGGGGCGAAACCCGACTTATTTTTTCCAAAAGCCTCGACACGGGGTGAGTTGGCGGAGTGTGGTAAAAATTGTACACCAGGTTGTGGTACAGGTACAACCCATAGCTGATTTTTCCGAAGTACGCCACGACCGGGTTTTCGAGAAACGCCCCGAACCAGCCCCGGAACCCGACCACCGTTTTGGCAATCAGCCAGAACGCAATCACCGAAAACAGAAGGCGTTGAAGCACGTCGGTCGTGAAATTGGGCCGGGGTACGCCCCACTGCAACCAGGTGCCCCCCACCAACACCGCCCAGGCCAGAAAAAAGAGGGGAAGCACGTTTCGCCAAAGCCGCTGGAATTGATTGGGTGCAAATGTAAAAACGTGTGCCAGCACACTCCCGCCCACCAGCGCGTCGAGGCAGGTCGGCGTGCTCACGAACTCGATGACCCAGGGTTTCTCCGCCTCCCACAGCCAAAGCCGAAGGCCAACCGACAGGCCAATCAAGGCCCAGAACAGCGGCAGCAGCCAGCGCCGGGGCGTGAAAAACACGAGCCAGGGAAAGAGGAGGTAGAACTGCTCCTCCACGGCCAGCGACCAGAGGTGGTCGGTGGTGCCGAGCCAGGTGTTTTTGAGGGCAATGTAAATGTTAGTGGCGTAGCCGTAGTACCAGGGGGCCAGTTCGCGCACGGGCGGCACGTTCAGCAGCAGGAGCACTGTCACGGTGAGGTAGTAAGCCGGAAAAATGCGCAGGCTGCGGCGAATGACGAAACTTTTGAGCGAAGGCAGGTGCGATTGGCCTTTCGCCTCGTTGGCCAGTTTGCTTTTCAACAAAATGCTGGTAATCAGAAAGCCGCTGAGCACGAAAAACGTGTTCACCCCGAAATACCCCAGCGGCAGCACGTTGCGCTCGCCGAGCCAGTGGTCGAGCATGACGACCAGCACGGCCAGAAACCGGATGCCGTCGAGTTGTTCGAAGTACACCGTTTTCCGCTCGGTGCGCGCCGTTGCTTCCATGTCAGGGAGTCAGGTACTGGTTCGTTTGCCAAAGCACGCCCGAGTCTTCGTTGAAAATCCCGATGCGGTATCGTCCGGGCGGCAAGTTGGCTTTGCTCAGGCGCGCCACCGTGCCGGCGGTGTACAGCCGGCCCAGCGGAGCCTGCCGCCACGCCGCCAGCCGGGGCGAGGCCGGAAACACGAAGTTCGTCGAATCCGCGCTGAGCACCACAAAACGGCCCTGCCGGAGGTCCGAAGGCGGCGGCAGCGTGTCCTCGGTTAGCCAGAGGTAATCCGGCCGGTTTTCGACCGCAAACCGAACGTCCGACGGGCTTTTTTTCCGAAAATCAAACCCGTCCGGCAGGCGGAAAAAGCCCGCCCGTTCAATGGTGGCGGTGTGCCGGTTGGCCAGTTCGGTGACGATGCCCGCCGGGTACAGCCGCCAGGAGCCGTTGAGCCGGAAATTCGCTGCGTCGGCCTGCAACGCCCGGCGGGTGTTCAGCACGTTGGGCAGGTACTGCGCGTAGCCCCAGCCGTGCCAGAGCACGGCAAAACCCAATCCCGCGCGGAAAAGCATTTCGCGCTTCCCCCCGCGCAGCATCCCAAGCCCCAGCGCGTAGCAGCCCACGACGGCCAGAATCGAGTAGATTTTGTACTTGCTGTTGACCACCGCGCTCAGGTCGCCGCCCGCCCGGCTGAGCGCCGCCGCGAGGGCCGTGATGAGCACGAAACCCAGCACGCCCGCCAGCACCAGGAGGGGGGCTGAAACCGGTACTTTCGTCTTTTTTCCGGAGAAAAAAAGCACGAAGGGCCACAGCACCCGCGTCAGAAGCGCGTACGTGCCGAACACCAGCAGCCCCGCGCCCGCCCCAATCGGGAGCAGGGAGGGGCGGTACTCAACGCCGAACAGCTCGTAGCCCCCGAACGCGGCCTGCCGGGGCTGGAGCAGGTCGAACGTAGACCCGAGAAAGCCCGTGAAACTGCGCAATACACCGGAGAGGTGGAAGGCGTTGCGCACCGGGTCGGGTGCCCAGTCGGGCCGGACGTAGCCCCGCACGTAGAGCGCCACCGTGAGGGCCGTCAGCAAAGCCCAGGCCGTCAGGACGGCGTAGCGGCGTTGGAAAAACAACAACACCAGACCCACGGCCCAGACCAGCAGCCCACTGGCCAGGGTCAGCGTGGCCGCGAGGGCAAAGGCGACCGCCAGCGCGAAGGCGGCCCGAGTGGGTTTCACCAAAAAATAAATCGCCAGCAGCACGAACCACACCACGGTAAAATTGGACACCGACCCCATGCCCCAGAACTGGTTGTAGTACGAGGCCAGCCCGAACAGCAGAAACGGCACGGGCAGCCAAAATTTGGCGGGAAAGCCCAACTGCCGGAAGAGTTTCAAGAACAACAGCCCCATGCCGACCAGACTCAGGTTGCCAACGACCATCGCCGCCCGGTAATTCACCTCGCCGCCGAGTTTGTCGATAAGCCAAAACACCAGGCGGTTGTACACGATGCGGTGTTCGGTCTGGGTGTACCAGCCGAACCAGTGGCGCAGTTTTTCGGCCAACGAAGCGCTGCGTTCGATGGGCAACAGGGAATTTTCGACGACAAACAAATCATCCCAGAACGGGGTGTTGATGGCGAAGCGGTTCCAGACCCAGAAAAAAAGGAGCACGGGGAGCACGCCCAGGAGGATGACCCACCCCGGCGTTTTCTCGCGCTGCACGGGCGCGTTCACCAGTTTTTCGGAAGGTTCGATGGCTGGGTTGGTTTGAGGGTCAGAAACTGGCCCGTGGCGTAGGTTTGGGCGCGTGTGCCGTCGGTGGTTCGTACGAAAACTTCATAGCGACCCGGCGGCGCGTCGGTCGGATGCACTACCGCCGTGAAACCGGGGGCAAAATACCCGCCGCCCGTCAGTAGGCTCCGGCGGCTGCGGTTGGGCTGCTGCCGGGTTGGCAGCAGGCGGGCCGTTTCAGGCCCGGCTAAAAAAAGGTAAGCCCCTGCCTCCGGGCCAACGGGCAACCCGAGCGAGTCGGCTGCCACCAACCACGACCGGTCGGGCCGCTCCTCCACCCGCACGGGCAGGCGGGCTGTCGTAGTTTGGGGGTTTTCCGCAAAAAAAGAAAGCGCCGGTGCCCGGTACGGAAAACGGTCCCGGTCGTAGCCGGGCAGAGCCTCCGCCCCTCGCCCCTGCCGCCAGTTGTACAGCCAGGTGATGCGCTCGTGGCGGGCGAACACGATTTCTTCCCACTCCACGAAGGCGCTGCCGACCCAGAACAGCACCGAAAAACCAAGCGCACTCCGCCCGAGGCGCGATGCCCACGTCGGGGACAGTTCCCGGGCAACGGCCACCAGGAGCGTGCAGGCGAACACGGCCGAGTAGATTTTAATCCGGCTCGTGAGCAGCACCGCTTCCCCAAAACCCATCCGCCCCACCACCACCACGAGGGCCGTGGCCAGAACGAACACCGTCACGCCGACCAGGAAATAATCCGCCGGTTTAGCCTTTCCGGAAAACAGGGCGGCGCGCCGGAGTGCCCGCCCGTTCAGGAAAACCGCCAGCAGCAGGAGCACGCCCCCCGCCAGCACCGGCCCGACGAACCGGTTGGGGGAAGCCGGTCGCCAGTCGGCAACCCCGCCAATCAGGGCCAGGAATCCCTGGACGTACCGCTCCACTGAAACTGCCGTTGCGGACGGATTGCCGGGTGGTTTTTCATACTGAAAAAAATAAAGCCCCACGGCCAGGGCCGTTGCCAGCAGCCAGATTCCCAGCCCCCGCCACCGCCGCTGCAAAAGGAGCAATCCGGCCACCACGGGCCAGGCCAGCAGGCCATTACCGCTTGTCAACAAGGCACTTGTCGAAAAAAACAGTGCCCAACCGAACGACCGTTCTGCGCCTTTTGCCACGGCAAACACGGTGCAAAGCACAAAAAACACCACCGAGAAATTCTGCAAGGCCGCCATGCCCCAGAGCGTGTTCTCGTGGTGTTGAAAACTCAGCAACAGAAACGGCAGCGGCCAAAAAATAGCGTCCGGCAGGCGGCTTTCGCGAGAGACTTTCCAGAAAACGAACAGGATGCCCAGCAGGCTCAGGAAGCCCACGACCATCAACCAGACGAAGTTGATTTCGCCGGTGAGGTGATACAGCACCAACGCCACGAGCCGGTCGTAGGCGATGCGGTGTTCGTTGTGCTGGGCGAGCAGGAGGTTGAGGCGTTCGGCCACGCCGTCGGCCTGGTTGAAATTGACGAGGAAATTGCGCAGGGCGTGGTCGTCCCACTTGGGCACGTTGAGGCCGTAGCGGGCAATCAGCCAGGCGTTGGCCAGCACTGGTAGGGAGGCAAGCAACCAGCCCAACCACGCCAGGGTGTTTCCGCGGGTGGTGGAGGTGGCTGAGTAGCCGGTGACCGTGGTGCTGGGGTTCAAACGACTTCGTGCAAAAGGTGTTGCAGGTGTTCGGCGTCGAGGCCGGACAGTTTCTGGTGGTAAGCCTGGTCGCCGTAGCGCCCGTTGGGGTAGCCCTGGGCGGTGAGGGAGCGGAAGGCCGGGGGGTGGATGCCCCGCTGAAGCAGGGCCGAGGCCAATTGCTGCCCGAGGCCCCCGACGGCGACGTGCTCTTCCACGACGAACACCGGGCCACCCCGCTCGATGAGTTCGGCCACGGCGTTGGTCAGGTTCAGGGGCAGCGTTAGGGCAGTAAGCACGTTGAACCGGCCCGTGAGGGATTCCTGATTCAGCGCGCTGAGTACGTTGCTCACAGCCGGTCCGAGGCAAACGAGCGTACCCATCGGATTTCCAGGCCTTTGCAGGATGCGAAAGGAGCCGGAAAGTTCCGTGTTTTCGGGCAGGGAGCGCCCCACACCGAGGCGGAGGTACGCCGGTTTTCCCTGCTCCGCGAGGGTTCGCACGCAGGTTTCAACCTCCTCGGCGAAGCCCGGCACGTAGCAAGTCACGTTCTGCAAGCCGCTCAGGGCGGCCATGTCTTCGAGGGCGTGGTGGGTGCTGCCCATGATGCCGTAGCCGTAGCCCCCGCCGTTGCCGACCAGAAACACGGGCAGGTTGTGGAGGCACACGTCGTTGCGAAACTGCTCCAGGCAGCGGTACACGATGAACGGCGCGATGGAGTAGCAAAACACCCGGTACCCCCGGTAGGCCATGCCCGCCGCCAGGCCGACCATGTTTTGCTCGGCCACGCCCGCGTTGAGAAAGCGGGGGCCGAGGGCGGCCTGCACGTTTTCGAGGGCGTTGAAACCGAGGTCGCCGGTGATGAAAACCACCCGGTCGTCCTCGGTGGCGAGGCGCTCGATGGCCTGACTGAATTCTTTTCTCATGCGTTGATGAATGAAAGGCTGGGGGAGTAGTTTGTAGTTGTCTGAACCGCGATTGGCCTGGATTTTAAGATGGGTAGGATGGCTGATGCGGTTTTTCTCAGGATGATTCTGATTAATTGCATTTCATCCTGTCAATCTTAAAATCCAGGCCAATCACGGTTCAGACAACCACAAACTACAAACTCACTTCCGCTGCGACTGTACCAGCGTCCGGATTTCCTCGGCCGTATTGTACACCTTCGTGCCCTTGCGGATGCGGGTGCGGATGAACTTGGGCCGCTTTTTGGTTTCCTCGAAAATCTTGGCGATGTATTCGCCCAGGAACGAAATCCCGAGGAGCGTCAAACCACCGAAGAAAATGACGAGCACGATGACCGTCGAAATGCCATAGGGCGTGCGCGGGTCAAAGTTAAACAGCCGGGAAAGCACCTGCCACACGATGCCTAGAAACGACAGGCCGGTCAGGATGAACCCGACGTAGCTCATCAATTCGAGTGGGGCGAAGCTGAACGAAAAAATGGCTTTTTTGGCCCACCAGATGTTTTTTCGCCAGTTGTTCGTTGAGCGGCCAAACATTCGTTCGGGACGCACGTAGTCCACCCCGGTCTGCTTGAAACCCACCCAGGCGCGTAAACCGCGCAGGAATTGCTCGGTTTCGGGCAGGGCCACGAGTTCCTTCACCACCTTCCGGTCGATCATCGAAAAATCGCCCGCGTCGCGGGGGATGGGCACGTAGCTAAGGTTCTGGAAAATCCGGTAAAACGTTTTGTAAAAAAAATGGATGTGGGGCTTCATCTCCCGCTGCACCCGCACGCCGTACACCACGTCGAAGCCCTGCTGCCATTTTTCGTAAAACTTCGGGATGATTTCGGGCGGGTCCTGCAAGTCGCCGTCCATGAGCACCACGGCGTCGCCGGTCGAAATTTCCATGCCGCTCAGGAAGGCCGCTTGGGAACCGAAATTCCGGGAGTGGCTGACGGCAATGACCCCGGCGTCGCGGTCACAAATTTCCTTCAGCACCTCCTCCGTGTTATCGGGCGAATTGTCGTTGACGAAAATGATTTCGTACCGCACCCGCAGTTCCTGGCAGGTTTTCACCAGCCGTTCGTACATGAACGGAATCGCCTGGGCGTCTTTGTAGCAGGCGATGATGGCCGTGATGACGGGGTTGAGGTAGGGGTTCTGAAACGCAGTCAGTACGCGATTTTCGTAGTCCACCGCCTGCTGCCATTCCAGAGTTTTGCGCAGCCCCGCCGCCAGTGGCGTGGTGGCTTCCCAACCGAGGTCTTCGCGGGCGGCGGTGGGGTCGCCGTACCAGTCGGCCAAATCCCACTGGCGATTCTGCATCGAACCCCAGACGGGTTTTTCGGCAATCGAAAATTCAGCCCGAACCACTTCCACGAGGTCGCCGATGGTGGTTTTCCGCCCGCTGGCGATGTTGTACGACTGCCCGGCGGTTTTCCCAAAATCGGAGAGCGCCGCGTCAAGAAACGCCTCCACACAGTCGGTGATGAACACGAAATCCCGGCTGATGTCAGGGGAAACGAGGCTCGGCAACCGGCCCTGCCGGGCGCTTTCGACGACCTTCGGTACCAGCCGGTCGGGTTCTTCCCAGTCCCCGTAAATCGAGTACAACCGCAGGTTGAGGGCTTTTTTCCGCTGCACCCGCGCGTAAAACTGAATCAGGTAGGCCGATGAGACCTTCGACACGGCGTAGTGGCTGTTCGGCTCCACGGGGTCGGTTTCCTTCGGGGCCGCGCAGTTGAAGCCGTACTCCGAACTGCTGCCCGCGTGGACGTACACCGTCTCCGGCCCGCAGGCTTCGAGCAGGTTGACCGTGCCGAGCACGTTCGTCTCGTAGGTCAACTGCACGTTGCTTTGCTTGGAGTAGGCTCCGTACGCGGCGAGGTTGAAAATCGTCCGGGGTTTGTAAAAATCGAACACGCCCCGCACCGAAGCCGCCGAGGTGATGTCGCAGTGAACCACGTTTTCGGCGGGCACGTCGAGCAGTTTCAGCCGCCAGGCTTTTTGGGCGTCGTGGGTGAGCGCGTACACGTCGGGCCGAACTTTGAAAATCTCGTTGAAGAGGTTGGCGCCGATGAACCCGCTGGCCCCGAACACGAACACGGGACCGGGAAGGCGCTTGATTTTTTCGTCGAGGGGAGAATCCTGCATGAAGTCGGTTAAAAAACAGCAAGTCAGGCTTCCTGCACTTGCCCAAGCCCGTAACGGGCGGAAATTTCGGTTCGAGCCTGCCCGTACTGCTCGGGGTTCATGGGCAGGTAGTGCCATTCGAGGCGGTTTTCCATGTACGACACGCCCCGGCCCTTCACGGTGTGCGCCACGATGACTTTGGGGCGACCGCTCCGGGCGTTTTTCAGTCGGGACACGCACTCGATGAGCGTCGGCACGTCGTGGCCGTCCGTTTCCACCACCTCGAAGCCCATGCTTTCCCAAGTGCGGGGATTGGCCGTGTCACCGAACACGTCGAGGGTCTCCCCGAAACCCTGGAGGCCGTTTTTGTCGATGAGTACGATGAGGTTGTCGAGGCCCTGGCGGACGGCGAAGTGGGCGGCTTCCCAGGTGGAGCCCTCGTTGGTTTCCCCGTCCGACATCAGCACGTAAGTGGTCGCGTCGCTGCCCCGCAGTTTGTCGGCGTGGGCAATGCCCGTGCCGATGGGCAGGCCGTGCCCCAACGAACCGGTGGCGAAGGGAATGCCCGAAATTTGATTGGGGGCCGGGTGGGCAGGCAGCACCGTGCCGTTCTGGTAAAACGTGTCGAGGGTTTCGTCGGAAATTTCGCCGAGGTGGTTGAGGCACACGTACAGCGCCGCCGCTGCGTGACCTTTCGAGAGCAAAAACACCTCGTCGCCACGACGGTGGTGGATGAGCGTAGCCAGCATCAGGTCGAGGCAACTCAGCGAACAGCCGATGTGCCCCGCGTTGGCTTTCCGGTACAACTCAATGGTTTTCAAGCGCAAACGCCCGGCAAGCTGCAATAACTCTTCCGCCAACGGTTGGGATTCGGTGGTGGGTTCGGGCAGGGTAATCGTATCGAAAGGCATCATGAATGTCGCTTAGTACCGGTAGGTCAGGCCCTTGAAGTCGAACAGCAGGAGCCGCTGACCCGTCGCTTTTTGGTAGAGCCACACCTTGTCGGCGTTGGTTGGCTCGATGCGTTGAATGTATCCGGCGTCTTTCGGAAGGTAAAGGTTCACCATCTGCGCGTCGAAGGGCGAGACGGCCTCGTACTGCTTTTGTTCTTCCTTCACCGCCGAAAACACGCTCCGGTTGTTGGCCGGGTAAATCACGGTGTCGCCGGGCTGATAGAGGCGGGTGATGTCCCCAGCCACGCGCCAGTACGGGTTCGGCTGGCGGGGTTTGCTCTGGTAGGTGTACTTCACCGAAACGTCGTCGTACACCTCCCGAAGAACGCCGCCAAGCGTGAACAATTGCCATGCCAGCGCCCCAAAAATGAGGATTCTGGCCCATAAATCCAACCGGAGCGCTTCCCGCAGGGCCAGCACGACGAGCAGGATGGCGTAGGGAAACGAAAAACCCGCGTACCGCTGGGTCAGGCCCACCGTGTGCCCGTCTTTCAGGGCCGAAAACACCAGAAATCCGGTAGGCAAAAAACTGATAATCAGAAAAAACAGCACCAGCCGCCGCTCCTCAGCCGTGGCTTTTTCGCGGTAAAAAATCATCAGAAGCAAAGCCAGCACCAGCGCCGCCTCGAAAGCCAGAAACTGTCCCGGTGCCACCGAGAACAAAGCCAGGCCCAGCGCGTGCGTCCCCAGGACCAGCGCCGGGTAGAAAAGCTGGTGTCCCACCCGCCAGCGCCGGTAGCCCCACACGCTTAGGGCCAGCAGCAAGCCGAGCAGTAAAAAATTTTTTGCGCCTTTCAACGCGTTGCCCATGCCGTTGGTGACGATGAACTGGTCGGCCAGGATGGGCAGCAGTTTGCGCGAAAGCGTGGCGGGGGTCGTCGGGTCAATCCAGCCCGCATACTGGGGCTGCACGGCGGGATTGTGAGCGATGTCGTGGTAAAATTTGGCCTGGTACTTCAGCGTCCGGAAGGTGTAGGTGCCCCCGCCGTAGGTCATCCACAGCGCCATGCCGATGAGGGCGATGCCCACCGCTCCGGCCAGACCCGCCCAGATTTTCCCCGGTTTTACGAAAAAAAGCACGTACAGCCCGTGGCCCAGCAGCACCGTGAACGTGAGGTAGTGGCAGAACAAACACACCAGCGCCGCGCCCCCGTAGGCCAGGTATTGCCCCGTCCGGCGCTCCCCGGCGGGCGTCCGCACGAGGTTCAGGAACAGGTGCGTGGCGAGCAACGTAAAGAAAAAACTCATCGAGTAGTTGCGAGCCTGGTGGCTGTAGGCGATAAAAAACGGCTCGATGGTGGCCAGGGCCGCCGCCGCCAGGGCCAGCTTCGCACTACCCAGGTGCCGAACCGTGAAGCGGTACAGCAGCCACACCGTGGCCACGCTGAACAGCACGGAAAGCAACCGCACCGAATAATCGCTCAGGCCGAACAGCCGAATCCAGAAATGAATCAGCAGGTAGTACGCCGGGCTGTTGCCGATGTCGCCGCGGATGTGGGCGTCGAAGTAATCCTGGAGGGGTTTGGGCTTCCAGAATTCACGGGGGGTAAAGTATTTTTTGCCGAAAACGTCCTGCTGGTTGGCCCCTTCGAGGCTGATGCCCTGGGAAATCAGCACCGTGGATTTTTCGTCGAAAAAAATCCCGTAGGCGTCTAATTTGTACAATCGCAATCCGAGGGCGACGACCAGCAGCAGGGCCAGAAATAGGAAGTATTTGCGGGATTGCGCCGGGTCGAGCACCATGCGGGAAATGCGGATTCGGGCGCAAAGGTAGGTGCCTCGGCCCGCCGAATGCAAACCGGGGCGTTCGGTGAGCACGAAAAGGCCCGGCACGCCCACTCATCAGGGCGCACCGGGCCTGGTACTGCCCGCAGGCCGTCAGGGCTTGCGGGCCATCAGTTTCGGTGCGGGTTGGCGCCGGTCGTAGCCCGACGGCATGAGGGTGAATTTCTCCATCACACTCCGGGCAGCGGCGCTCACAGCCGCCTGGCGATTGTCGGCGTATTGGCTCAGGCCGTCGGCGCAGCCGGCCCAGAAGATGTTCTGGGTGCGGTGGTCTTTCATCTGAACCAGGAGGGTACCCCGCGAGAAATTGTAGCGGGCCGTCCGGTAGTTTTCGCCTACCGTACTTTCAACCTTCGTGCGGCCTTTGAACGTGAACGGTTCGTCAACCAATGAATAAAACACGATAAGGTCCGGCTGGAGATCGTTGTAATCACCGGGTTCGAGGGGCTGGTAGCCCCGCAGGCGCAGTTGCTGATCGAGTTCGTCGCGAATGATGGCGGCGTTCGCGTCGGCGTCCCGACCGTCCATGTGTCCTTCGATGAGGTGGTACGTGAGTCGGGCCTTCGGTGAGGTCGTTTCGTGGCTGAGGTCAGCCTTCGGCTGAACGCGTTGCACGGTGCAGGAGGCTGCCAGCAGCCCCAGGGCGAGGAGAGAAAGGGTGGCTTTCATGGTACGAGGGAGTTTTGATGGTTTTTACGACCCAAAGGTCGCCCCCTCGCACGCCGTCGCTCAACGGGCAAATCGCGGGAATCCGGCCCGCATTTTCCGCCACCAATCCGGTAATTTCACCCGAAAGCTTCAGGGTACTTTTCCCAACCCCTCCCGAAAACCCACCACCAATTCCGCCGGAAACGCCGAATTTGCAGGCTTTTCTTTTCTCTAAACTCTAAACTGTCTCAAGGCCTCACCACCGTAATCTCCACCCGCCGGTTGCGCCGCCGGGTGTCTTCGGTCAGGTTGCTGGCCACGGGCTTGGTGGCCCCCCACCCTTTCGTCTGGATGCGGCGGCCGTCGATGCCTTTCGATTCGAGGTAGCTTTTCACGGCCTTCACCCGCTCGCCCGACAGTTGCAGGTTCAGGTTGAAATCGCCCTGGTTGTCGGTGTGACCTTCGACCAGAATTTCGAGCGTGGGGTTTTGCTGCATGAGTTGTACCACCCGGTCGAGTTCGGGAAACGAAGCGGGCAGGAGTTCAAACTGGCTTTGGGCGAAAAACACGTTGTTGAGCGTGATGGTCCGCCCGGCTTCGAGCGGAATCAGGTAGAGGTTTTTCCGGATTTCGCGGTAGCGGCGCTCGGTGGTCAGGTCGAGCTGTTCGCTCATGGCCACGAATCCCCGCCTGGCCGGGGCCAGGCCGTACGCAAGGCCCAGGGGCAGCACGAGTTTGTACTCGCCGGTTTCGGGGTTGAAATCGGCCTTCGGCGCTTCGCGGTGCAGGGTGTCGCTGCCTGCCAGCACCTCGGTCAGCACGTCGGCGGCGACCGGTTTTTTCGTCGCAAAATTCAGCACCGTGCCCGATACGATGGCCACGGGGTCGGGTTTGATGGCGTCGAAGAGTTTCAGGCGGAAAATGTCTTCCTTCCCCATCGAACCGTCCTCCGAGCACAGGTACGCCCACTCGCCGGAGGCCGGGATGCTGAGGTAGCCGTCCCAGGCCGGGGTGTTGATGCCGGGGCCGAGGTTTTCGGGTTCGGTCCAGGCCGTCCAGGAGTCGTCGAGACGCCGACTGACGAAGATGTCGTCGTCGCCGTAACCGGGACGACCCTTCGTCGAAAAATACAGCGTCCGGTTGTCGGCGGCCAGGAAAGGCGTGTTTTCGTGCTCCGCCGAGTTGACCTGCGGGCCGAGGTTGCGCGGCTCCGACCACGAGCCGTCGTCCTGCGCGAACGACACGTGCAGGTCCTTGCCCCCTAGCCCCCGTGCGGGCCGTGTGGCGATGACGAGCACTTTTTTGTCCCCCGAAAGCGCGTACTCATAGGTGTCGCCCCGGCCAGTGGTCAGACCGAAGTTTTTTATGTCAACGGGCGTCGGGAACGTCCAGCCGCTGGCTTCGCGGTGGGAGGTCGAAATGCCCGCCGCCATGCGTCCGTCGGGGTAGTAGCGGTTGAGCAGCAGGGCCGTGCGGCCGTCGGTCGAAATGGCGCAGAGGGCGTTGTGGTCGTCGTTGTTGACGGGCGAACCGATGTTCACCGAAGGCTGCCACTGCCCATTCTGCTGGGTGGCGTACCACACGTCCTGGCGTTTGAGTTTTTCGGAAACGCCCTCCTCCCGAATGGCCTCGCCGAGGTTGTCGGGGTGGCCCCAGCGGGTGAAGTAGAGCGTTTTGCCGTCGGGCGAAATGACCGGATTCAGTTCCCGCGCCCGCGAGTTCACCTCCTTGCCCAGGTTTTCTTTCACCACCTGCTCCGGTTTGGGGGCTTTGGGCGAAACCCGGATGCCCACCGCGACCGGCGTGGGCGAATCGCTCACCCCGATGGCATCAAGCTGGCTGAAACCGGGGCGGCGCACCGTGTTCAACACGACTTTCACCGAGGCCACGGGGTACGAAGTCGCCCTCGGCAGCACGCAACGGAACAGGTTGCCCACCCCCGGCGCGGCGTACGTCGTGTCGGCGATGCGGTATTCTTTCCCGTCCGGGTCGTAGAAAAAAACGCGCTGGATGCTGCCTGCCCCGGCGCTTTCGAGGATGAGCAGTTGCCGCACCGGGGCCGGGACGTCGAACCCGACGTGGATGAACTCCTCGCCCGCGTCGGGCAGAGCGGGCTGCCAGGCGCAGGTGGTGGGGCCTTGCGTGGCGGTGTGGTTGGGTGCGCCGAGGGCCTGCGCGGCGCGGAATTCCGGACTCTGGTCGGACCGGACGGTCTCGCTCGACACCTTGAGCACGCGGTTCGCCCAGCGCACCCCCGACGGCGCAGCATCCGCCACGCCGGGAGGCGCAATCGCCCGGCCCTGCGCCCCGGCGGTCAGCGCGTGGCCCATCAACACCCAACAACCCAACAGAACGGCGCGGAAACGCATGGAATCGGTACAATTGAAACGGAAGTTCGACAAAAATAACACCGCCCCCCGAACGTGCAATTCCGGGCGTGAAGAGCGGTGACTTTGACGGGCCACTTGTCACAACCGTTTGGCATGGCGGCGAAAAAGCGCGTTATTTTGCGCAATTGCACCTTTTTCACCCTTTTCCATTCATGAAAAAAACGGTACGAATCGCCGCGCTACTCAGTTTCGCACTCGCCGGGCTGGAAGCGCGGTCGCAGGGGTACACGCCCCCCAACCGCCTCGCCGAACGCCTGAGAACCCTCGCCAACGCCCACCGCGCCGACGCGTCGCTCCAGTCGCTGGCCAAATCCCCCGGCGGCAACGACTTGTGGGTGCTGACCCTGAGCCGGGGCGGCAACGCGGCGACCAAACCCGCCCTGGCCCTCGTGGCGGGCGTGGACGGCACCCACCTGACGGGCACCGAACTGGCCCTGCAACTGGCTGACCGCTTCCTGAATGGCCCCGACAGCCTCCGCCGCCTGCTCGACACGCGGACGGTTTACATTTTGCCCTCCGTCAACCCCGACGCCTCGGCCCAAGCCTTTGCCAACCTGAAGTGGGAACGCACGGGCAACGCCCGCCCCACCGACGACGACCGCGACGGCCGCCTCGACGAAGACGGCCCCGAAGACCTCAACGGCGACGGCCTCATCACGACTCTCCGCGTGGAAGACCCCACCGGCCAGTACATGATTTCAAAAACCGACCCTCGCCTGCTCGTGAAGGCCGACCCGACGAAGGGCGAACAAGGCCGCTACCGCCTCCTGACCGAAGGCATCGACAACGACAAGGACGGTCAGTTCAACGAAGACGGCCCCGGCGGCATCAACCTCAACCGCAACTTTACCTACGATTACGAACCCTTCAAACCCGGCACGGGTGAATTTCCGGCCTCCGAAACCGAGAACCGGGCACTGATGGACTGGCTCTACGCCACGCCCAACGTGTACGCGGTCGTGACCTTCGGGCCATCGAACAACCTGACCGAACCGAACAAATTTGACAAACAGAAAACCAGCCAACGCATCATCAAAGGCTGGCTGGAAAAAGACGCGGCGGTCAATGAGCAGGTCAGCAAGCTGTACACGGCGGCGGGGTTGAAAGACGCCCCCAGCCTGCCGGGCCAGCGGGGCGATTTTCCGCAGTGGGTGTATTTCCATTTCGGAAAACTGAGCTTCAGCACCCCCGGCTGGTGGGTGCCCAAAGCCGAAGCAGCGAAAGACACGGCCAAAACCGCCGCCCGGCCCGCCACGCTCCCCGCCGGTGGCCGCCCCGGCGGCGACGCCAAACCCGCCGAAGGAGCCGACGAAGCGGCTTTCCTGAAATGGGCCGGAACGGCTAACGTGACCGCTTTCGTGGATTGGAAAGCCGTGAACCACCCCGATTTCCCAGCCCAAAAAGTGGAAGTGGGTGGGCTGGTGCCGTTTGCGAAGCTGAACCCGCCCGTGGCGCAGTTAACCGACGTGGTGAACCGGCACGCGGGCTTTCTGGTGAATCTGGGCAACGCGATGCCCCAACTTGAATTGGTCAACGTGAAAACCGAGGCCGTCTCGCCCGGCCTGACCCGCATCACCGCCGACCTCCACAACCGGGGCCTGCTGCCCACCCAGGCCGAACTGGCCGAGCGGGTACGCTACCAGCCCAAAATCAAGGTGACGCTCGGCGTGGGCACCAACCAGAAAATCGTCTCGGGCCGGAACGTGCAACTGCTCCGCGAAACCATCCCCGGCAACGGTGTGGTGCCGCTTTCCTGGCTCGTCAGCGGCGCGGGCAGCGTTACGATTGAGGCCGGTGCCGCCGCGAGCGGGACGGCGAGAACTACCGTGAAGTTGTAAGAATGTTCAATGCTCAATGCTCAATGTTCAATGTTCAATTGACTGAATTTGAAATCATTCACTATTGAAAATTGAACATTGAGCATTGAAAATTCTTTTTCGAAATGAAAAAACTCCTCCTCCTCACCCTGCTGGCGCTCCCCGCCTTCGCCCAGCAAAAGTCTCCCGCCCTGAAGGACCCCATCGGCATCCGGGCCATCGGCACGCCGCCCAACCCCAAAGTGCAGGTTTCCTGGAATCGCTACTACGATTACAAGGGCCTGACCGACATCATGCAGCGCATCGTCAGGGCGTATCCTGATTTGGCCCGGATGGAAAGCATGGGCAAGTCCACCCAGGGCCGGGACATGAACGTGCTCATCGTGACGGATTTCAAATCGGGCCGTACCGACCGGCAGAAACCGGCCTTCTGGACTGACGCCAACATCCACTCCAACGAGTTGCAGGGCAGCGAAATGGCGCTCTACGCGGCCTGGTACCTCACCGAAAACCACGCGGGCAACGCGTTCATCCAGGAATTGCTCCGCGACAAGGCGTTTTACTTCGCCCCCACCATCAACCCCGACGGACGGGAAGATTTCATTCACAACCTCAACACCACCAACAGCCCCCGCACGGGCCTGTTCCCGATTGACGACGACGGTGACGGGCAGACCGACGAAGACGGCTTCGACGACCTCAACGGCGATGGCGAAATCACGATGATGCGGCGCAAGTCGCCCAATGGCCGGATGCGCATCAGCCCCGACGACGCCCGGATGATGGTACCCGCCAAACCCGACGAGGCCGGGGAGTACGAAATGCTCGGCATCGAGGGCCTCGACAACGACGGCGACGGGCTGGTGAACGAAGACCGCCCCGGCGTGTACGACCCCAACCGCGACTGGGGCTGGAACTGGCAGCCCGACTACATCCAGGGCGGGGCGTACAAGTACCCCTTTTCGTTCGCCGAAAACCGCAACGTGATGCAGTTCGTGATGGCCCACCCCAACATCGCCGGGGCGCAGAGCTACCACAACATCAGCGGGATGTTCCTGCGCGGGCCGGGGGCCGCCGAAGACGACCAGCACTACGAACCCGCCGACGTACGCGTGTACGATTTTCTGGGAAAAACGGGCGAGAAAATGGTGCCCAGCTACGTGTACGGGCCGATTCACAAAATTCTCTACACCGTGTACGGGGGCGAAATCGACTGGCTGGCGCTGAGCCGGGGCATTTTCACGTTCTCGAACGAGCTTTGGAATTCGTACCAGTACTTCAACAACCGCGAATCGAGCAACAGCCTGGCGCGGATGGGGTCCGACATTGAGCCGTACGACTTCGACCGGCTGCTGCTCCACGGCGACGCGTTCATCGCCTGGAAACCCTTCAAACACCCGCAGTACGGCGACATTGAAATCGGCGGGTTCAAGAAAAATTACATCCGCAACCACCCCGGTTTCATCCTCGAAACCGACGGGCACCGCAACGCCAGCTTCACGATTTTCCACGCCTACCACATGCCCAAGCTCGAAGTTCGCGACGTGGTGAAGCGCGATTTGGGCAACGGGTTTTCCGAAATCACGGCGACGGTGGGCAACATCCGCGTCATTCCGACCCACTCGGCTTTCGACGTGAAAAATAAGATTACTCCGCCCGACGTCGTGACGCTGAAGGACGCGACGGTAGCCGCCGGGTTGCTGATGAGCAACCCCGACGGGGCCGGATTCGGCTTCGGGGGCGGGCAACCGGCCTTTGAAAGTTACAAGGACCAGCGGCTCAACCCCCAATCCATCGAAGTGCCCAACATCCCCGGCATGGGCTACGTGAAAGTGCGGTGGATCGTACGCGGGAATCCGGCGACCTACACCATCGAGGTGAACAGCCAGAAAGGCGGGCTGACAGCGGCGAGTGGCAAGTTCTGAACGAAACGTCGTGCCACGAAAAATCGTGGCACGACTTCTTTTTCGGATGCCACGCCCAATTTTCACCAACAACCTCATGAACAAACTCCCCCTGTTCGCCGCCCTGCTCGGCTTGGGCCTCACCGCCTGCCAAACCGAAGACCCGGCGACCTGCCATTTCGTACAGGACGTCACGGCGAATGCCACGGGCTGCTACAGCCCGGCCGCAGGACTGACTCTCACTGCCTCGGGCTACGGCACGGCCACCGGTTTTGAGTGGTCGGTGTACGAACAGGCCGACACCGTCACGCGGGGCAATTTCATTTCCCCCAACCGGCGCATTCGGACCAGCGGCGGGGCGAGTTTCACCCTGCCCGACACCCTGCTGCGGCGGGTGCCCGCCGTAGGGGTGCTGGTGCGTGCCGCCTGCGAGGACGGCAGCTACCGCGAACCGGTTCAGCCGTTCACGTTCGTCAAACGGCAGGGCGCGGGGGGCTGCGTAGTGTGGGCGCGGAAAAATTTTTAAGGCGGTCGTACCCACGGCCTGTCGCATTCTGTACTGTGACGGTCCGGCCACTATTTAGAGTTCCCTAAAAAAACCCGTAAGTTTACGGTCCCATGCTTGCCCAACCGTCGAACCGACAACGCCTCGCCTGGCTTCTCTTCACGCTGTTTGCGCTGATGCAGGTGAACCTCGTCGTGTTCCGGCACGGGCACCGGCTCTCCGATGGGCGCATCATCAGCCACGCGCACCCGTTCTGGCCCGACGGCAAAGGCCCCATCAAAGCCAACCCGCACTCGGCCTCCGAACTAGCCCTCCTCGACGCCGTGTCGAACGGTTCGTTTGCCCCCGAAGCCGTTCAATGTTTTGATTTTCAGGTTCCCCGAATTCTTCCGGAGGAGCCTGTTTTTGTGTATTCCGACCAGGCGGTAAGCCGGTCCCTGTCGATTCCTTCCCTTCGCGGTCCACCCACCGCTTTCGTTGCTGCCTGATTTTTCTGAAAACAACGCCGTCACGCCGGGCCAACTGTGCCCGGTAGCGGTGCGCGTCAACGGGCCTGTCCAGGCTCTGCGCTCGCCCACGGCGTTCTGACCACATCCTTATTTTTCAAGCAACGAAATGAAGCAGTTTTTACTGGGCTGCGTTTTTGCCCTCCAATTTCTGGGGGCAAAGGCCCAAACTGCGCGGCTGGAAGGCCGCGTCTCCGCCAACGGCAAAGCCCTTGAGTTTGCCACGGTTGGCCTAAAAAACAGCAAATTCGGTGTCCTGACTGACACCACCGGGGCGTTTCGCCTCGAAGGCATTCCCGCCGGGCGTTACCAGCTTACCGCTTCGCTGGTCGGGTACGAGCCGTTCCAACGCAACGTCACGCTGTCGCCCGGCCAGTCGCTGAACCTGAACGTGACGCTCCGCGAAGCGGCCAACATGCTCCAGGACGTGGTCGTGACGGGCACCATGCGCGAAGTGTCCAAGCTCGAAAGCGCCGTACCGGTGGAGATTTACACGCCGAAATTTTTCCAGAAAAACCCCACGCCCAACATCTTCGACGCCCTCCAGAACATCAACGGGGTGCGGCCGCAGTTGAACTGCAACGTCTGCAACACGGGCGACATTCACATCAACGGCCTCGAAGGTCCGTACACGATGGTGCTCATCGATGGCATGCCCATTGTGAGTTCGCTGTCGACGGTGTACGGGCTGTCGGGCATTCCGAACAGCCTAATTGAACGGGTCGAAATCGTGAAAGGCCCCGCTTCGACGCTTTACGGCTCCGAAGCCGTGGCGGGCCTCATCAACATCATCACCAAAAACCCGCAGAAGGCTCCGGTGGTGACCGCCGACGTGTTCGGCACCACCTGGCAGGAGTACAATGCCGACGTGGGCGTGAAATTCAACGCGGGCACGAAAGCCACGTCGCTGGTGGGCGTCAACTACTTCAACTACCAGCGCCCCTTCGACAAAAACCGGGACGGCATCACGGATTTGACCCTCCAGAACCGGATTTCACTCTTCAACAAGTGGCAGTTCAACCGCCGCGAAAACCGGCAGGCCAGCCTCGCCGCCCGGTATTTTTACGAAGACCGCTGGGGTGGCCAGATGAACTGGACGCCTGAATTTCGGGGCGGGGACCAGATTTACGGGGAGAGCATCTACACCTCGCGGGTCGAACTGATTGGCACCTATCAACTGCCCGTACCCGAGAAAATCACGTTTCAGGGTTCGTTCAACCACCACCACCAGAATTCGGTGTACGGCAACGTGCCCTACATCGCCACGCAGCGGATTTTGTTCGGACAGTTTTTGTGGGACAAGCAACTGAGCGAGAGGGTTTCGCTGCTCGTGGGCACCCCGATGCGGTACACGTTTTACGACGACAACACGCCCGCCACGCAGTCGGGCGACTCGCTGCGGCCCGTCAACCGCCCCGACCGCATCGTGCTGCCGGGGGTGTTCGTACAGCCCGAATTCACTTTTTCCGAAAAACACAAACTGCTGGTCGGGCTGCGCTACGACTACAACTCGCGGCACGGGAGCATTTTCACGCCCCGCCTGTCGTACAAATGGTCGCCCGATAAAACCAGCGCCCTGCGTCTGAACTTCGGCACGGGCTACCGGGTGGTCAACCTCTTCACCGAAGACCACGCCGCCCTGACGGGGGCGCGGCAGGTGGTGGTGAAAAACGAGCTTAAACCCGAGCAAAGCTGGAACGTCAACCTGAACTACACGAAGCAAATCCCGTTCGGCGGCGGGTTTCTGGCGCTTGACGGTTCGGCGTTTTACACCTACTTCACCAACCGCATCCTGCCCGATTACGACACCGACCCGAACAAAATCATCTACGACAACCTCAACGGCCATTCCGTTTCGAAGGGCCTGAGCCTGAACGTCGAAGCCAACTTCACGTTCCCGCTGAAGCTGATGGCGGGGGCAACGGTCATGGACGTGTACCAGGTGGAACCCAACGCCGATGGCGTAATGGAACGCACCCGGCAGATTCTGACCGAGCGCGTGACGGGTACCTGGAACGCCACGTACGATTTTGGTCGGGGCCTGACCGTCGATTACACCGGCAACCTGTACGGCCCCATGCGCCTGCCCCTGCTTAGCCCCGAAGACCCGCGCCCGGAATACTCGCCGACCTGGAGCATCCAGAACATCCAGATGACCAAGCGGTTCAACAACGGCTTTGAGGTGTACGGCGGGGTGAAAAACCTGCTCAACTTCCTGCCCCCGGCCAACAGCATCGCCCGCGCCTTCGACCCCTTCGACCGGGGCGTGGAATTCGACGCCAACGGCCAGGTGGTCGCCACGCTGACCAACCCGTACCGCCTCACCTTCGACCCCACCTACGTGTACGCGCCCTTCCAGGGCATCCGGGGGTTCGTGGGGGTGCGGTACACGGTGCGGTGAGAATAGCAGTAGAATGTTCAATGCTCAATTTTCAATGCTCAACGTCCAATGAGTTTTCATTGAGAATTGGACGTTGAACATTGAAAATTGAGCATTGAACATTCTTCCTTGATTTACAAACCTTTTAGTTCCCCAATCACCGCCTCAGGGTCGTCGGCGGAAAACACGAAATGGCCCGCCACGAGCACGTCGGCTCCGGCTTCCAGGAGTTTGGGGGCGTTTTGCAGGTTCACGCCCCCGTCGATTTCGATGAGCACGGCATCGCTCATCGCCCGGAGCTTGCGGACTTTTTCGTAGGTGTGTTCGATGAATTTCTGCCCGCCGAAACCGGGGTTGACCGACATCAGCAGCACGATATCAATGTCCTGGATGATGTCTTCCAGCAATGAAACGGGTGTGTGCGGGTTGAGGGCCACGCCCGCCTCGCAACCCAGTTCCTTGATTTGCTGAACCGTGCGGTGCAGGTGCGGGCAGGCTTCGAGGTGGACCGTCAGGTGGTCGGCCCCGGCTTTGGCAAAGGCGGCGAGGTATTTTTCCGGCTCGACAATCATCAGATGCACGTCGAGGGGCTTGGTCAGGTGGCGGCTGACGGCCTCGGCCACGGGGATGCCGAACGAAATATTGGGCACAAACCGCCCGTCCATCACGTCGAAATGCAGCCAGTCAGCCTCGGATCGGTTGACCAGTTCAACGTCGCGCTGGAGGTTGGCGAAATCGGCGGCGAGCAGGGACGGGGCGATGAGGGGCAAGTTTTTCAATTAGGAATTACGAATTAGGAATTACGAATGACCTTATTTTGTACAACAAGCCTTTCGACGGGACGGGATGCAAAATTCCTAATTCGTAATTCGTAATTCCTAATTCGTAATTCCTAATTCTCTTGGAGCGCATCGACGAGCTGACCGACCGGCTCAATTACTACAACCACCGCTACTACCAGGACGCGGTTTCGGAAATCTCCGATTTTGAGTTTGACGCCCTGCTGGCCGAACTCACCGCCCTGGAGCGCGAGTACCCCGACCTCCGCCGCCCCGACTCCCCTACCCAGCGCGTGGGTGGCACCATCTCGAAGGAATTTCCGACGGTGTACCACCGCTACCCCATGCTTTCGCTCGGCAACACGTACAGCGAGCAGGAACTCCTCGACTTCGACGACCGCGTGCGGCGGGGGCTTGAAGGCGCGGCCTACGAGTACATCTGCGAACAGAAATTCGACGGCATTTCGCTGAGCATGACGTACGAAAACGGGGTACTCGTGCGGGGCGTCACCCGCGGCGACGGCACCCGTGGCGACGACATCACGCCCAACGTGCGCACCATCCGCACCCTGCCCCTCCGCCTCCCGCCCACCGCCACCGACGCCCCGCCGCTGTTCGAGGTGCGCGGCGAAGGCTACATGCCCCTGGCGGCGTTTGAGAAACTGAACAAGGAGCGCGAAGACATCGGCGAAGCCCTGCTCATGAACCCCCGCAACACCGCCGCCGGGACGTTCAAACTCCAGGATTCCGCCGAAGTGGCCCGGCGCGGACTGGATTGCTTTCTCTACTCTTACCTCTCGGACACCGAGCAGTTTCAAACCCACGAAGAAAGTCTGGTGGCGCTCAAACGCTGGGGCTTCAACGTTTCGCCCACCTGGCGGAAGTGCGCCACGATGCAGGAGGTGCTGGCCTACATCGCCGAGTGGGAAACGAAGCGCTTCGAACTGCCGCTCAACACCGACGGCATCGTCGTTAAAATCAACCGCTTCGACCAGCAGCGCGAACTGGGTTTCACGGCCAAAGTGCCCCGCTGGGCGATTGCCTTCAAGTACAAAGCCGAATCGGCGGCCACCCAACTGCTCGACATCGAGTACAACGTGGGCCGCACCGGGGCCGTGACGCCCGTGGGCTTGCTCAAGCCGGTGTTGCTGGCAGGCACCATCGTCAAGCGGGCCACGCTGCACAATTCCAATGAAATCAGCCGCCTCGGTCTTCGCCTCGGCGACACGGTGTTCGTGGAAAAAGGCGGGGAAATCATTCCGAAAATCACAGGATTTTCCGAAGACAAACGTCCCGCCGATAGTCGGCCCATCGTGTACCCGACAGTTTGCCCGGCCTGCGCGACCGAACTCGTCCGGCGCGAGGGGGAAGCGCATTTTTACTGCCCGAACGAAAAGGGCTGTCCGCCGCAGTTGAAGGCCAAACTGGAGCATTTCATCCAGCGGAAGGCGATGAACCTGGAGAGCCTGGGCGAAGGGAAAATCGAATTGCTGTTTGAAAAGGGCCTCGTCCGCACGGCGGCGGATTTTTACGATTTAACCTACCAAGACCTGTTTGGCCTCGAAAAAGTCATCACTGACTCCGAAACGGGCAAGACGAAAAAGATTGGCTTCAAGGAAAAAACCGTCGAAAACATCCTCAAAGCCATCGAAGCCTCCAGGCAGGTGCCTTTCCGGCAGGTGCTCTTCGCGCTGGGCATCCGGTACGTGGGCGCGACGGTAGCCGAAAAACTGGCGGCCTACTACGGCACCATTGAGGCCATTGAAACCGCCACCTACGAAAGCCTGACCAACGTGCCCGAAATCGGGGGCCGCATCGCCCAGAGCGTCCTCGACTATTTTGCCGACGAAGACAACCAAAATTTCGTGAACCGCCTGAAAGCCGCCGGGCTGCAACTGGCCGAAAACACGCCGAAGGTGGAGGTGGAAAGCGACAAGTTGGCGGGCAAAACGTTCGTTATCTCCGGGGTTTTCCGGAACTTTGAGCGCGACGACCTGAAACTCAAAATCGAAGCCAACGGCGGCAAGGTACTGAGCGGAGTTTCGGGCAAACTGAATTACCTCCTGGCCGGCGACGGCGTCGGGCCTTCCAAGCTCGAAAAAGCAACGAAACTCGGCGTGACTCTGCTTTCGGAGGACGAATTTCTTCTGATGTTAACCTAAACCGCATTGTGGGGCGGCGGGCGGCGTTCCGCTTCACAATATCCACCGATATGAACTTAACCCAATTCCACGGCACGGGTGTGGCCCTCGTCACCCCCATGCACCCCGACGGCTCGCTCGATTTTGCGGGCCTCGAACGCCTCCTCCAACACGTCACCGAAGGCGGAGTCAACTACCTCGTCGTGCAGGGCACGACCGGCGAATCGGCCACGACCACGAAGGCGGAGAAGAAGCAATTGCTCGACTTCGTCAAAACCCACAACCCGGCGGGGCTGCCCGTGGTGTACGGCATCGGCGGCAACAACACGCCCGAAGTGCTTCAGTACATCGAAGAAACGGATTTCGATGGAGTTTCGGCTGTCCTGTCCGTTTGCCCGTACTACAACAAGCCCGGCAAGCGGGGCGTCATCGCGCACTACGCGGCCCTCGCCGACGCCTGCCCGGTGCCCGTCATCATGTACAACATTCCGGGCCGGACGGGCATCAACATGACCTCCGAAACGACCGTTGAACTGGCCCAGCACCCCAACATCATCGGCATCAAGGAAGCAAGCTGCATCATCGAGCAGTGCATGGAAATCTACCGCGACAAACCGGAAGAGTTCCTGCTCATCAGCGGCGACGACGTGCAGGCCGTGCCCATCATCGCCATCGGCGGCGTGGGCGTCATGTCGGTGATTGCCAACGCGGTGCCGGGGCGTTTTTCGCGCATGATTGGAGCCGCCCTGAACGGCGATTACGCCACCGCCCGCCGTGAACTGGGCCATTTCCTGGCCATCGACCCGCACCTCTACGAAGAAGGCAACCCCGTGGGCATCAAGAAAATCCTCGAACTCGGGGGCGTGTGCAATGCCGACGTGCGGATGCCCCTGATGAAAGCCTCCGACGAGTTGGGGGCAAAAATTCAGCGCGTGCTCGAAAAAGACGAACTGCTGATCCCCGTTGCCGCGTGAGTGCCCATGCGCTTTTCCGCAATTCTCAACTTTTCATTTTCAATTTTCAACCCGTTCATGTTCGTTCACGTCGTTCTGTTTTACCTGAAAAAAGGCCTTTCGCCCGAAGAAGTCGCCCAGTTTGAAACCGGCGTTTCGTCCCTCGGCACCATCGACGGCCTGCTGAGTTTTAACGTCGGCAAACCGGCCTCCACCGACCGGCCCGTCATCGACAAAAGCTACGATTACTGCCTGCTGACGACCTTCCCCGACCTCGCCGCCCACGATCAGTACCAGGAGGTAGAAATTCACCTGAAATTCATCCGCGAATGCGCCCACCTGTGGGAGCGGGTCGTGATTTTTGATTCGGAAACGATTTGAGTGAGAGGTCAGGAGTGAGACAGATGTTCAGAAAAGCGATTTTCTTTTTCCTTGTCCTGATGCTGGGGGGACTGGCGGGCTGTTTTCGGCCCGTCATTCCCATCAGTACGCGGCCGCAGTACCCCATCGACGTGTTTTACGTCAACGAAACCGTCAATCGCCCCTACGATGAACTGACTTTACTCACGATGTCCGGGGAAAAACCGCTCACTCCCGACCAACGTCGCTCCCGCGACCGGATGCTCTACCGAGGCAACGACATGGAGCAAAAAGACCTGCTCCTGGCCCAGATGGTCGTCGATGCCCAGAAACTTGGGGCCGACGCGCTCATCAACGTCAAATACCAGGTGTACACCAGCGCCACGGCCACCGGCTACACCCTCGAAGGATTGGCGGTGAAGTACCGGGGGGAGTAGAATTGCTGGTTTCGGATTTTCGATTGCGGATGGAAAAAGGCCCGGCTGCGCGATTGCGGAGCCGGGCCTTTTTTCGGAAAAATCAGCGAAGGGTCTGGCGCAGCCAGTCGGTGATGAGCCGGAGGGCTTCGGGGTCGAAATCCTGTTTCAGCGTCGTGTATTCCAGGATGCTGCCCGTTTTGGTCCGCTGGAAAAGGTGGTTCAGGCCGGGGAGTTTTTCCGTGCGAAATTTCCGATTGCCGCCCCGCTTCAGGGCCGCCGCGATGGCGGGCAGGTTCTGGTCGGCGTCCACCTGCACGTCGCGGGAACCGTTCAGGGCCAGCACCGGGCAGCGGGTGCCCTGCCAGTCGGGGGCCGGATCGTGGGTCATGAAGTCGCGCATCCAGGGCAGGTGCCCGATGGCCACCAACTGGGCGACAATCTGTTTTTCCGCGACGGGCGTAAAGCCGAATTTTTTCAGTATTCCTTCGTCCAACGCCGTTTTGAGCCGGTTCAGACCGGCCAGCACGGTACGCCGCAGGCTGGCCGTGTCATTGGCCAACTGGACCTGCCGCACCCAGGGCGTGTAAAATTCCCGCAGGTACGTTTCAACGGAGGTCGAGTCGAATCCCTGCCCCCGCAGGATGAGCTGGTTTTGCCGAATCATCACCTCGCCCCCATTCACCCCCGTTCCGGCTAAGGCCACCACAAACGCCACGTCGTCTGACTGTCTGGCGAGCCTCGGGGCCAGCGTTCCGCCTTCCGAATGCCCGATGATGCCCACCCGTTGGGCGTCGATGGCGACGTGATTTTTCAAAAAATTGAGCGCCGCACGGGCGTCGCGGGCGAAGTTTTCCCCCGTCGCCTGGGCGGGATTTTTCCCCAACGTCGAAGCTCCCGCCCCCCGGTCGTCGTAGCGCAGCACGGCAAAACCCCGCGCGCTGAGGTACTCGGCCAGGGCTTTGTACGTTTTCGGTCCGTTTTTCAGCGCCGGTGAAACCCCGTCGCGGTTTTGCGCACCCGACCCGGACAGGACGATGGCCGCCGGGAAGCGCTTCCGGGTCGGGTCATTCGGCATGGTCAGCGTGCCGGATAGTTTCACCGAATCGGGCTGATTCCAAAAAGTCACTTCCTCGGTCCGGAAGGTCGTCGTGTCGGTTTGGGCCACCGCCGGCAATGCGAGCGTGAGCAGAACGGGGAAAAGCAGGTTTTTTATCAAAAACATTCTTCAGGCGGGTTGGGAATGGACCATTTTTCTTCCTGAAAAACCCGGTACGAGAGGTGAACCGAGTACCCCCCGACGAGCATTAGCCCGTCCATCACGACCCGCAGCCGGGTCATTTCCTCCGGGGGCAAACACCCAGAACGGGCAGTGGGGCCACACTCACCCGCCCCACAAAATTTTGTCAATTTAATTCCCCGTCATGAACACCGCGTTGGCAAACAGCAGTTTCCCGTGGTGCCAGAAACCCCGGAACAGCGGGTTGTTGACCAGGTACACCACCTGCCCCCGGCCCACGTCCTGAACGCCAAACGCCAGCGTATTTTCTAATTTTTTGCGGGCGGTTTTCCCGGCAAAACCGGCCACGAGGTCGTTTTTTTTCAGCACGCCCACGTTCCAACCGTTGGCGAGGTAGCCGTAATCGGTGGTTTGGAGCACCAGGCTGTGGTAAAAATTCGGGAAGCCGTAAGCCAGCGGGTGGCTGCCGTCCATCGTGACCCGGTAAATGCTGCCCGGTGTCTCTTCCGACACGGCGTTGCGCTCCCGGTCGGCGTAGATTTTGAGCGAATCGGCGGGCTTTTTCTCGTCCTTCTTGTCTTTTTTGTCCTCCTCTTTCTGCTTCAGTTCAAAGCCCTCCTTGCCCGCCAGCGCACCCAGCGCGCCTTCCATCGCGATGAGTTTGCCCCCGCCCTGCACCCAGGTTTTGAGCGTGGTCAGGGCGTTGGCCGTCAGCACCCTACCGTAATTGCCGTTGGGCAGCACGAGCACGTCGAAATCCGAGAGTTTGGCGTTGGCGAACTGGTCGGAATTGATGAGCGTGGCCGGGTAGCCCAGTTCGCGGTCGAAGTAAAACCACACCTCACCCAACGCGTAGGGCGAGGTGCCTTCGCCCGCCAGCACCGCCACGCGGGGGGCTTTCAACTGCGACACCGAATTGGAGCCGAAATCCGCGCCTTTGGTCACGAAACCCGTCGCCACGGGCAGAATACTCACGCCGTGGTCGCGGGCTTCGGCCTGCACGAGGGCGTCGAAGCCATCGCCGAGGCGGGTGTTTTCGCCCCTGGCAAGGATGAGCGTACCGGCCCCGAACGACTGCCCGGCAATTTCAAACGGTTTTTCCGCCGCCCGCACCCGCACTTTTTTCTTCAGCACATGCGCCAGAAACTGCGCGTCGGCGTGCGACTGCCAGCGGACGACGTAGGCGTAGGGCTTTGCGAGGTTGTTGGTTGTTGATTGTTGGTTGTTGGTTGGTTTTTTGTCCGCCGGATTCAACCGTTCTTTCACCGCGTAAGCTTTCAGGCCGTAGGCGTAGGGCAACGACCAGGAGGTGATGTCGTAGGTCACCGAATCCTCCAGTTTCGTTTTCGGCTCCATCAGGATGTTGAGCATCGTGGAGCGGGGCTGATAGAGGTTGATGACCACGTCTTCCGGCTCCAGGCGGAAGGTTTCGTTTTTGTCAGACTGGTACGCATACCCAGTCAGGTTGGCGCTGCTCGACCCGTAGCCGTATTTGAAGCCTTGCCGGTCAAGGAACTGCGTAAACGCCCGCACCTTGCCCTCGTCGCCCTTCGACTTGATGACGAACGACTTGTACGCCCCGGCGGGGTTGGTTTTGGCTTGCTCAAAAAACTTGATGAACTCCGTCACGGCCTGGTCGGCGCGGGCCGAGAGGGCTTCCATCGAGGCCACGCTGGCGGCCACGTGGTGGCTGATGCGCTCGCGGAGCGTGAGCGTGTCGCCGTCTTCCTTCGCCAGGGCCAGGCCCGCGAAGCCCGAACCGCCCTGTTCGTAGGTCATGCCGATGGCTCCGTTGTAGGTTGGGTAAGTGTCGCCGTAGCTGGGGTAGAACAAGTCGAAATTTTCGCGGGTGAAGTACAGCCAGCCGTTCTTGTCGAAATACTTCCGGTTGTACTCGCCGATGGTCTGCTGAAACTCCCGCTGCCAGGGCGTGATGGCCTCGTGGTAGGGCTTGGCCGCAGGCGAAAAATAGTACGGCGAATTCGGCCCCATCTCGTGAAAATCGGCGTGGAGGTGCGGCATCCACTGCTGATAAAGCGCCGTGCGCTGCTGCGATTCCCGCTGCACTTGCCAGGCCCAGTCGCGGTTGAGGTCGAAGAGGTAGTGGTTCATCCGTCCGCCGGGCCAGGGTTCGCGGTGCTCCCAGGCGGCGGCGTTGGGATTGGGCGCGGCCCCCACTTTCTGGTTGAACCAGTTGACGTACCGGTCGAAGCCGTCGGGGTTGGCGCAGGGGTCGAGCACGACGACCGTGTTGGCCAGAATCTGGCGGCTCGTGGCGTTGTTCGGGTTCAGCAAATCGTACATCACCTGCATGACGGATTCCGACGAGACGGCTTCGTTGCCGTGGATGTTGTAGTTCATCCAGGAAATGGCGACGGGTTTGGCAGTGGGCTTGCCGTCGAGCAGGCCGATGCTGCGGAGGTTGTTCGTCCGGATTTCCTCAAGTTTCGGGAAATTCGCCTCCGAGGCAATCACGGCCACGAGCAGGGGCCGGTTTTCGTAACTCGTGCCGTAGGGAATGAGCTTCACCTGCCGGGGAAACTGCCCGGCCAGGTACTGCACGTAACCCACCACCCGGTGGTGGGGCGTGAACTGGGTGCCGAGCGGGTAGCCAAGAAATTGGTCAGGGTTCTGAACGGAAGACTGGGCGAAGGTGGAAAAAACGGCGAGAAGCAGGAGGAGCGGCGTAAGCGCTTTTTTCATGAAGTCAGGCGCGGTAGTTTGAAAAATGAACGGGTTTTCAAAGATACCGTAGCCGGCCGGAAATGAAGAATTTTGAAAAAATTTCCGGCCTCCATTCACAAATTCGGCCCAAAAGCCTACTTTTGCACCACGAAAACCGAAGACGGTTTGCTGGTCCGTTCGTCTAGGGGTTAGGACGTATCCCTTTCACGGATAAAACACGGGTTCGATTCCCGTACGGACTACCAACACCCGGCCCGTTCGTCTATCGGTTAGGACGTATCCCTTTCACGGATAAAAGAGGGGTTCGATTCCCCTACGGGCTACGCACCCACCCTGCTTCTGGCGGCGGTGGGTTTCTTTTTTGAAAGGCAAAACAAGAAATAAGAAATGAAAAAGGCAGAAGTCGTCTGTGCTCTTCTCCTTCTGCCTTTTTCATTTCTTATTCTTTGTTTTTACTTAACGTGAGTTACGGGTTGGCAACGCGTCCCGTTAGGGACGCAATGTTGGTAGATTGGTATAAAGGTTTCCTGCTGCTGCGGTGCGGTCGCGTCCCGTACGGGACGCAACACGGCGAAGTCCCGACTTTCTACCAACACTCCGTCCCTAACGGGACGTAACCTATTGAACCACAACATAGATAACCCATAACTCACGTTACTTATCACCGTCTCCGGGCCACCGCCATCGTCATTTCCCGGTCGTTGAACACCAGGTTTCCGACTTTCTTCCGCATGTTGTGCATCGTCACGTAGTCTTCAATGACGCCCGGAATCCGGATTTTCACCGTCTGGGCCACCGGGGCGTCGTGGTAGGGATTTTGGGCGTACACGGTCACGTAATCGGGCGTGACGAGGCAACGGATGACGGGTTCCTTCACCCGTTCGCGGCCCCGCTCCTGCCGGTGTTCAAGGGCCGAAAATTCGAGTTTGCCTTCAATGTCGGCTTGCTGAAGCCACGTTTTGCCGCCGTCGTACGACACTTGCGGCTTCACCCACTGGTACTTTTCCACCGACCGCACCGGGTTGTGGTACGAGAGCCGAAGCATTCCGCACATCGCGTACTGTTCCGACGTGAGCGGTTCGTTGGCGTGCGCCCGGTTCCAGGCCACGAAGCCGCCCCGCTTGCCGGGCACGTCGCGGGCGGCAAGCAATCCCCAGAGTGGCCCGTTTTCGGCCAGCGAAGGGTGAAGTTTGTAATACTCAAAATTGAGTTGGTTTCCACCCGCGCCGTCTTCGTAGGCGGTCATGTACCCGTTCAGCACCATCACCTGCGGGTGGTTGCGGCGCATCCACTCCGTTTTGTGCAGGGTTTGCAAAACGCCCCAGAAGTCGTTGTGCCACAACCGCTTCCAGTTTTCGAGGTGCTGCGGATTTCCGTCCGAAGCGTTCACATTGCCCGAATCGACCCAGTCGGTGAGGTGGTAGTAACTCGTCTGCGACCAGGCGTCGTACGTGTCGAGTCGATGAATGCCGATTTGTGAAAAACCCATCCACGACATCAGGTAGCGGTCCCGGTAGGTTTGGTGGTACCGGTCGGCGAGGTGGGTCCAGGACTGGTCATTGTACTTGAACTCCCAGTCGAGCAGGTGCCACTGCGGGGGCTGGTTGTCGGTGAAGTAGTTGCTCACGCCGTCGCCCGTCACCCAGGGCACGAGTTGTTCCAGTTGTTTCGGCGAAAGGTTTTTCCCCTGCTGAAAATCAGGTATCCAGTCAAAATTGTTCGGCTGGGTCATGTGCGCCCGGCGAGTCCAGGGAATGTTCCGGCCGGGTCGGTTGGGGTCGGTCACGTTGCCGCCATTGGCGTTGAACACGTCCCGGCTGTTGAGGTGCGACCAGCCCCGCTCCAGCAGCCGCTCGTACTGGTCCTTGGCCACGCCCTGCGAGAAATACATCGCCAAATCATTGGGCGTCAGGCGGAAGGGCGGGAATTTTTCGAGTTGCAAATCCACGCCCCGCGTCATGGTTTTCAGCACCACGCGCGGCGTGTAGCGGAAGTGCGTCGAGCCGGGCATGGACCGGTACTCGAGCCAATACGCGCCCCGGTCCACGCGCCCGCCGCCGTTGTGGTGGACCACCCCGCCCAGGCTCAGCGGCGTTGGGTCGTCAGCGGCAGGCGATGCAAGGAGCGGAATAAAACCCTGCGTTTGGGGTGTCGGGCCATTGGGATACCAAAATTTTCCGGTGCGGTTTTGCTTGCCCACCGACAACTCACCCCGTTGCACCCAGGCGAATAGCAACACAAGTCCCAACAAACCAGTCTGTTTCAACCAAGAACGCGAACGCATAACGGGAAGAAGCGGCATATTTTTTTAACCTTCTTTTTGGAAGAACGAAAATACCGCTCTCCTCCACATGAAAAAGTTTCTGCGCGAAAATGGCCTGTCGCTGATTCTCGCGGTATTAACTCTGCTTACACTCGTGGGTAACGTCCTGACCGGCTGGCACACGCACAACGACGAACGCCTGGAGTACAACCAGCCCCCGATGCCCTTCGGCGAGTACCTCACCAGCGGCCACTGCATCGAGTCGGTGTTTGAAAATTGGGAGAGCGAGTTTTTACAAATGGCCCTCTACGTGCTGTTCACCGTGTTTTTGTACCAGAAAGGGTCTTCTGAGTCAAAAGACCCCGACTCACCCGGCCAAGAAGAAGTCGATCGGGAGCCTTCCGCCAAACGCCCCGGTGCTCCCTGGGCTGTGCGGAAGGGCGGCTGGATTCTGAAGGTGTACGAAAACTCGCTGAGTCTGGCGTTTTTCATTCTTTTTTTCGGGTCGTTTTTGCTGCACGCCGCCGGTGGCACCCGGCAGCACAACGCCGAGGAGGCCCTGAAAGGCAGCCCCGAACGCCTGAGCATGCTGCAATTCATGGGCACCTCCGAGTTCTGGTTTCAGTCGCTTCAGAACTGGCAAAGTGAGTTTTTGTCGGTGCTTTCCATCGTCGTGCTTTCGATTTTTCTCCGCCAGAAAGGTTCCCCCGAATCGAAGCCCGTGGACGCCCCCCACGATGAAACGGGTGCCTAAAAAAAGTCGGGGCGGTACCGCGTAGGTACCGCCCCGACTTTTTTGGAAAATTCGAAGAGGACCGCTACATGCCGCGATCCTGATCCCGGCCCTGACGCTGGGTGTCCGATTCGTTCACGTCAGCGTCGTCGCCGTGGGGCATCCGCTGGCGGCTGCTGTCCGTCTGGTACTCACGCTGGCCCGCCCCCGAACCTTGCTGGCCCATGTTTTGGCCGCGTTGTTCGGCCTGCTGGCCACCGCGATTTTGTTCCTGGTTTTGATCGGACTGCTGACCGCTCCTCGACGCGTTTTGGTCGCGCTGCATCGACTCCTGGCCTTGCCGGGAATCTTGCTGGTTGCGTTGATTTTCCATAAAACCTGTGGTTTTGTTTGGTTTTAGTCCCGGGCCAAAACGACCCGCAGGGCGGATTCGTAAAAATTACGTGCCCCACCGAAAACCATCATTTTGAGCAATTCCAAGTTTTAGTATGGAAATTCCATCCCCACCTTTTCATTAAAAATGGGGTTGGCTTCCCCGAAGCAACGCTCGGAATCGCTACTGCCAGCCGCGAAACCGCCGTGCCACGGGCGGCACTACGCCGCTCCGAAGCCGACACGACGAAAGGCCCTGGTCGGGGTCAGCCTGCGCCCGCAACCGGCAAGCATTTGATTGACAAAAGGGTTGCTGGCGGTTAGCGAAACGGTCCGTTTGCCCCTGGCGGCATTCAGCGGCAAGTTGTTGATATTCCATGCGGGGAGCGTCATTTTTGGTTCTTGACCCATCGCAACGCCGGACGGCCCGGCCTCCCTGCGTTCAAAAAATTCCCGTGCCTTTTTCTAACCCGATGTTTCAATCCATTAACCCCTTCGACAATTCGGTGGTGGCCGAGTACACCCCGTTCAGCGAATCACAACTCAGGCTGGCGCTCCAACGGGCCGAGCGGGCCTATGCCTCCTGGCGGAAAACGCCCCTCCCCCACCGCGCCGCCCTCCTTCGCCACGCCGCCGACGTGCTGCTCCGCCGCCGCGACAGCCTGGCCCGCCTCGTCACGACTGAGATGGGCAAGGCCCTGCACGAAAGCCGGGCCGAAGTCGAGAAATGTGCGGCGGGACTGACGTACTACGCCGAACACGGCGAGACCCTGCTCCGCCCCGAACGCCGGGACTCCGACGCCGCGAGCGGCAGCTACGTGCGCTTCGATCCCCTCGGGCCGGTGCTGGCGGTGATGCCCTGGAACTTTCCGCTCTGGCAGGTGGTGCGGTTCGCCGCTCCCACGCTGCTGGCGGGCAACGTGGGCCTGCTCAAGCACGCCTCCAACGTGTGCGGCTGCGCCCTGGCCCTGGAGAGCGTGTTCCGCGAGGCGGGTTTTCCCGAAGGCTGTTTTCAAAGCCTGCTGATTGATGCAAAAACCGCCTCGGCCCTCATCGCCGACCCGGTCGTCCGGGCCGTGACGCTTACGGGCAGCGAAAAAGCGGGCAGCGCCGTGGCCGCCGAAGCAGGGCGGGCCATCAAGAAAACCGTGCTCGAACTCGGCGGCAGCGACCCGTTCATCGTGCTAGCCGACGCGGACGTGGCCATAGCGTCGAAGGTGGCCCGGCAAGCCCGGCTTCAGAACGCCGGGCAGTCGTGCATCGCGGCCAAGCGGTTCATCGTCGTGCGGCAGGTGCATGACGAGTTTGTGCAGGAATTCATCGGCGGTCTGGCCGAATACCAGCCCGCCGACCCCCTGCTCGATACGACGAAAATGGGGCCGATGGCCCGTCCCGATTTGGTGGATGACCTGGAAAAACAACTTCAGGCTTCGCTCGAAGCCGGGGCTGAACTCGCAGCGGGCGGCGACCGCCGGGGTTGCCTCATGCCCCCGCTCGTGCTGACGGGCGTGAGGCCGGGCATGGCAGCATTCGACGAAGAAACCTTCGGCCCCCTGGCCGCCGTCGTGGAAGCCTACGACGACGCCCACGCCATCGAACTGGCCAACCTGAGCCGCTACGGCCTCGGCGCGGCAATCTGGACGAGGGATTTGGAAAAAGCCCAGCGCCTGGCCGCCGACCTTGAATCGGGCAACGTGTTCATCAACGCGATGGTGAAATCGGTGCCCAGCCTGCCCTTCGGCGGTGTCAAGCAATCGGGTTACGGCCGCGAACTATCCGATTTCGGCCTGCGGGAGTTTGTGAACGTGAGGACGGTGTACATCGGGTAAAGTTTTGAGAGGTGAGAAGTGAGATGTTTTCAGACCGATTTTTACATCTCACTTCTCACTTCTTACAACTTCACTTTTCACTCAGTCACCAAACAAGCTCACCGCCACCCGGTACGTGTTGCAGTGGGCTTCGACGATGTGGGCCAGGCGGGCGGAGTAACCGCCGCCCATCGTCACGACCAGGGGCAGGTTGCGGGTTTTGGCTTCGGTCAGGACGAGGCGGTCGCGCTCGCGGCAGCCTTCGCGGGTGAGGGCCAGTTTGCCGAGTTTGTCCCCCGCCAGCACGTCCACGCCAGCAATGAAGAACAGGAAATCGGGTTGCTGCTCGTCCAGCAGGCGGGGCAGGGTGGTGCGGAGTTTCGTCAGGTATTCGTCGTCCCGGCAGCCGGTGGGCAGTTCGAGGTCCAGGTCGGAGGTTTCCTTGTGCAGCGGGTAGTTTTCCCGCCCGTGCATCGAAAACGTGAACACGCGGGGTTCGTGCCGAAACAGCACCGCCGTGCCGTTGCCCTGGTGAACGTCGAGGTCGATGACCAGAATTTTCCGGAAAAAATCTTCGTCGAGCAGGTAGTTGGCCGCCACGGCCACGTCGTTGAGCAGGCAGAAGCCCTCGCCCCGGTCGGCGTAGGCGTGGTGGGTGCCCCCAGCCACGTTGAAAGCCACGCCGTGTTGCCGGGCGAAATGCGTGCAGTCGATGGTGCCCTGAGTGATGACCCGCTCCCGTCGCACCAGTTCCGCCGACCAGGGGAAGCCGATGCGGCGGACCATTTTCGCCGGAATCGTCCCGGCTTTCAATGCTTGCCAGTAAGCGGCGGTGTGCGTGCGCAGAATCCAGCGTTCGTCGATTTCCTCCGGCGAAAAAAACGCGGCTTCGGTGACGGTACCCTCCCGGAGCAGTTGCTGCGGAATCAGTTCGTACTTGGCCATCGGGAACCGGTGCGGTTCGCCGTTTGGACCAGGCGGCAACGGGTGTTGGTAAACGGGAGCGTAGGCAATGCGGAGCATGGAAAACGCCTGAACAAACGCGAAGCGCCCCGATTTGTTCAGGACGACACGGGGAAAATCGGCCGGCTTTCCGTCCTGATTTCAACGAACCACGATTAGTTCGTACTTTCGCAAAACGACCTCCGACCGCCGCGCGCTGACGATGAATCGGTTAGCAACCTTCCTTGCCTGTTCCGGCCTGCTCCTGGCCCTGACCCGCTGCGGCCCCTCCGTGCCCGCCGAGGTCGAAGCCGCCGAACGTACCCTGACCGGGCGCGTCAGTTTCAACCGGCACGTCAAACCCCTGCTGTCCGACCGCTGTTTCGCCTGCCACGGCCCCGACGCGGGCAAGCGCCAGGGCGGATTGCGCCTTGACGTGGCCGAGAACGCCTACGCCCACGAATCGGAGGAAACGGGCCGTCGGGCCATCGTTCCCGGCAAACCCGCCGCCAGCGAGGTGGTTTACCGCATTCTTTCGACCGACCCGAAGGTGATCATGCCCACGCCCGAATCGCACCTGACGCTGACGGCGGAAGAAAAAGCCCTGCTGCTTCGCTGGATCGAGCAGGGGGCCGAATACGAACCGCACTGGGCGTTTGTTTCGCCCCAAAAATCGCCTCCGCCCGCCGTAAAAAACCGGGCCTGGCCCCGCAACGACCTCGACCGCTTCGTGCTGGCCGAACTGGAGCACCGGGGACTGCGCCCTTCACCCGAAGCCGACCGGGCTACGCTGCTCCGGCGGGTCAGCCTCGACCTGACGGGCCTGCCGCCCACCGTGGCCGAGGTGGACGCTTTCCTGAAAGACACCTCCCCGAACGCCTACGAACTGGCCGTGGACCGGCTGCTGGCCTCGCCCCATTTCGGCGAACACCAGGCCGTGTTCTGGCTCGACGCCGCCCGCTACGCCGACACCCACGGCTACCAGCTCGACGTGCCCCGCACGGCCTGGCCCTACCGCGATTGGGTGGTTTCGGCGTTCAACCAAAACCTGCCCTACGACCAGTTCGTCACCTGGCAACTCGCGGGCGATCTTTTGCCTAACGCGGCCCGTCCCAACCCCACGCGAAACCAACTCATTGCCACCTGTTTCAACCGGCTGCACCCGCAGAATCAGGAAGGGGGCATCGTGGAAGAGGAGTACCGGGTGGAGTACGCCGCCGACCGGGTGAACACCTTCGGCAAGGCCTTTCTGGGCCTGACCGTGGAGTGCGCCCGTTGCCACGATCACAAGTACGACCCGATTTCGCAGAAGGATTACTACGGCCTTTTCGCGTTTTTCAACAACGTGAACGAAGCCGGGCAGGTGCCGTACCTCGGCGAGTCCAGCCCTACCGTCATCCTGACCGACGCGGCGGCGGAGCGGAAGCTGGCCTTCATCCGGCAGCAACTCGCCCCGCTCCGGCCCTTGCTCGACCCGGTCCACCCCCGCTACGACGCGGAGTTTGACCGCTGGCTGGCCCTGAACCAACCCGTACCCCCACCCGCCCGGCGTCGGGCCTGGCTGGGGAGTTACGCATTTGAGGACGACAGCCTGCGGTTTTTCGCCAACGCCGCCCGGCCCAAACGCCCCGCCCGGATTTCGGGGGACGTGGACAAACCGCCCGCCCCGGTGCCGGGCCGGTTTGGGTGGGGCCGGGCCGTGAACGGCGAGGGGCACGTCGATTTGGGAAAAGAAACCGGTTTTTTTGAACAGGCCCAGCCGTTTTCGGTCGCACTCTGGGTCAACCTGCGCAAGCGGGGGCTGCGCGGGCCGGTGTTCTCCCGCTCCAACGGCCTCGACAACGGCAACCGGGGCTACGAACTGATGCTGCTGCCCGACGGTACGCTGAGTTTCAACCTGAACCAGAATTTTCCCGACCACGCCATCGACGTCCACACCACCGCGCCCCTGCCCGTCGGGCGGTGGGTACACCTGGCCCTGACCTACGATGGCTCCGGCACGGCCGCGGGGAACCGGATTTTTGTGGACGGAAAACCCGCGCCGGTTCGGGTTTTCGCCGATAACCTGCGCAAGAGCATCCTCTACGGCCCCGGCCGCACCAACGGTTTCGGGCTGTTCGAGAACTTCCGCATCGGGGGCAAATTCCGGGACTCGATGGCCGATTTCTGGGTGGACGAACTGAACGTGGCGGGCCGTCGGCTGGCTGACCTGGAAATCGAAGAACTGGCCGCCGGTCGGCCCGTCGTCGCGGAATTTTTCGCAAAAAAAACCAGCCTCTCCCCCGCCGAACGGGCGCGGCTGCGGGAGTTTTTCGTGCTGAACGTCAGCCCGCTCCACACCCGGACGGAGCACGAAGTGGCCAAACTTCGGGGCGAGGAAACCGCCGTGTACGATGCCCAGCCCGAAGTGATGGTGATGAACGAACGGCGGGTTCGGCGCCCGACGCACCTGCTCAAACGCGGGGTGTACGACGCGCCGGGCGAGGTCGTCACGCCCGGCACGCCCGCACTCCTGGGCACGCTACCCGCGAACCTTCCCCAAAACCGCCTCGGCCTGGCCCGGTGGCTCCTCCGACCCGACCACCCCCTGTTCAGCCGGGTCGTGGTCAACCGGTTCTGGCAGCAATTTTTCGGCAACGGGCTGGTGAAATCGAGCGATGATTTCGGCAACCAGGGCGACCTGCCCACGCACCCCGAACTGCTCGATTACCTGGCCGTCAGTTTCCGTGAGAGTGGCGGTCCGTCGCACGGCTGGAACGTGAAGGTGTTTTTGAAGGGAATCGTGCTTTCGGCTACCTACCGCCAATCGTCGGTCGCGTCGCCGAAACTCCGCGAGCTCGACCCCGACAACCACCTGCTGGCGCGGGGGCCGAGTTACCGGCTTGCGGCGGAGCAGATTCGGGACAATGCCTTGAAAGCGAGCGGGCTGCTAGTCGGAAAAATCGGCGGGCCGAGCGTGTTCCCCTACCAGCCGGGAGGGGTCTGGGAGGCGCTTTCCACCCTAAAGTACCCCCAGGGCCACGGCGATAGCCTCTACCGCCGCAGCCTGTACACCTTCTGGAAACGCACCGCCCCGCACCCGGCCCTGGTGACCTTCGACGTGCCCGAAAAGCACTTCTGCACCGTGCGGCGGCAGAACACCTCGACGCCCCTGCAAGCCCTGGTCACGCTCAACGACCCGCAGTTCGTGGAAGCGGCGCGGGTGCTGGCCGAGCGGGTGCTGCGCGAAGGCGGTGCCACCCCCGACGGGCGGGTGCAGTGGGCGTTCAGGGCGGTGCTCAACCGTCCGGCGCGGGCGGCGGAAGTCCGGCTGGTGCGGGCGCTGGTCGAAACCGAAGCGCGGGAGTTCGGTCAGGCCCCGGCCCGCGTGCGCGGGTTGCTCACCGTGGGCGAACGCCCACCCGACGCCCGCCTGAAACCCGCCGAGGTTGCAGCCTGGACGGTAGCGGCCCTGCTGCTTTTCAATCACGACGAGGCCGTCGTCAAGCGGTAAGGGGTCGTTTCGGGTTAAAATAGTACCTTTTTTGGTCAATTCGATTCGGAACCTTTCCCTGCAATCGGTTGTACCTTTGGCTGTTGATTCTTGAAATAGTACCAACCTTCCGTTCCTCGTGATTCGTTTTCGCATTCATCGACACTGGATCTGGCTCCTGCTCGGCACGACGGCCTTCGCGGCGGCACTGCTCGGCTCCTGCCGCCGCGTGAGCCTGCCCGACGACGTGCAGGCCGCCCTCGACGCCCTGCCTGAGAAGGTCGATTACACCTACGACGTCAAGCCCATCCTCTCCGACCGCTGCTTTGCCTGCCACGGCCCCGACAAGGCCAAGCAGCAGGCCGGACTCCGCCTCGACGTGGCCCAAAGCGCCTACGACCACGAATCGGAGGAGAGCGGGCGGAATGCGATTGTGAAAGGAAACCCCGGTGCCAGCGAATTGGTCCACCGCATCCTTGCGACCGACCCGAAGGTCGTTATGCCCACGCCCGAATCGCACCTCTCGCTGACGGCCCAGGAAAAGGCCGTGCTCATCAAGTGGATTGACCAGGGGGCTGAGTACCAACCCCACTGGGCCTACACCGTGCCCCAAAAACCGGCGGTGCCCGAGGTGAAAAATGGGGGCTGGGTGAAAAACGACATCGACCGGTTCGTGCTCAAAAAACTGGAGGACAAGGGCCTGACGCCCGCCAGGGAAGCCGACAAAACCACGTTACTGCGCCGCGTGAGTTTCGATTTGACCGGCTTGCCGCCGACGGTGGCCGAGGTGGACGCTTTTCTGAAGGACACTTCTCCAAATGCTTACTCCAACGCCGTGGACCGGCTGCTGGCCTCGCCCCACTTCGGCGAGCACCAGGCCGCCAGTTGGCTCGACGCCGCCCGCTACGCCGACACTCACGGTTACCAGGACGACGGCCTGCGCACGATGTGGCCCTACCGCGACTGGGTCATCAAGGCCTTCAACCAAAACCTGCCCTACGACAAATTCACGACCTGGCAACTGGCGGGCGACCTGCTGCCGAAACCCACGAAGGACATGCTCGTGGCGACGGCCTTCAACCGCAACCACCAGCAAAGCCAGGAGGGGGGCATCGTGCCCCAGGAGTACCTGACGGAATACGTCGTGGACCGGGTGGGCACCTTCGGCAAGACGTTTCTGGGCCTGACGGTGGAGTGCGCCCGCTGCCACGACCACAAGTACGACGCCATCAGCCAGAAGGATTTCTACGCCTTGTACGCGTTTTTCAACACCCAGAACGAGTACGGGCAGATTCCCTACAACGGCGAGCCGTCGCCGCACATCACCCTGCCCACGCCCGATGCCGAGGCGAAACTCAACGCCATTCGCGCTCATCTCGCCGCCCTCGACCGGCAGGGCCAGCAGGATGCCGCCCCGGCCCGCGCCCGGTTCCAGGCCTGGCTGGCAAGTGCCGAGCGAGACCCGGCGAAGGCCTTACTGCCCGTGCAGCGGGGGCAGGTGGTGCGGGTGCCGTTCGAGGAAATGGCCGAAAAAACCTACCTGCCCAAGCCTAAGCCCGTTGACCCGAAGAAAAAAGACGCCAAGCCCGAAAAACCCAAACTCCGCACCGACTACTTTTTCGCCAACCTCGCCAATGACACCCTGCCGATGTACGTCCGGGGTGACATGGACAGCAAGCCTCGGCTCGTACCGGGCCGGTCGGGCAAGGCGTTATTTTTTCCGGGCGAAAGCTTCGTGGAACTGAAAGGGCCGGGCGACTGGAGCAAACTAGTGAAAGACCCTGCCCTGGGTACCACCACCGCCTGGTTTGAGCGCCACCAACCCTTCACCTTCAGCCTCTGGACGAAGATTTCCGACCCCAAACTCGTCGGGCCGATTCTCAACCGGAGCATGGGGCCGTTCAACGGCTTCCGGGGCTACGAACTCCTTCGGCTGGAAGACGGGCGGCTGGCTTTCCGCCTGGCGTACGTCTGGCCCGACGATGCCATTGACTTGGAAACCACCCAGAAAATCCCGCTTAACCAGTGGACCCACCTGACCGTCACCTACGACGGGTCGAGCAGGGCCGGTGGCGTAAAAATCTACCTCAACGGCCAGCCCGCGCCCCTCCGCGTGGTGACCGACAACCTGACCCAGAGCGTCGTGTGGGGCAAAAAAGGCAGCAACTGGGGTTCGGGCGTGCCCAACCTCGCCATGGGGCAGCGCCACGATTACAACTTCAAAGGCTACGCAGTCGACGAACTGACGGTGTACAGCCGCAAGTTGACTCCCCTCGAAATTGGTTCGCTCCACGACGGCCAGGATGACCTGCTCGCGGCCCTGAAAACGCCCGCCGCCCAACGCACCCCCACCCAGAACGCTGCCCTGCTTGACTACTTCCTGACCAACGTGGATGGACCGACCCAGCAGCGCCTGGCGGCCCGCGCTCAGAAAATGGTGGACGAAACGGAGGTTCTCAGCACGCAGATCGACGTGATGGTGATGCGGGAGGCGCGGTATCCGAAGCCCACTCGCCTGCTGAAACGCGGGGCTTACGACGCCCCCGCCGAGGTGGTCAGTGCGCACACGCCCGAAGCGTTCGGCCCCATGCCCTCGACATTCCCCCGGAACCGCCTCGGTTTGGCCCAGTGGTTGCTCGACGAACAAAACCCGATTTTCGCCCGCGTGGTGGTCAACCGCTTCTGGCAGCAATTTTTCGGCAACGGGCTGGTCAAAACCAGCGATGACTTCGGCAACCAGGGAGAACTCCCCTCCCACCCCGAACTGCTCGACTACCTGGCCGTTAGTTTCCGTGAGAGTGGCGGTCCGTCGCACGGCTGGAACGTGAAGGCGTTTTTGAAGGGAATCGTGCTCTCGGCCACCTACCGCCAATCGTCGCAGGCTTCGCAGAAGCTCCTCGAAATGGACCCGGAAAACCGCCTGCTGGCCCGTGGCCCCAGTTTCCGGCTCAGTGCCGAGCAGGTGCGCGACAACGCCCTGGCCGCCAGCGGGCTGCTAACTCCGAAAGTGGGCGGGCCGAGCGTGCATCCCTACCAACCGGCGGGTATCTGGGAGGCCCTGGCCACGCGCAACGCCGTCACGTACGTGCAGAACCACGGCGACAGCCTCTACCGCCGCTCGCTGTACACCGTCTGGAAGCGCTCCTCTCCGCCGCCAATGATGCTCAACTTCGACGCCGCCGAACGGCACTTTTGCACCGTCAAACGCCAGAAAACCTCCACGCCCCTCCAGGCGCTGGTCACGCTGAACGACCCGCAGTTTGTGGAAGCCTCGCGCGTGTTGGCCCAGCGGATGCTGCGCGAAGGCGGCTCCACGCCCGAAAGCCGCATTGCTTTCGCTTACAAAGCCCTCACCAGCCGCCCGCCCCGCCCGGCGGAGGTGCAACTGCTCAAACGGTTGTACGCCGAAGAACTGACCGATTTCCAGAAAAATCCCAAACGCGCCGCCGAATTGCTCGCCGTGGGCGAATACCCCCGCGACCCCAGCCTGAACCCCGCCGAACTCGCCGCCAGCGCCATCGTGGCCTCGACGGTGATGAATTTTGATGAGTTTGTGATCAAACGTTAGCGCGTTCAGGGTTTAGAGTGAGGAATGGATTTCAACTCTGAACCGCACGGCGGCCGCCCTAAACCCTGAACGCTAAACCAGTTCACCATGAACGCCCTCGCCGAACTCGAACAGCAGGTTCACGACCAGATGAGCCGCCGGAATTTTCTGACCCGCAGCAGCCTCGGGCTAGGTGCCGTGGCCCTCTCGTCGTTGCTGCCGAAAGACCTGCTCGCCGCGCCCGGCCCCAGTGGGGCGCTGGGCAAGCCGCACTTCGCCCCCAAGGCCAAGCGGGTGATTTACCTCTTCCAAAGCGGCGCTCCTTCGCACCTCGATTTGTACGATTACAAACCGAAGCTCGAAACGATGTGGGGGCAGAACCTGCCCGAATCGGTTCGAAAGGGCCAGCGCCTGACGGGCATGACGGCCGGGCAGAGCAGCTTTCCGCTAGCGGCTTCGGCCTTCAAATTCGCTCGCTACGGCCAGAGCCAGATGACGGTTTCTGAGCTTTTGCCCCACATCAGCCGCATCACCGACGAGGCCACCTTCATCCGCTCGATGCACACCGAGGCCATCAACCACGACCCGGCGGTGACGTTTTTCCAGACCGGCTCCCAGCAGGGCGGACGGCCCTCGTTTGGCTCCTGGGTCAGCTACGGACTTGGCTCCGACAACCAGAATTTGCCCGCCTTCGTGGTGCTGCTCTCCAAAGGCCGGGGCGGCGACCAGCCGCTGTACGCCAAGCTGTGGAGCAACGGCTTTTTGCCCTCCGTCCACCAGGGCGTCGTGTTCCGTTCCGGGCCGGACCCAGTGTTTTACCTTTCCAACCCGCCGGGCATCGACAAAAGCTCGCGCCGACGGATGCTGGATTACCTGGCCAAACTCCACCAGGAACAATTCAGGCACGTGCTCGACCCGGAAATCAACAGCCGCGTGGCGCAGTACGAAATGGCCTACCGCATGCAGACGGCTGTGCCCGAAACGCTCGACATCTCGAAGGAGCCGGGCTACATTTTCGACATGTACGGCGAAGAATCGCGCAAGCCGGGCACCTTCGCAGCCAACTGCCTGCTGGCCCGCAAGCTGATTGAAAAAGACGTCAAATTCGTCCAGTTGTACCACCAGGGCTGGGACCAGCACGGCAACCTGCCCAACGACATCCGCATCATGGCCAAGTCGGTGGATCAAGCCTCGGCAGCGCTGGTGATGGACTTGAAGCAGCGGGGTTTGCTCGACGACACGCTCGTCATCTGGGGCGGGGAGTTTGGCCGGACCAACTACTCGCAGGGCAAACTGACGAAAGAAAACTATGGCCGCGACCACCACCCGCGCTGTTTCACCATCTGGATGGCCGGGGCGGGCATCAAGCGGGGAGTCGTGTACGGGGAAACCGATGAGTTCGGCTACAATGTCGTCCGTGATGGCGTTCACGTGCATGATTTCCAGGCCACCATCATGCACCTGCTGGGCGTGGATCACGAAAAACTGACGTTCAAGAGCCAGGGCCGCCGCTACCGCCTGACCGACGTGCACGGCAAGGTCGTCAAGCCGATTTTGGCGTAAGCGTCTGTCGAAAAATCAAAACCACCTGGCCCTCACCGGGCCAGGTGGTTTTTTGTTGTGCGTCCGTTCACGCGAGTCCTGAAACTGCTCAACGAAGCGACGAACTCTTGCCAATCGATTCCAGCAAGCCCCGCATGTACCCGATGGCGAACAACGTCCCGATGGTCATGTAACCGGGGCGAGTGTTTTCTTCCCCGGCCATGGTCGGTACGTGATCCGGGCGAATGGTGCCCCGGAAGCCGATGTCGTGGTAGGCTTTCATGGCCCGGTACATGTCGATTTGCCCCTCGTCGTGGAAGGTTTCGGTGAACTTGAATTTCCCGCCCTGCACGTTCCGGAAATGCACGAAGTTGATGTGACCGGCCTTGCCCCAGCGGTGAATTAGGGCGGGGATGTCGGCACCCATGAGCGCGAAATTGCCCTGGCACATCGTCAGCCCGCTCCATTTGCTGGGCATGATTTTCAGCATTTTGTCAAAATTCTCGACCGTGTTCATGATGCGCGAAATGCCCTGGATGCTGTCCACCTGGGGGTCGTCGGGATGCAGCGAAAGGTTCATGCCAATTTTCTCGGCTTCGGGCACGACGGCTTTCAGGAAATACGTGAGGTTGTTCCACAGCGCTTCCTTCGACACCTCGCCGTACTTGGTGAGGGGTTTGTTCTTGATGTCCTCGTAATCGAAGGCCGTCACCAGGGCACCGCCCCGACCCGGTGCGTCCATTTTCGAGCGGAACCAACTGATGACGGGCATCCAGTTGTAGCAAATCACGTCCACGTCGCTCCATTTTTTCAGATTCTTCATGAACGTGATGAAGTTCGAGATTTCCTCATCCCGCCCCGGCAGGGCCAGTTTGGTTTGCTCGCCCAGGCTGGGCGGGCCTTCGACCACCGTCCACTTGATGCCCAGGCCGTCCCAGCGAGCTTTGGTGGCTTTAATGGCCTCGGCGTCCCAGGGGTTCTGGTTGGGCTGGCGCACCACGCCCGACACGGCGTGCAGCACTTCCATTTGCCGGGCCAGGGGCACCCTCGGCGAATCGGGACTCATGGCCAGGGCGAATTTCATCCCGAAATCTTTGGTGGAATGCTTGCCTTCCGGGGGGCCACCCTGACGGGGGGCGGCAGCGAGGCTGCCCGTGGAGGCCAACGCCGCCACGGCGGTGCTCTGCCTGATGAAGGTTCGACGGTTCGTTTTCATGGAAAAAAAAGGTTGAGGTTGTGAAGGTTAGCGCTTATCCCACCACACGGGCGTGGTGTACAAATCCGGTCCCTGCCGGGCGATGGCGGCTTCGTAATTCTCTTTGTTCAACGAGGTTTCCGAAATCGGGTACCGCAGCCGGACCAGGAGTTGCCCGCCCGTGAAATTGCCGGGATAGGTGATGGGGCTGAGCTTGGGGTAGCCCGTCCGGCGCAGGTTCGACCAGGCTTCAAAATTATCCATCCACATGAAATGGGCCAGGTAAAACTGGTTGTGAATCTGCTCCATTTTGCCTTCAAACGTGGCCGCGTTGAGGGGCTGGGCCGCCAGGTACGCGTCGATGCTGGCCTGGGGGATGACCACGTTGCCCGGAAACATCGTCGTGGACTGCATGGAGGCCGTGATGGCTTTTCGGTAGTGCTCCTCCGCGCCCGAAGCATCCCAACCCCGCAGCGACGCCTCGGCGAGCAGAAATTCCACTTCGGCGTAACTCTGGAAAACGGTAGGTGCGTTGAGGCTGGCGATGGTGCCCGTGTTCGGCTCGGAGTAATTCACCAGCATGTCGTTGCTCCAGTTGGGGATGACTTGCTTGATGGTGGTGGCGTCGAAGCCGTTGGGCAGCCCTTTCTGCAAGGCGGGGTTGGTCGTGGTGGGGAGTTTCTCGGCCTGCCGGCTCAGGATATTGCCTTCCCACAACGTCGCGTAGAACGGCAACCGGGGGTCGCTGCGGGCCTGGAGCATGTCAATCAACGTTTTGGCCAGTTTGACGGGGCCTTTGCCCTGGTTGGATTCGGGGAAACTCTCCCGCTTCAATTCAGCGGAATCCCAGTTCTGGGTGTTGCCGTTGCCGGCCACGTGGACCAGCCTGGCGACGTCGGCGTTGCTTTTCATGACGCCCCCGGCGATGGCTTTTTTCGCCCAGGTTTCGGCGGCCTTCGCGTCCACTTTGGTCAGGCGCATGGCCAGCCGCAGCATGAGCGAGTGGGCGAAAGTTTTCCACTTCGCCACGTTGCCCCCAAACACCACGTCGGACACTCCGAAGGAGGGCTTGGCCGGGTCCAACTGCCCGATGGCTTTTTCGAGGCCGCTGAGCATGGACGGGTAAATGTCCGACTGCTTGTCGTACTTCGGTTTGGTAATTCGGTTGATGTAGCCCTGGCCCGCTTCCGAGTACGGCACGTCGCCGTACGCGTCGGTGACGCGGTGCAGGGCGTAAATCCGCCAGATGTTGGCGATGGCGTTGAGGTTGACCTGCTCGGGCTTGCCCTCGGTGGCCGCGATGACCTCCTGCAATTCCTTGAGATGAACGGAGTAGACGGTTTCGAAGAAATCGCCGAACTGCCCGCTTTCGACGTACTTGTCGCCGGCCCAGTTGAGGCCCAGCGAGGCCATGTACTGCACCACGCCGGCGAAGTACTTGATGTTGGTGCGGTTGCGGTCGTTGGTCCCCGTACCCGCCGTGCGGATGAGGGCGAACGTGAAGAGGTTGCCCACTACCGGCTCGGTGTAGGCGTTGGGGTTGACGTTCATTTCTTCAAACCCCTTGTCGCAACCCAACGAGACGGTCATCAGGACGAACAGGGCGAGCAGAACGCGTTTGGGAAATTTCTGAATCGGGTTCATGTCGTAAAACGGTTGAGGCGTTTTCGTTAAAATCTCACCAGCAGGTTCAGGCCAAAACTGCGCGTGCTGGGCAGGCCGAAGTTTTCCAGGCCCTGCCCGTTGCCGTTGGTGTAGCTCGATTCGGGGTCGATGTTGCGGGCCGCGTTGTAGAGCAGGGCCAGGTTGCGGCCCACGACCGACAGGCTGGCCGACTGGATGGGAATTTTGCCGAAAATGCGTTTGGGCACGTTGTAGCTGAACGTGAGCGAGCGGAGTTTGACGAAATCGGCGCTGGTGATGAACTGGTCGGTCAGTGTGGCCCAAATGGCCGAGTAGTAGGTCTGGGCCGGAACGGTAGCGCTGTACTCCGCGCCCTGCTGATTGACCCCCGACACGGCAAGGCCCGTTTCCCGGACGCCGTTCTCGACGGTGCGCTTGTCCAGCCCGAACTGGGTGCCGTAGGCATTGGTGGCCGAGTACACCTGCGCGCCGAATTTGCCATCCACCAGCACGTCGAGCGAGAAGGCCCCGTAGCTGAACGTGTTGTTGAGGCCCATCGTCCAGGGCGGCACGCCTAGCCCCAGCGCTTCGAGGGGGCCTTGCACCGGTATGCCGTTGGCGCTGTTGTAAATCGTCCGCCCGTTGGCGTCCACCCGGGCGCGGTTCCCCGCAATCATTCCGAACGGACGGCCCTCGAAGTGGTAGATGCCCCCGTTCTGGGTGCGGGTGGTGGCCCCGTCGATGAAGAGCGTGGTGATGCCGTCGGCGATTTTCACCACCTTGTTGTCGTTGTAGGCCGCGTTGAAGCTGGCGTCCCATGACCACCGGGGCCGCCGGACGAGCGTACCGGTCAGCAAGAGTTCAACGCCCCGGTTGCGCACCTGCCCCACGTTGAGGGCGGTGCGGGCGTAGCCCGACGAAAGCGGCACCGAGGCAAACACGATGTCGTTGGTGGTGGAGCGTTCGTAGAACGTCAAATCCACCCCCACCCGGCTGCGGAAGGCTTTGAGGTCGAGGCCCACCTCCTTCGTCGTCGAGGTGTAGGGCACCAGCTTGTTCGGGATGATGTTGCCCGTGACGTTCATCAGGGTAGCCCCCAAGTGCTGCTGGGCCTGCGGTGTGTAGGTTAGAGATAGCCCGTAGGGGTTGGGTGCGCCGCCGCCCACTTCGGCCCAGGAGGTGCGGATTTTGGCGAAATTCAGCCAGGCCGGGTGCGACTGCCAGTGGTTGGTCAGCACGTAACTCAACCCCACCGAGGGGTAGAACAGGTTGTTGTTTTCCTTCGCCAGCGTCGAAAACCAATCCTGCCGACCCGTCAGAGTCAGGAACACGGTGTTGTCGAAATCGATGTCTGCCGAGGCGAACAGCGAGTTGATGGCGAATTCCTGGAAATTGACGGAAAAGTTCTGCCCGCTCCCGTTGCCGATGAAATACTGGAAGGGCACGTTGAACAGCCCGCTGCTCAGCGTGCGCCCGTCCACGACGTTGTGCATCTGGTTGCCGCCCACCAACGCGTTGACGTTAAATTTCCCGAAGGATTTGGCGACGCCAATCAGGGCTTCGGCGTTGGTCTCCCTGGCCACGCTCAGGTCGGTGGTCATGCTGCCCTGAGCGTTGAAAGCAATGCCCGACGGTTCGATGTTGAAGGCGTCGAAATTGAGTTGATCCATCCCCAGCCGCACCCGCCCGTAGAGCCAGTCGGTGAAATTGTACCGGGCGTTGAACGAGCCGATGAACCGCCGCCGGGTGTCGCCGTTGCGCACCTTGTTGACGGCGAAGTACGGGTTGGTGGCGTAGATGTAATCGCTCCAGATGACCTCGGTGCCGTTGGCCGTGTAACCGGGGGCCAGGGTACGTACGTCGACGTTGGTGGCGATGAGTTGGGCACCCGCGTTGGGGTTTTTCTGGAAATCGGCGGCGAAGACGCGGTTGTTGTTGGTTTCGAGGGTGTACTGCACGTTGCCCTCGAAGAGTAGTTTTTTGGAGAGGTTGGCGTTGGCGCTCAGGTTGAAGGTTTTCCGGTTGAGCGAGTTGTTGGGCACGATGCCCTTGCTGTCCATGTTGGCCGCCGAAAACCGAAAACGAACTACCTCCGTCCCCCCCGAAAACGCCAGGGTGTTGGAGAAGGTGGTGCCGTTGTTGTAAAAATTCCGGATGTTGTCCTTCTGCGCGACGTAAGGCCGGGCCTGCCCGTCGGGCTGAATCACGGACGATCCGTCCAGTTTGGCTCCCCACGACATCCGACCGAACGCAATCGCTTCGGCCTGCGAGGTGGGGGCTTTGCCCCGCGAGCCGGAACCGTACTCGTACTGCCAGTCGAGCAGGTCGCGGGGCGTTTCCATCGTGAAGGTCGTGTTGTATTCCACGCCGATGCCCTGCTGGATTTGCCCCGATTTGGTCGTAATCAGAATGACCCCGTTGGCCGCCCGTGCGCCGTAAAGCGCCGCCGCCGTACCGCCTTTGAGCACGGTGATGGTGGCGATGTCGTCGGGGTTGATGCTCGTCAGGCCGTCGCCCCGGTCGATGCCGCCGAAGGTGCCGGGTGCGCCCAGGTTGTTGTTGTGGATGGGCACGCCGTTGACCACGAACAGGGGCTGGTTGTTGCCGTTGAGCGAGCCGTTGCCCCGGATCACCACCCGGCTCGACCCGCTCGGTCCCGTGGCCAGGCCGGTGGCGTTCACCCCCGCGATGCGCCCGGCCAGGGCATTGCCCAGGTTCGTCTCGCGGGCTTTGATGAGGTTTTCACCCCCGATTTCGGTCACGGCGTACGACAGGGCGGCTTTTTCGCGGTTGAAGCCCAGGGCCGTCACCACCACGTCGTTGAGCGTCTGCGATTCGCCCTTCAGGGTTACGTCGATGACCGACCGGTTGCCCACTTCCACTTCCTGCGTGAGATAGCCCACGAAGCTGAAGAGCAGCACCGCCCGCCCATCGGGCACGGCCAGGCGGTAGGTACCGTCGCCGCCGGTGGTGGTGCCCCGTGTGGTGCCTTTCACGACGAGGCTCACCCCCGCCAGGGGTTGCCCGTCGTCGGCGGTGACTTTTCCCGTCACCACCTGTTCGGCAGGCTGATCGGGGCGAACGGCGTGGTCGCCGGACTCTCCGGCAGCAGGCGCATTGCCTGAGGGCGGCGGGGTAGAACCGAGAATGATTTGCTGGCCCAGCACTTCGTACCGGAGCCGCAGAGGCCGGGTGAGTTTTTCGAGCACCGCGCCGAGAGCCTCGTTGGAGGCGGTGAGGGAAATTTTCTGCTCGAAGGGGATTTCGCGGGGGCGGAATGCAAACCGAACCTGCGCCCGGCGCTCGATTTCGCGGAGCACGTTGCGCAGCCCTTCGTTTTCGAACCGCACGCTCAGCGTCCGGCTGAGGACGTCCTGGGCCGTGGCGTCGTGGGCCAGGGACCCCCCCGTACACAACACCGCCAGCAGGGCCTGCAAGAGCGATAGTTTCATGAGGCGAACCAGGGTTTGGGGCTGTAGCCTGTTATTCATTAGATTTAGAGGTTTTTGTTGAATTTGGGACAAAACACCCCCGCAGGCTCAGTGTGCTGACCTGTCACGGAAGCCAAAACCAGTCTGGGGGTTCGGGCACCGGCGGTGTTGCGACCACCGCCGGTGCTTTTTGGGGAGAGCGTAGGGTTACGGCATAGGCGAAGGGTTCAGGGTTGCAAAAGCCGTCAGCGGCAACCTTTTCCGTAAATCACCACCTGGGCGTCGATGATTTTGTAGTGCGCGTCGAGCACCCGGCAGATCACGGTTAGTTTCTGAAACAGGTCTTCGTCGGTCAGGTTGATGGTCAGGGTGCAGTCGGCCATCATTTCTTCGTCAAACACCACGTCCACGCCGTAGGCCCGCTCGATGGCGGCAAACACCCGCGCCGCCGGGGCATCTTCAAATAAAAACTGCTGCAATTCCTGCGGGGCCACCACCGGGCTGGGCTGCTCCACGAGGGTTTTGTCCATCGTGGCCGCATTGCGGTGAAAAATCACTTTCTGGTTGGGCGAAAGCACGAGGCCCCGCAGTTCCGGGTCGCGGGTGTGGCTGGGCTGGTTGGGGTACACCGAAACCCGGCCCGTTTTGACGGCCACCGTCACCGTCGGGTCTTCGGCGCGGGCCCGGATGCGGAAGCTCGTGCCCAGCACCTTCGTCACCAACCCATTGGCATACACCACGAAAGGCTGTTTGGGGTTTTTCCGAACTTCAAAAAACGCCTCGCCCGTCAGGTACACCTCGCGCAGCGGCCCGCTGAAGGCATTCCGGTACCGCAGGCGGCTGTTCGGACACAACCGCACGACACTCCCGTCGGCGAGTTGAAGCTGCATGAGTTGGTTGGGCGCGCTCAGGCTTTCCACCCACAACGCCGCGTCCTGCCGGGGCAACGAAGGGTTTTGTCCCGGCGAAACCGGTTGCCGTAGCCACCAGACTCCCAGGCCGAGCAGCACGGCCACGCAGGCCGCCGCGCTCCACTGCAACCAGCGGGGCATGGGCAGCACCCGGCCCCGACCACGGCGGGAGGATTCGATGCGTTGCCAAAGGGCCTCCACGCGTTCGGATTCGTCAGGAATGTCGGTTGATGCCACGCGGCTCAGGCCCGCCACGAGCAGCCGGGCCTCCTCGACCTGGTAGTATCGTTCGGGAAATTCCTGCAGAAAACCGCTCCAAAAGGCCTCCGCTTCGGGCGTCGGCGCGCACACCCACGCTTTGAAATCGTCGTCGGCGGCCAGGTCTTCGGCGGTGAGGTGGTAGTAGTTCATGGGATGAAAAGCGCTGCCAGGTCGACCAATCCGCCCGCCACCAGCCACACGGACAGAATCCGGACGGCTTCGCGCAGGTTTTTCAGGCCCGAGTAAATAAACCGGCACGCCGACTGGTAGTTGACGCCCATGATGCGGGCGATTTCTTCGTTGCTGAAATGTTGGTAAAACCGCAGGTTGAGGGCTTCCCGCTGGCGCGGAGTAAGCTGTTCGTAGCGCTCGCGGAGTTGCCGGAGAAGCGCCTCCCGGCCTTCGTGCTCGATGAGCTGGCTTTCGCACGTTGCTTCCTCGGTGGGCAGGGGCACGGCTTCGAGGTCGACAGCGTGGTGGAGCGGGTCGCGGCGGAGGGCGTGGTTGATTTTGTACCGCAGCGAGCGAAACAGGTAAAACTTCACCGATTCGGCCTCAACGAGGGTTGCCCGGCGCTGCCAGAGTTCGAGAAATAAATCGTGGATGCTGTCTTCCACCAGGGGCCGGTCGTCGGTCACGCGGTGCCCGTAGCGGAGCAAGTCTTTGGCGTAAAGCCGGTAAAGCTGCTGAAAGGCCGCCTCGTCGCCCTGCCGGAAGGCGCGCCAGAGGGCATCGGAAGGCGTCGGCGTGGACAAGGGGTTCTTGAGTTAACAGGTAGAGGTCGGGCGGACAGGCATGCGCGGGTCCTTTCAGTGACAAGTGTGCGTTCGGGGGGAGTTTAATCCTTTTATTTCTGAAAATAATTTTAACGTGAGTTATGGGTTGTCAACGCGTCCCGTTCGGGACGGAATGTTGGTAGAAAGGATTCCTGCCGCTGCGGTCGCGTCCCGTACGGGACGCAACACGGCGAAGTCCCGACTTTCTACCAACATTTCGTCCCTAACGGGACGTAACCTATTGAATCACAACATAGATAACCCATAACTCACGTTAATTTTAACTCTGCGTCCCGAACGGACCATTCGCGTAACGGCATTCGGCTTTCGCGCCTTCGGTTTTGAGTCGAAAGCAACCCGGAGGGTCTTTTTCGGCAAAAAACAGAGTACTCCGCTCGCTGACTCCAATTTGGTGCGATTTGTGCGGATGGCCTTTTCGGTTCAAATTCAACCCGATTCCCACCGCTCCGGAGTTTTTTCGGGGGAACATCTTCACCATGAAAAAAGCACTGCTCACCCTTACCCTCGCCTTCGGCCTTTTCGGACTGGCTACCGCCCAGGGCCTTCCCAAAGTCGCCGGTTCGCCCGCGTACCCGACCACCAATATCGTGGACATCGCCGCGCATTCGGCCAACCACACCGCCCTCGCCACGGCGATTCAGGCTTCGGGACTCGCCCCGAAACTGCGCGGGCCGGGTCCGTTCACGTTTTTTGCCCCCACCAACGACGCCTTCGGCAAATTGCCCTCCGGCACGCTGCAAAACCTGGTGCAGAGCGGCAACCAGACTACGCTTTCGCAAATCCTGAACGGTCACCTCGTGCCGGGGCGGCTGGCGGCCATCGACCTGGCCCGGGCCGTTCAGGAAGGGGGCGGTTCGGCCCAGATAAAAACCCTCAACGGCAGCTCCCTCACCCTCACGCTCGACGGCAACACGCTCGTGCTGACCGACCAATTCGGCGGCAGCGCCCGCCTGATGCAAACCGACATGTACCAGAAAAACGGCATCGTTCACGTTGCCGACGGCGTGTTCATGCCGAAGTAAGGAGCGAGGAGTCAGGAGTGAGGAGTGAGTAGAAATGCAGGTTTGGTTTTTTCTCCTCACTCCTCACTCCTGACTCCTCGCTCCTATGTCCTCTCCCCCACCCGCAGCAGGTTCAGGTCCTCGTCGATGGCCGCGAATTCGCGCATGCCGTAGGCCGTGTCGCCAATTTTCCCGTTCGGGTGAACGGCCCCCACGTGCAGCCAGGCTTCGTAGAGCGCGTCGATGCCCTCGACGTAGAGGTAGCAGGCGCAGGAATTCCGTTTCGGGTCAAGGTCGGGCCAGCGGGTGAAATGCAGGTCCACGTCGTCGCGGCGGAGAATCAGGTAATCGTCGTAGCGGGCAACCTGCCGAAAGTCGAGTTTGTCGTAAAACTGAATCGTTTTGTCCAAATCCCGCGAGAGCAGGATGGGCGTGGCGCGGCGAAAAGCGGGGTTTTCCATCGTTCGTCAGGGTGTGGTCAGTGGCAGTTTTTTCACCGCGGGTTTGCGGCGCTTTTTGGGCGCGGGGGGCAGGCCCTGCTGAAGCTGGAGGTTGTGCTCGAAAAACTCCAGCGCCCGCTCCACCAATCGCCGGTTGACGGCCACGAGGTAGGGCTGGCGGTTGGCCTGCCGCACGAGCCGGGCGTCGAGTTTGTAAATCGTGCCTTCGGGGTACTGCGAAATGGCCTTCGTCGAGCAGCCTACCCGCAAATCGGGCGGCACTTGCTGGCCCCGAATCGTGCGCAGGCGCATCCGCCCGCGTCGCGGGTCGAAGTACAGTTGGGCAAAAACGCCCAGAAACACCTTCTTGTCGAATTCGGGCAGGAGCGAGACCAACGACAATTGCATGGTGGGAAGAGCTTGAAGGCCAATGAGAAATCTGCGCGCCGAATCTATCGGTTTTACCGAAAATTGGGTGAAAAATGGGGGGATTTTTTCGGAAACCGGAAACCGCTCGTCCCAGACTTTTCGTTACTTCGGGCAATGCGGCCTATTTTTGGCCACCCTGAGTTTTTCAACCAAAACGAACATGAATAAAACGACTGCGCTGCTCTCGGCGCTGACCCTCGCGGGTGGACTGGCCGTGGCCGACCCCGGCGGCCCCACCCGGGCCGATTCGATGAAATCGAAGGCCCCTACCAACTGGTTTAACCTCGACCCCACCGAAGGCGTGCGGGGCGTGAGCACCGAACGGGCCTACCGGGAATTGCTCAAAAACCGCCCGTCGAAAACCGTCATCGTCGGCGTGATAGACTCTGGCATCGACATCAACCACGAGGATTTGAAGGGCAAAATCTGGGTGAACCCGAAGGAAATTCCCGGCAACGGCGTGGATGACGACAAAAACGGCTACGTGGACGACATCAATGGCTGGGATTTTCTCGGAAACAAAGATGGCCGCGACGTGAAGCAGGAACAACTCGAACTCACCCGCGTGTACGCCGCCTACGCCAAGCGCTTCGAGGGCGTGGACGCGACCAAACTCGAAGGCAAGGACAAGGAAGACTACGAGAAGTACCAGGCCGTCAAGAAAGATTTTGAGGCCAAATCGCAGGAGGCCAAAGCCACCTACGGCATCGTTCAGCAGATGTACAAAAGCTACGTCGAGGCCGAGCGGCTGGTGAAAGAGGCGCTCAAACTTGACGAAATCAAGCCCGAAGACCTCGACAAAATCGACCTCGCCACCGCCGACGGCAAGCTGAAGCGCGCCCGGCAGATTCTGGACCGAGGCTTCAAAATGGGCTACAACGCGAAGGAGTTGAAGGAGGGCCTCGACCACTACCAGGAGCAGGCCGAGTACAACTACAACCTCGACTTCAACCCCCGTGAAATCGTGGGTGACAACCCCAACGACGTGAACGACCGCAACTACGGCAACGCCGAAGTGACCGGGCCGGACGCCCGCCACGGCACCCACGTGGCCGGCATCATCGGGGCCATCCGCAACAACACCCTCGGCATGAGCGGCGTGGCCGACAACGTGAAAATCATGGCCATCCGGGCCGTGCCCGACGGCGACGAGCGCGACAAGGACGTGGCCAACGCCATCCGCTACGCCGTCGACAACGGGGCGCAAGTCATCAACATGAGTTTCGGCAAAGCCTACTCGCCCCAGAAAGAATGGGTGGACGAGGCCGTGCGCTACGCCCAGTCGAAGGGCGTACTGCTGGTGCACGCGGCGGGCAACGAGGCCGAAAATTCGGACGAAATTCCGGCCTACCCCACGCAGACGTTTACCGACGGCAGGCGGGCCGAAAACTGGCTTTCGGTGGGCGCGTTGTCCTGGAAAAAAGAACCCGACGCCGTGGCCAACTTCAGCAACTACGGCAAAAGCACCGTGGACGTGTTCGCCCCTGGCGTGGACCTGTTCTCGACCGTGCCCGGCTCGAAGTACGAAGACCTCAGCGGCACGAGCATGGCGGCCCCGGTCGTGACGGGCGTGGCGGCGCTGCTGATGTCGTACTTCCCGAAACTCACTTACCAGCAGGTGAAAAAAATCATCCTCGAATCGAGCATCAAGCTGCCCGAAATGCTGGTAACGCTCCCCGGCGGGCAGGACCAGGTGCCCTTCGGCACGCTCTCGGCCACCGGCGGCGTGGTGAACGCCTACAACGCCGTGAAAATGGCGATGGAGATGAGCAAGCAGTGATTTTTTAGCTTTAAGCTTTTAGCTGTAAGCTCTATGTTTTTGGCTTTCGAAAAGCCCTCAGGTTCCGCGAAATGCGTAGCCTGGGGGCTTTTTCGTTGACTTACAGCTTACAGCCAATTGCCACCACTTCTGCTGACGAATCTCATTTTTCCGCCTGACCCCGCTGGGTAGTTTCGCCGAAAATTACCCGGCATGAATTCGCGCCTCATTGAGAAATACAACGTACCCGGCCCGCGTTACACGAGCTACCCCACCGTCCCGTTCTGGGACGACAGCACGTTCAGCCCCGACGCCTGGGTGCGGCACCTGCGGCGGGCGTTTTCGGCCACCAACGCCACGGCGGGCGTGAGCCTGTACCTGCACCTCCCCTACTGTGAAAGCCTCTGCACGTTCTGCGGCTGCAACAAGCGCATCACCCGCAACCACGGCGTGGAATTGCCTTACATCGACGCCCTGCTCCGGGAGTGGAACCTCTACGGCGATTTGCTCGTGGAAAAACCCCGCCTCCGGGAAATTCACTTCGGCGGGGGTACGCCCTCGTTTTTTTCCCCCGAAAACCTGCGGAAACTGCTTGACGGCCTGTTTGCCCGCGCCGAACGCCCCGCTCACGTGGATTACGGCTGGGAAGGCCACCCCAACAACACCACCAGCGAACACCTCCGGGCGCTGTTCGACTTCGGCTTTCGACGGGTGAGCTTCGGCGTGCAGGACTACGACCCCCTCGTCCAGCGGGCCATCCACCGCCACCAGCCGTTTGAAAACGTGCACAACGTGACCACCTGGAGCCGGGAAATTGGCTATACCTCCGTGGCCCACGACCTGGTGTTCGGCCTGCCGTTTCAGACGGGGGAGTCAATTCGCCAAACGGTGGAAAAAACGGTTTCCCTCCGCCCCGACCGCATCGCGTTTTATTCCTACGCGCACGTGCCCTGGCTGAAAGGCAACGGGCAGCGCGGATTTCGGGACGAAGACTTGCCCGGCGGCGAAGAAAAACGGCAGCTCTACGAACTGGGCCGGGAACTGCTCGAAGCGGCGGGGTACGTAGAAATCGGCATGGACCACTTCGCCCTGCCCGGCGAGGCCTTGCACCGGGCGCTGCACGACGGCACGCTGCACCGCAATTTCATGGGCTACACCACCACGCAGACGCGGGTGCTTATCGGCCTCGGGGCTTCGTCCATCGGCGAGGTGGGTACGGCGTTCGCCCAGAACGAAAAAGACCTCGACGCCTACCTGAGCCGGGTGGCAGCGGGCAGCCTGCCCCTTCTGCGCGGCCACGTGCTCGACGCCGAAGATCGCTTCATCCGCCATAACATCCTGAACGTGATGTGCCGCTTTCAAACGCAGTGGCACCTCGGCGACTGGACGCCGGAGCAGTGGGACGACCTGGCCGAACGGCTGGAAGGTTTCCGTGATGACGGCCTGATCGACTTCGACGAGTCCGGCCTGCGCGTGCTCGAAGCCGGTAGGCCGTTTCTGCGCAACATCTGCATGGCCTTCGACCAGAGACTCCTGCGGTCGCAGCGGCAAGAACGGCTGTTTTCGGCGACGGTTTAAGAAGTTGCCCTTCACCCCCTGCCCCCTGAGGGGGGTTCTTAGTTGCTAAAGCGTTCAGGCGAAGAATTCCCTTTAAGGGGCAGGACTGTTAAGTTCTGATTGGGAACGCTAAAAATGTTCAATTTTCAATGCTCAATTCTCAATGTTCAATGGGTTATTTCTCTGACTTTCAATCATTGAATATTGAGCATTGAGCATTGAACATTATCTACCGTAGGTGTAGAACTTAACGGCCCTGCCTTTAAGAGGCAATGGCTGAAGGGCATAAAACCAAAAACCCAGCCCTAGACGGAGGCTGGGTTTTTGGTGAGGGCCGAAGGCAACCATCAGGCGCGGCGGATGCCGTCCCAGGTGGTGGCAATGGCCGTCTGGAGAAGGGTGTTTTCCATCGGCAGCTCGCCGGAGAGGTGCAGTTTGACCACCTGCACGATGTTGCCGTACACGAGCCGGGCCATGAGTTTGGAGGAAATGTCCTTCAACTGGCTGGTGTGAATGCCTTTGCGCAAAAACTCAATCAGGGGCTGGTAAAACGAGGCCGATTCTTCGCGGGGGATGCGGTTGATGATCGGCGAATTGGCGTACTGCTCGATGAACAGAAACTGGTCGGTGTTTTTGACGTAGTAGTGGAACAGGTTGGAGAAAACCTGCCGGAAGCGGTCTTTGTAGGGTTTCGAGGGGTCGTCGCCGTTCAGCATCACGCTGGCCACCTTGTCGCGGTGCAAGGCGTAAAGTTCGTCAATCAGTTGCTCTTTGCTGTCAAAATAATGGTAGATCGTCCCGGCGGCCACTTTGGCGTGTTGGGCCACCATGCTCATGGGCGTGGCGTGGAAACCGTTTTTGGTGATCAGCTCAAGCGTCGCCTCCAGAATCGCGGTCTTCTTGTCCATTCAATTGGTGTTGAGTGTTGTTAGGGTGTGAGTTTTGGGGTTGACCGGCGTGCTCGGCCGGGCGACGATGATCCCGCTGTGACTGGGATTGCGGCGCAGGTAATCGCTCAGTGGCACCTTCGACAACATCACCCGGCCAAATTCCGACGAAGCGTGCAACAAATACGCCCGTCCGGCCCGCCGTACCACAAATCCTTCGTGTGCCACGTCGAGGCCGTACTTGGTGGAGGTAATGCCGACGAGGTCGCCGTCCTGAAGTTGCCCCTCTAACGACATCACCTTTCGTTTCGGTATAAAAAAAAGAGGGCGGCGGTTAATTTCCTTTTCGAGCGCGGTTAGTTCGGAAAAAGTCGCGGAATTGTCCAACAACGCGTACCGGTCGCGGTGGCAGGACATGTAACACACCGGTTTGGCGAACGGCACGCCCCCCAACTGGGCCGTCAAATCCACCAGCCGCCCGTTGGACAGGTTCTCGGCCAGCCAGTCCGAAAAGTAGTGCATCCGCGAGAGGTAGCCGCGGATTTTCCCATTGCGGTAGCGGATTTCCTGTAAACTCCCCCTGAACGCCGCGTAGTCGGGGCGGGCGGTGTGCCGGGTTTCGGCCAGGGCGAGCACCGTTTCGACGAACGTCGAACAGTCAAATTCAGTAAAATTCACCGTGAGCCGCTCCACGCCGTCGGGGCTCTCCAGCGTGCCGTTCACGTAGGGCAGGCCTAGAAAGCGCTGCCCGACGGCAACGGCCGTTTCGCCTACGGTACGGCCTTTGGGCACCCGCATGGTTTCGGCGAAAACCGCCTCGTTCGTTTGCCCGAACGCCAGACCGACGCCCAGCATCCACACCGCGATCACCCCGTACACCTGCTTCATTTCCTGCTGAATTCTGGTTAAATGGGCTTGCCGAACTTCGGCGTTGAAAGTATTCGATTTTTGCAAAAAAAGGAAACGTCAAGGCCGACAGGAACCTTTTTTTCGTCCGTTACTTCGCCCGGATTTCAAAAATAAGCACGCTGTTCGCGGGCAGGTTCACGGGCACGCCCTCCGTGGCTTTCGCCGAAACGCTGGCTTTGGGCGTCTGGTAAATTTCCCGAAACTCGTAGCTGCCTTCGGGGTTCAGCCCCATTTTTTCCCAGGCTTCGCGGGGAATCCGCACTTTCGTCTGGTAGGCCCGGTCGAGGTCGAAGTTGGTCACGATGAGCAGCCGTTGCTTGTCCGAGTGCCGCAGGTAGCTGAACATCTTGCTGTCGCGGTAGCCGGGGCTTTGGCCCCCCGTGTTGACGTACTGCAAATCGTAGAAGCCCCCGCGCCGGATGGCGTCCGATTTGCGGCAGAGCCAGTTGAGGTCGAAGTAGGCTTTCCAAAGGTGTTTTTTCTCCGAATCGAGCTGGCCCCCGTCGAATTTCCCCCCGTTCATCCACTTCTGCCACTCGGGTACGCCCCACCAGTCGAAAATCGTCGTGCGGCCGTCGACCCCCGAAAAGCCCTCGCTGGCCTGGGCCGGTTCGCCGATTTCCTGCCCGAAGTAGTACATCACCGGCCCGGTGCCCATCGTGGCGGTCACGACCATCGCCGGAATGGCGTAAAACGGGTCCATCGCAAAAAAATCGGAGGCGATGCGCTGCTCGTCGTGGTTTTCCAGGAACCGCAGCATGTGGTTTTCGATGTCGCCCGATTCCTGCTGCCAGACCTTCGTAATGTCGGCCACGTGGCCCTTGCCTTCCATGAGCCGCCGGAGGGCGTCGTAGAGGCCCACCTTGTCGTAGAGGTAATCGAATTTGCCCTCGCGGATGTAGCGATGGTACTCCTTCGGGTTGTAAATCTCGGCGATGAAGGTCACGTCGCGTTTCGCGCCTTTCCGCACTTCGGGAATCACCCAGGCCCAGAACTCCACGGGCACCATCTCGGCCATGTCGCAGCGGAAGCCGTCTACGCCTTTTTTGGCCCAGTAGGTCAGGATGTCCCGCATTTTCAGCCAGGTGTCGGGCAGGGGCGAAAAGTAGGGCCTCCGGTTGTCGGGGTAATCGACGCCGTAGTTCAGCTTGACGGTTTCGTACCAGTCGTCCACCGAAGGCTGGGCGCGGAACACGTCGTTGCCGCTGGCTTTGGCGGGAGTCTCCACGTACTCGCCGTCGGGTTTCAGGTTGGGCGGCAGCTTCACGCCGTCGGGCACGCGAAACGGCTGGCCGACGAGGTAATAAAAATTGTTGGAGGGTTTGAAGGCCGCCGATTGGTCGTCGGTTTCGCCGAAATCCTTCACACCCGTCGGTTTGGCGTCGGAGCGGTACTGCCGGGCCACGTGGTTGGGCACGAAGTCGAGGATAAGTTTCAGGCCGTTTTTGTGAATCCGCGCCACCATCGCCTCGAATTCGACCATGCGTTTCGAGGGGTCGGAAGCCAGGAAGGGGTTTACGTCGTAGTAATCCTTGATGGCGTAGGGCGAACCGGCCCGGCCCTTGATCACCGCCGGGTGGTCTTTCGGAATGCCGTAGGCCGAAAAATCCTCCATCGTGGCGTGTTCGATGCAGCCCATGGGCCATACGTGCGTGATGCCGAAGGTTTTCAGGCTTTGCAGGGCCACGTCGGTCACGTCGTTGAATTTGCCCGTGCCGTTTTCAGCCAGGGTGCCCCAGGCGGCGTTTTCGAGTTTGGTGTTGCCAAACAGCCGCGTGGTGAGTTCGTAAATCAGGATTTTATCGGTGCGCGCAGCGTTGGGCAAAGCAGTACGGGGTTGGGCGGCGGGGCCGCGGGTGGGTTTGGGGGAGGCGGGTTTCGCCTTTGGCGCGGTCTGTGCGGCGGCGGTGAATCCCAAAATTAGGGCGACGACGGAAATCGCCGCACCTTGAAAGACGGTTTTCAACGTAAAATCAGGCATTTTCCGGATAGTCTCGATGGGAGCGATGGTCAAAGGTAGTCGGCCGGGGGGTATGAAAAAAGGCAGTAGGTGGCTTACTTTGTCGGAAAAGCGACCGACTTTCCCCGCAAACCCCCATCGTCCGCATGAAGCCCCACCGACATTTACTTACTCTCTTTTTTCTGTTTTTTGGAGTTTTCGCCCACGCCCAATCCCCCCAAATCACCCGCGTGGACCCCACGCACTGGTGGGTCGGGATGAAAAACCCGAACCTGCAACTGCTCGTGTATGGCCCGAACGCGGGCACGCTCACGTACTCCCTCGCCTACCCCGGCGTGCGGCTGGTGAAAACTCATCGGGTCGAAAACCCGAACTACGCGTTTCTCGACCTCGTCGTCGCCCCGACGGCCAAACCGGGCACGCTGACCCTTACGGGCAAAGGCGGTGGCCAGACGATCACTCGGGCCTACGAACTCAAAGCCCGCGACCGCGAACCGAAGGGACAGGGCGTGACGACCGCCGATTTCATCTACCTGCTCATGCCCGACCGCTTCGCCAACGGCGACGAGTCGAACGACAAATTTCCCGACCTGGCCGACACGCAAAGCGACCGCTTCAACCCCTTCCTCCGCCACGGCGGCGACTTGCAGGGCGTGGGTCAGCACCTCGATTATTTCAAGGAACTAGGCGTCACGGCCCTCTGGCTGACGCCCGTTATCGAAAACAACCAGCCCCTGACCAACGAGGGCGGCACCTTCCGCAGCGCCTACCACGGTTACGGCTTTACCGATCATTACCAGGTGGACAAACGCCTCGGTGGCAACGCAGCCTACAAAACCCTCGTGAAACAAGCCCACGCCCAGGGCCTGAAAATCGTGCAGGACGCCGTGTACAACCACGCGGGCATCAACCACTGGCTCTTGAAAGACGCCCCCTCGAAAGACTGGCTCCACCAGTGGCCCACCTACACCAATACCTCGTACAAGTACCAGCCTATCACCGACCCGCACGCGGCGGCCATCGACCGGAAAGTGACGCTCGACGGCTGGTTCGTGCCCTTCCTGCCGGATTTGAACCAGAGCAATCCGTTTGTGGCCAACTACCTGATTCAACACGCCATCTGGTCGGTGGAAGAATTCGCCGTGGACGCCTGGCGGGTGGATACGTACATGTACAACGACCAGCCGTTCATGAACCGCTGCAACGCCGCCCTGCTGGCTGAGTACCCGAAGATTCACATTTTCGGCGAATCGTGGGTCAACAACGTGGTAGACCAAAGCTACTACGTAAGGAACAAAATCGCCTTTCCGTTTAAGTCCAACCAGCCCGGCGGCCTGGATTTCGTCGTGCAGACGGCCATGCTCGACGCCCTGCGGCAAAATTTCGGCTGGGACGACGGCGTCAACCGCCTCTACGCCGCCCTCGCCCAGGACGCCGTGTACGAAGACCCGACCAAACTCGTGACCTTTCTCGAAAACCACGACACCGACCGCTTTTTCTCGGTCATCGGCGAAGATTTCGACAAGTACAAAATCGGCGCGACCTGGCTGCTCACCACGCGGGGCATCCCGCACTGGTACTACGGCACCGAAATTCTGATGAAGAATTTCAAAAACCCCAGCGACGCCGAAGTGCGCCGCGATTTCCCCGGCGGCTTCCCCGGCGACCGCGACAACAAATTCACCGCCGCCGGACGGCAGGGCCGCGAAGCCGAAGCCTTTGAGTACGTGAAGAAACTGGCGAACTACCGCAAAGCCACGCCCGCCCTCCACAGCGGCAAGCTCATGCAGTACCTGCCCCAGAATGGCACCTACGTGTACTTCCGCTACGACGCCGCCAAAACGGTGATGGTCGCCACGAACACGAACGCGGACGAAATCAGCCTCGACATGGGGCGGTTTTCAGAACGCACGAACGGCTTCACCCGCGCCCTCAACGTGATGACCGGCGAAACGCTGAGCGATTTGAAAACGGTGAAACTGCCGGGGAAATCGGCGGTGGTGCTGGAATTGACGCGATGAAATCGTAGGGGCAACCCTTGCGGTTGCCCGTGGCGTCGCCATCGGGAGAGGCTTTGGGCAACCGCAAGGGTCGCCCCTACGATTTCATCGCGTCAGCTTTTCTATTTTTGCGCCTTCATTCTTTCCAAAATCAGTTGAACGTAAAAGCCTGTCTTTTCGACCTCGACGGCGTGCTGGTCGACACCGCCGTCTTTCACTTCCAGGCCTGGCGGCGGCTCGCCCGCGACCTGGGCTTCGATTTCACCGAACACCAGAACGAGCAACTGAAGGGCATCAGCCGGATGGAATCGCTCGAACGCATCCTCGCCTGGGGCGGCGTAACGCTTTCCGACGGCGAGAAAAATCGGTGGGCGGCGGTGAAAAACGAGTGGTACCTCCACCTCGTTCGCCAAATGACCCCCGTCGACGTGCTGCCCGGTGCCCGCGAGTTTTTGAACGACTGTCGGGATGCGGGGCTGAAAACCGCCCTCGGTTCAGCCAGCAAAAACGCCCGGCTGATTCTCGAAAACACCGATTTACTGCGGTACTTCGACGCCGTCATTGACGGCACCCACACCAGCCGCAGCAAGCCCGACCCCGAAGTGTTTCTGCTCGGTGCGGAGAAACTCGGTGTGGCTCCCGCCACCTGCGTCGTGTTTGAGGACGCGGTAGCGGGCGTCGAAGCGGCGCACCGGGGGGGCATGAAGGCCGTGGGCGTAGGTTCACCTACGGTGCTGGCCGAGGCTGAGATGGTGATTCCCGGTTTCATCGGGTTTTCCGTGGAGCGATTGCAGACGCTCTGAGCCATTGAGTTCATGAATTTTCGCAGGCAATACGAATTTTGAGTGCATGAAAAACTACCTGAAACACGACGAATGGTGCATCATCGAAGACGGATTTCACCCGGAATTCAACGAAATCACCGAGTCCGTGATGTCACTCGGCAATGGCCGGATGGGCCAGCGCGGCAACTTTGAAGAAACCTATTCGGGCAAAAGCCTGCCGGGCAACTACGTGGCCGGCGTGTACTACCCCGACAAAACCCGCGTGGGCTGGTGGAAAAACGGCTACCCGGATTACTTCGCCAAGGTGCTGAACGCCGCCAATTGGATCGGCATCCAGGTCGAGGTGGACTACGAAACCCTCGACCTCGCCACCGCCGACGTGTGGGACTTTACCCGCGTGCTCAACATGCGCGAAGGCTACCTCGAACGCCGCTTCAAGGCCCGGCTACGCTCAGGCAAGGAGTTGACTGTCAGTGCCAAACGCTTCTGCTCCATCGTCGACGACGAGGCCGGAGCCATCCGCTATCAGATTACGCCCCTCAATTTCGACGGCAAACTCACCCTCACGCCCTTCGTGGACGGGGACGTTCGCAACCGCGACGCCAACTACGACGAAAAATTTTGGGATGAGGTGGCGAAAGAAACCGGCTACGGCGAAGCGTACATCGAACTCCGGACGAAAAAAACGGGCTTCCACGTCCTGACGGGCATGAAGTTCGAACTCTTTCGCGACGGGCAGCGGGTGGAATTTCAATCCCTGCCGGTGAAGCTCGAAAAGTACGTGGCCAACAAGGTGTCGCTCGACGTGCGCAGCGGGCAGGAACTCACGCTCGTCAAGTACGCCTGCAACCTGTCGACGCTCAACCACCCCGACGAAGAACTGCTTTTCCGGGCCAAAAAATACCTCGCCCGCCTCGCCGACAAGGGCTTCGACCGCCTGGCCACCGAGCAGGCCCAGGCCTGGGCCGACAAGTGGAAGTTCATGGACATCGCCATCGAAGGCGACGTGGCCGCCCAGCAGGGCATTCGGTTCAACCTGTTCCAACTGTTCCAAACCTACACCGGCGAAGACGAGCGCCTCAACATCGGCCCCAAGGGCTTCACCGGCGAAAAATACGGCGGCTCCACCTACTGGGACACCGAGGCGTATTGCATCCCGTTCTACCTCGCCACTGCCGACCCGAAAGTAGCCCGCAACCTGCTGATTTACCGCCATAAACACCTGCCGAAGGCCATCGAAAACGCGGGGAAACTGGGGTTCAAAGCGGGCGCGGCGCTCTACCCGATGGTGACGATGAACGGCGAGGAATGCCACAACGAGTGGGAAATTACCTTTGAGGAAATCCACCGCAACGGGGCCATCGCCTACGCGATTTACGACTACGTCCGCTACACCGGCGACGAACGGTACCTGGTGGACTTCGGGCTTGAAGTGCTGATTGGCATCGCTCGCTTTTGGTCGCAGCGGGTTAACTGGTCGGAAGCGCGGGGCAAATACGTGATGCTGGGCGTGACTGGGCCGAACGAGTACGAAAACAACGTCAACAACAACTGGTACACCAACTACATCGCCCGCTGGTGCCTTGAGTACGCCATCGAGGTCGTGAAACGAGTCAAGGAACTCGACCCCGCCAAGTACCGCGCCCTGGCCGACCGGATTCATTTCCGGGAAGAAAAAGAAACCGCCAAAGCCCGCGAAATCATCGCCAACCTCTACCTGCCGGAAAGCGAAGAACGGGGCATTTTCCTCCAGCAGGACGGGTTTATGGATAAAGAACAATTGACCGTAAAAGACCTCGCCCCCGGCGACCGGCCCCTGAACCAGAAGTGGTCGTGGGACCGGATCCTGCGGTCGGTGTTCATCAAACAGGCCGACGTGTTGCAGGGGCTGTACTTTTTTGAAGATCACTTCGACGACGACACGATTCGGCGAAACTACGAATTTTACGAGCCGCGCACCGTCCACGAATCGTCGCTGTCGCCCTGCGTCCACGCGATTCTGGCGGCGAAACTGGGGCTGAAGGAAAAAGCCTACGAATTTTACCTCCGCACCAGCCGCCTCGACCTCGACGACTACAACAACGACACCGAAGACGGCTGCCACATCACCTCGATGGCGGGCACCTGGATGGCCGTCGTGAAGGGCTTTGGCGGCATGCACGTCCGCGACGGGCGGGTGCGCCTGAAGCCGTTTTGCCCGGAGCAGTGGCAGTCGTTCGCCTTCAACGTGCGCTTCCGGGGGCATTTGCTCAACGTGAAAGCCACGCAACGCGAAGTCACCATCGGCAACGCGTCGGCGCAGCCCCTCACACTCGTCGTGTTCGACCACGAACTGACGGTGGCGGGTAACGAGTCGGCGACGGTAGCGATACCGCTGGTAGGTGAAACGTAGAAGAACCTCCCTGCCACTCCGTCAATTGCTCGAAAACCGAACAATCGCCTTCGTCACCAATTCCCAACGGTCGGAGTCGGGGACGGTTTTGCGGGCGCGGCCGGGCATCATCGTGAAAATCCGGCGGGCACCGTAGTCCACCTGGGCGTACTCGCAGACGGGGTCGAGGCAGGCTTCGGGCTGGCGCAGGGCCGTGGTGACGGTGGCCGGGTGGTCGGCAAACTCGAAGGTGGCGTCCTGGCCGTTTCGGTCGAGGCGGAAGCGGTAGAACGCGTGCGACGGGTCAAATTCGTTGCTCCGTTGGTCGGCAAATGAACCATCGGCCTGCGGCAGACCGAGGTAAAACTCCACGATAGGCGCGGGCAGCACCTGCGGCACTTCAACGACGGCCAGTTCGGGAGCCAAGCTCATCGCCCCACCCCGGCGGGGTTCCGTCGCAGCGACCAACGGCTCGACCTGCCGACGCGCGGCCTCCTCGGCCTCCAGTTCCTCAATGTGGTTACGTAGCAGGCTGTTCTGCTCCTTCAGTTCATCGAGGTTGGTTTGCAGGGAGCGTGCTTTTTCCTTCCAGGTAGTCATTTCCAGCCTCGCCGTGTCGCGTTCCGCCCGCAGGCGGGTAATGATCCGGCGGGCCTGGTACACGAGGTAGCCGAGTCCCCCCGCAAGCAGGGCCAGCACCACCGAGAGCGCGGTCAGCCATCCTGAAGCCGTGCCGCTCTCACGGGCTGAAACGGCGGCATTGGTGGGTTTTTCGGCCGAAACGTCCGGCTCCTGGTTTTCCGGGCGGGCGGTTGCCACGTTGCCCCCCGCAGAGGCGGGGTCTTCGGCGGCGACGATGATGGGCCGTTCGAGTTCCGTCCGCAAGCCCGCCACGAGCGCCCCGAGCATTTTCCGGTTTTTCGTGATGGGAACGCCCCGTTCGCGCAGATCGCTGATGGCTTTGAGTTTGGCCTCCAGTTCGCGCCGCCGGGTGGCGGTGAGTTTGCCCGACAGGTAGGGTTCGAGGTCTTTCACCCGCTGCGCCACCGAACCGACGGGGTTTTTGCGGAAAAATTGCAGCACCTCGCCGTGCATGGCCTGGAAGGTCATCGTGCGGTTTTCGTAGGTAACCGACCGTTTCCCCAGGTCGTCGGGTACCTGGGCAGAAAGCCCTTCCAGACTCCCCAGATGGAGCAAGACGAGGACAATCAGACGAAGCAACGGGGTTTGGAATCGCTTTCTCATTCCGGCGAAGCGGGGGTAGGAAACCCGCCATCACCCTGGCGGATTTTCCCGCAAAATAGGAAAACAATCCCATTTCGGGGCACAGCCAGAAACGAAGCGGCGAGTGAATCGCCTGGGGCCGAGAACAAAAAAGCCCGACTGCTTGACAGTCAGGCTTTGGCAGAGGGGAAGGGATTCGAACCCTCGATGCCCTTGAGAGGCATACACACTTTCCAGGCGTGCTCCTTCGACCACTCGGACACCCCTCTGTTTGGTCTTTTGAGGCCACAAAAAAAGCAGGTTTTGCCCAAAAAAACAACCTTCAGGCCATTTCGCCACACCACGGTTCGGCCAATTTTTTTCGCACCCACTCCCGGTCGGCCGATTCGCCCAGCAACACCATCAGTTTCGTTACAGCCGCTTCCGTGGTCAGATCGGAGCCGCTGACCACGCCAAGGTCAAGCAGGGCCTTGCTGGTCTGGTACTGCCCCTGCGTGACCCGCCCGCCGGGGCACTGCGACACGTTGAGCAGAATCAGTCCGCGCTCGGTGGCTTCGCGGAGAGAGGCCAGAAACCACGCATCCGTAGGTGCGTTGCCCGCCCCGAAGGTTTCGAGCACCACGCCGCGCAGGCTGGGGATGCGGAGAGTGGCGTTCAGCACGCGTTCGGAGATTCCCGGAAAGAGTTTCAGAATCAGCACATTCGTGTCGAGCCGCTCGTGGAGCCGCAGTGGATGCACGGGTTGAAACGGGCGGATGTACGGCCGGTTCCATTCGATGAAAACCCCCGCTTCGGCCAGGGCAGGGTAGTTGTCGGAGCGAAAGGCGTTGAACTGGCTGCTCTCCACTTTTTTGGCCCGGTTGCCGCGCAGCAGCAGGGAGTTGAAGTAGATGCACACCTCGGGTACCATCGGATTCCCGGCTTCGTCGCGGGCGGCGGCGATTTCGAGGGCGGTCATGAAGTTTTCCTTCGCGTCGGTGCGGGCGGCTTCGATGGGCAGTTGGGCACCCGTCAGGAGGACGGGTTTGGCGAGATTTTCCAACAAATAACTGATCGCCGAGGCCGTGTAGGCCATCGTGTCGGTGCCGTGGAGGATGACGAACGAGTCGAACTCGTCGTAGCGCCCGGCCACGATGCGGGCCAGTTGGACCCACACGTCCGGTTTCATGTTCGACGAATCAAGCAGCGTGGGCAGCGACAGCACGGCGATTTCGTAGCGCAGCCGCCGCAGTTCGGGGAGCCGTTCGAGAATCTGCGAAAAATCGAAGGGCCGCAGGCCGCCGCCGGGGCCGTCGGCCACCATGCCGAAGGTGCCACCCGTGTAGATGACCAGGATGCTGGCTTCGGGCGCGGCGGGCGCGGCGGTGTTGAGGCGAACGAGAGGCTCCAAATCAGACGGTTGAAACGGTGGGTTGGGAAAGCAAGCGCCGGGCGTTTTCGGTGGTCTGCCGGGCCACTTCGCCCAGCGAAACCTGCTTTAAATCGGCCACCCGCTGGGCAATCAGCGGCAGGTACGCCGATTCGTTGCGCTTGCCGCGAAACGGCACCGGGGCCAGGTAGGGCGCGTCGGTTTCCAGCACGAGGTGCTGGAGGCCCACGTGGGGCAGCACCCGGTCAAGGCCGCCGTTTTTGAACGTCACCACGCCGCCAATGCCGAGGAGAAAATTCAGCCCAATGGCCCGCTCGGCCTCTGCCGACGTACCGACGAAACAGTGAAAAATGCCCCGCAGGTCGGGGTCGCCGTGCCGTTCGATGAGGTCGGCCACGTCGGCGAAGGCGTTCAGGCCGTTGCCCGACCGGGAGTGAATCGAAATCGGCAGGCGGTGCTGGCTGGCCAGTTGAAGCTGGCGGCGGAAGGCCGATTTTTGTTCTTCGACAAACGACAAATCCCAGTAGTAATCGAGGCCGATTTCACCCACGGCCAAAAATGGACGTTTGCTAAGCCAGTCCTCAACCACCGCCAGTTCCTGCTCAAAATCGGCGTCCACGTAGGTGGGGTGCAGGCCCATCATCGGGAAAATCCGCTCCGGGAATTTTTCTTCCAGCGCCAACATGCCCGGAATCGTCTCGGCATTGCAGTTGGGCAGCCAGATTTGCGCCGCGCCCGCCGCGAAGGCCCGTTGTAGCGCGGCCTCGGAATCGGGGCCGAACTGCTCGTCGTAGCTGTGGGCGTGGGTGTCAATGAAGAAGTTAGCGGTTTGAAGTTTCAAGTTTGAAGTCATTTTGCGCTGCAAACTTCAACCTTCAAACCGCAAACTTCAAACTTTTACGACCGCTTGCGGGCAATCGGCTGGTTGTGCCGCTCGATGTCGGGGGAAAGCAGGTACACGTCGAGCACAGCGCGGGGGCGGGCCAGGTACTCGCGCACCAGCGTGCGGAGGGAGTAGCCGTCGGGCACATCCTGGGCGGAAAACCCCACGGCCTCGACGCCCACAGCCTGGGCCAGGAACAACGCGCGGGCGTTGTGAAACGGCTGGGAAATGACGGTGATGCGGTCCTGCTTAAAAATTTCCCGGCACCGAACGATGGAATCGTACGTGCGCCGACCGGCAAAATCGGGAATCATCACCTCGTCGGGCACGCCCAGTTTGAGCAGGGCCTGCCGCATGTCGTTCGGCTCGTTGTAGTATTCGGAATCGTTGTTGCCACTTAAAATCAGGCGCTTGACCTTACCCTCCCGGTACAGCCGGGCAGCGGCTTCCATGCGGTAGCGGAAAAACAGGTTTTCACGCCCTCCCACCACGGCCTTGCTCGTGCCCAGCACCAAGCCGATGTCGTTGGAGGGCAGGCTCTGGAGCGTGAAGTAATTCTGCGCGTCGGTCCGGCGCACCACCCACCAGTTGCACGCCAGCACGACGATCGTTCCACCAAACGCGACGACAATGCACGCCTTGACGACGGTTTTCAACGTCGGTATCCAGTGCATGGGCTGGGTGCGTCGGTACGTCAACGTCCGGGTGCGCATGGAGGGGATTGAGTTGTGGGTTTAGGGTTTAGCGTTCAGAGTTTAGCGTTAATTACCCCTGAACTCTAAACTTTAAACTCTGAACACTAAACTCTAAACAAAAAAGTTCTACCCAAACAACCCCAACTGCGTCACCGCCTCTTCGGGTTCTTCGGCGGCGACGGGTTCGGGCGTGGGGAGCACCGGGGTGGCGGGCTTCGGCGCTTTTTCCCGCACAATTGGTGCCAGAACTTTCACGTCCTTCACTTTGGCGAAGGGCAGTTTGGCCCCCAGGGCCTTCCAGCCCCGCACTTCGATAAAGCCGTCGGGTTGGAGAATCATCGTCGCCGCCGGGCCGCGCTCTTTTTCGTGGTACACGATTTCAATCCGAGGCAGTTCGTCTGCGCTGACGGCGGCAAGTTTCGAGCCTTTGGCTTCCCCGATGAAAGTAAATTTCTTATCCACCGTCGTGGTTTCGACGCGAAAGCGCTTGACGTACCACAATCTCTGCGCTGCCTCGAAATACACCGCCGAGAGCACGGTCTGCGGGTCGAATTTCTGCAACAGCGCGATGTCGTTCGGCTCGTAGCGGTTGGTGAGGTCGAAACTCGTCAGTTCGTACTCGCCGGTTTTGTACACGACCAGGATGTGGTCGTTGGCGTCGAAACTGCCCAGGAATCGCCCGCGGGCGTCGCGGTTGAGGCGACCGAGGTGGTCGTCGTACCACAGGTTCACGCCGCCCAGCGTGCTGACGCCCGCCGACTTCAACGTGATTTTCCGCACGGGGTACTTCGTCAGGATGTTGCCCTGGGCTTCGCGGCCCTTCACGTCGATGTCGGCGAAGTTGAAATCGAACTGCTTGATTTTCGCCGTGCTCTGGGCCGTGAGGTTCACGGTGATGATTTCGGCCTCGCCGTTGTCGTTCGCGGTGAAGTACAAAATTTTCGACTTCGGGTTGCCTTTCGTCAAATCGTACTCCCGGTCGCGGGTAACGGCCGTAATCTGGAACCGCTTGGCGTGGCTGATGCCCGATTTGCCGTCGAGGTACACCAGGTTGTACACCTTCCGGTCGTCGCCTTTTTTGAACACGGCGGCGTGGAGGATGTCTTTCCCGACGAAGACTTTGTCCTGAATTTTGGTCACCAGGCACTTGCCGTCTTTGCGGAACACGATGATGTCGTCGATGTCGGAGCAATCGCTGACGTACTCGTCTTTTTTCAGGCCAAAGCCGATGAACCCGTCCTCGCGGTTGACGTACAGCTTCTGGTTGGCGGCGGCCACCACGGCGGCGGTCACCTGGTTGAAGGCCCGGATTTCGGTTTTCCGCTCGCGGCCCTTGCCGTATTTTTTGAGCAGGTCTTTAAAGTAACCGATGGCGTAGCGGGTCAGGTTGGCCAGGTTGTCCTCGGTTTCGGCCAGGTCCTGCTCCAACTTGCGCATGGCTTCCTCGGCTTTGAAGGCGTCGTACTTCGAGATGCGCTTGATGCGGATTTCGAGCAGGCGGAGGAGGTCGTCCTGGGTGATTTCCCGGTAAAATTGCTTTTTGTACTTCGCCAGGCCCTTGTCCACCGTGTCGAGCACGGCCTCGAAGGTTTCGCACTCCTCGATTTTCCGGTAAATTTTATTCTCGATGAAAATCTTCTCCAGCGACGAGTAGAGCAGTTTTTCGAGCAGTTCGTGCCGCCGAATTTCGAGTTCGCGCTTCAGCAGCCCGACGGTCTGCTCGGTTGAAATTCGCAGGATTTCGCCTACGCTCAAAAACTGCGGCTTGTCATCCACGATGACGCAGGCGTTGGGCGAAATGCTCACCTCGCAGTCGGTGAAGGCGTAGAGCGCGTCGATGGTGATGTCGGGCGAGGTGCCGGGGATGAGGTGAATCAGCACTTCGACTTCCCGCGAGGTCAGGTCCTCGATTTTTTTGATTTTGATTTTCCCGTCGTCGTTGGCCTTTTTGATGGACTCGATGAGCGAAGAGGTCGTCGTGCCGAAGGGGATTTCGCGGACGACGAGGGTTTTCTTGTCCAGTTCCTCGATTTTGGCCCGCACCCGGACTTTGCCCCCCCGGTGGCCGTCGTTGTAGTTGCTCGCGTCCATCTGCCCGCCCGTCGGGAAGTCGGGAAACAACTGCACGGGCTTGTGCTTGAGCAGGTCGATGGAAGCCTCGATGAGTTCGCAGAAATTGTGGGGCAGGATTTTCGTCGAAAGCCCCACGGCGATGCCTTCCACGCCCTGGGCGAGCAGGAGTGGAAATTTGACCGGCAGCGTGACGGGTTCCTTTTTCCGGCCGTCGTAGCTGAGTTGCCACTCGGTGGTGTCGGGGTTGAACACCACGTCGTTGGCGAATTTGGAGAGGCGGACTTCGATGTAGCGCGGCGCGGCGGCCCCGTCGCCCGAGAGGATGTCGCCCCAGTTGCCCTGGGTGTCGAACAGCAGGCCCTTCTGCCCCATGCCGACGAGGGCTTCGCCGATGGACGCGTCGCCGTGGGGGTGGTACTGCATGGCCTGCCCGATGACGTTGGCGACCTTGTTGAAGCGACCGTCGTCCATGTCCTTCAGGGCGTGGAGGATGCGGCGCTGCACGGGTTTGAGGCCGTCTTCCACGGCGGGCACGGCCCGCTCCAGAATCACGTAGGAAGCGTAATCGAGAAAATACGTTTTGTACATGCCGTCCAGGGCGAGTTGCTCCTGGAGCGCGCCGTCGTCTTCGTGGGAAGTGTTCATGGAGAGGTGGTACTCGGTTCGTCTATACTTTTGCTACAAAGTAACACAAATCAAACATAATTATCGCGACGGATTCGGAAAAATACGCGTCTGAAATAAATGTTCAAGGCGAGAGCCAAAATTCTGCACCGCATTGATCGAACGCAAGTCCGAAAACTGATCCACTAAACTGCAGGAATTATTTTGCTGATTACATTTGACCTTTTAATCTAAGCACCATGAAAACTTTCAACAACCTTATCTTGCTGGTGGTGTGGGGCTTGGTGGGTTTGGTGTCGTCCTGCCGCTTGACCGACCATGTCCTGCCTGACGACACGAACCGACGCGTCGCGTTCACCGCTTCCGATGGCAAACTCTATTTTGTCAATGCCAACTCGGGGCAACGCATCTGGGCTAACCCGTTTGCTACTCCCACAGACGTTTTCCTTGAACCCATCTTCCGGGGAAAATACGCCTACCTTCCCGTTGCCGGAGGCAACCTGTTGGCCATCGACACTGCTTCAAAATCGGTCGCATGGCAAACTTCGTTCATGTGGCTCACAACGCCTGTTGCAAGCACGGGTGGGCTGTTCTACGTAGGCGACCGCACCTCCCGGCCGTCGGCGAGTTACTTTGGGGCGGTTGATTCCACGGGCAAGGCTACGTGGAGTTTCAACAGCCAGGGGTCACAGCCAGCCGTGGGACCGGGAATTCTGAATGGGGTGGCTTACTTTGGTAATTCCACGGGAACAGTTTACGCACTTGATGCCCTCACAGGAGGAAAAAAATGGGAATTGCAAACGGGCACCGGCTTCAAAGCGAACCTGGTCGTGGGGCTGCAAACCCTCTTCGTGCTGCCAGATGACGGCAAACTGTACGCGTTTGACGTGAATACTCAAAACCAGAGGTGGACGTTTCCGGTCGTTCCGGCTGGCTACGAAGCCATGACCCTCGACGCGGTAAACGAAACGTTGTACGTTGTCGGTGCTGACAAAAAGGTGCATGCACTGAATGCCCGTACAGGTGCTAAAAAGTGGGAATTTGGTACGCCTGACGGTTTTGCTCGGTCCCCAGCCGTTGCTGAAAACGCCGTTTACATCGGCGGTCAGGACGGCAAACTCTACGCCCTCGATGCCCAAACCGGGCAGAAAAAATGGGATTTCGCCACCGGCGGACCCGTTTCAACGACACCCACTGTCGCCAACGGGGTAGTTTTCTTCGGCAGCAATGACAAAAAACTGTACGCCCTCGACGCGGCGACCGGTGCCAAAAAGTGGGAAAGCCCTGTGGACGGGGTCATCAACACCACGCCCGTGGTCTGGACCAGCAAAGGGCAGCACACCGGCTTCAGAGAACGCGGCGGGCAGGCTACGAACTGACCGCCGCCCGCCGCAGCCGGTCGTTCACCGCCCGCCCCAAACCGATTTCAGGCAGCAGTTCCCCCACAATCAGGTCCACGTCCAATCCATCCAGCCAGCGTAGGGCCGCGAATAGGTTTTTCGCCGCTTCCGCCGCTTCGCCCGTCGGGGCGAGCATGAATTGGTTTTTCTCGGGAATCTCCGCTGCCCGTTCGCGGTAACGCAACGCCCCTACACGTTGGGCGGGCATCGTTCGCAACGCTTCGGCCACGGGCACCAGCCGGAGGGGCTTGCGGGGCGCGTAGTGGCTGCTCAGCATCCCCGGCGCTTTGGGGTTGGAGGTCGAATGGCTCCGCACGGCGACCGGCCCGACCACGGCCTCGAGGCGTTCGAGCGCCAGCCCGCCGAGGCGGTAGACCACGGGTCCATCGTTTTCAAAGCCCACAATCGTCGATTCGAGGCCCACGCCGCAGGGACCGCCGTCGAGAACGTAGGAAATTTGGTCGCCGAGTTGGTCGGCTACGTGCCGGGCCGTGGTCGGGCTGATGTAGCCGAAGGGGTTAGCGCTGGGCGCGGCCAGGGGGAAATCGAGGCGGCGGAGGAGGTCGAGCGTCAGCGGGTGGTTGGGCACGCGCACGCCCACCGTGCCGAGGCCCGACGTGACGAGGTCGGGGATGACCGGGCGGCGGGGCAACACCAGCGTCAGCGGGCCGGGCCAAAAGGCTTCGGCCAACCGGCGGGCCGTTTCGGGGATGGTTTCGACGAAGGCTTCGGCTTTTTCGAACGAATCCGTGTGAACAATGAGCGGGTCGAAGGCGGGCCGGTTTTTTACCGAGAAAATCCGGAGCACGGCGTCGGGGTTCAGGGCGTTACCCGCCAGGCCGTACACGGTTTCGGTCGGGATGCCGACGACGTCGCCATTCTGAAGAAATGAAATTGCCCGCGCGACGTCCGTACCGAGTTGGGCCATGCCGAAAGGTGGTGTTTGGGCAAAAATACGGTAGCCTTGTCACTTCAACGTTCCAGGACCGTTTTCCAATCGATTTCAAATGGTACGCCTGCTTATCGACGATTTCAGTAATGGACACGACGATTTATTCCTGAAAATCGACACCTGGCCTTCCGAGATTCGGATTGCCGACTCGTACTTCCTTTCCGATTTTTTTCAAGTGCGGGGAGGTTGGGATGAATCCCGCCCGCCCACCGAAGCGGAGGTAATGCAATTCAAGCGCGACATGGCAGTCAAACTGCTCCTTTTCTGGATTGAATTGGTTGAAACCGCCGACGATGAAACGTACCTTCCTTTCGACTTGTCGGATCAGTACGTTGGGGCAATGCACCTGAAAAAGGCGTGGACTGGGTATGCCACGACACTCAAGGTTACACCCAAACTTTACGGCTGCGGTGAAATAGCCGATGGTTTCATAGGCCGTGCGCGCGATGGCGATGCGAACTGGCAAGCCTCGACCCAATTCAACATACCGGCAGGAGAATGGATTTTCTCAAAACAACACCTCATCGAAGGTTTCCAGTGGAGCATTGATCGAATCCGGGCTTTACCCTGAGCGGCATTTTTTGGTAAAATCCGGCCAACAGCATGAACTGCCCAACAAACATGTAAGCAGACTAAATCGCCTTTACCGGAATCTTCAGTATTGCGGCAAAACAACCCGCGTTTCGCTTGCGTTGAAAACGGGCGGTATCTTCGCCCCGATTTCACACCCACCTGCCTCACATGCGGCTCCTGTTCGCCCTGCTTTTGCTTCCCCTGTCCGTTTCCGCCCAAACTTCCCCCCCACCCTACGTGGTCGGTCATGCCCTCGACGATTCCACCAGCCAGGGCGTGGACAACGCCACCGTCACCAACCCGCGCACGAAGCAGGTGGGCCGCACCAACCGCCACGGAGCGTTTTACCTGCTGGTCAAACCGGGCGACTCCATCGTGGTGAGCAGCATCACCCACGGGCGGCGGGGCATCCGGTGGGACGGCGTCACCCGCGACCCCGTTCTGCGGATGCACCGCGTGTTGCCCGACGAAGCAGCCATCGAACTGCCCGGCGTGACGGTCGTGGGCAAACGCGAGGAGCAGATTCGGAAGGAACTCCGGGAGTTGCTCAGCGAACCCGAAGCCAAGCGCGGCCTGACCGGCGACCAGGTTCTCGATCTGGCCATGTCGCCCATTACCTTGCTCTACGAAGCCTTCAGCAAACAGGCCAAATCGCGGCGCAAAGCGGCGGTGCTTTCGCAGCAGTACCGCCGCCACCACCTGGCCGACTACCGCCTCGATCTGCTCATCGAACAGGCCACTCCCTTGCGAGGCGAGGAAGCCGAACGGTTCAAGAAATACCTCAATTTTTCGGACGAACACGTGCTCCTCGCTTCGGAGTACGAACTGACCTTCGACGTACTGCGGCTGTACGAGATGTTTCGGAAGTAGATGAAAGACAAGATGTTGGATGAAATTCAAGATGCCGGATAAATTCATCCAATATCTTGTTTTTATCCAGCATTCCAGCGGTCGAGTTGCCGCACCCGGGCCAGGTACGCGTCGGGCACGAGCACCCGCTGAGCCAGCGCCCGCAGGGGCGAGCCGTGGATGGCCCGGTAGGCGGGCAGGGCCGCAGCCAGCCGGGGTTTTTCGGGCAAGGGCAGCAACCGGCGGACCGGCGCGGGCACGAGCAGGGCCTGGGCGTCGAGCAGCAGGCGGTAGCGCCAGCCGCCGAGGGCCTCGCGGTAGCGGCGAAACAGGGCTTTCGTGTGTTCGCTCCGCACCAAATCGCGGTCCAGGTGAAGCCACCGGTCGGTTTGCCAGGCGGGGTAGTCGGCGGGCAAGTCGGGAATGCCCATGCCTGCGCCCACCCGGCGGAACACGTCGTACAGTTCCGCCTGCTCGGCGGGACGGAGCGGACGGTGCAGCAGGCGATAGGCCCGTTCGGAGTAATCGATGAGCATGTAGAGCACGTCGCGGTAGGCCCAGGCGGGAATCTGCGCCCCCCGCGCCGCTTCGACGCCCGCGTGGATGGCGCTCATCCGGCCAACGGCCCGGTCGGCGGCTTCTTTTTCAGCGAAAACGATTTCCTGGGCGTACCGGACGGTCGAGAACAAGCGCCCCAACGGGTCGGCGGGGAGTTTGCCGGTGAAAAACAGCCAGTCCACAGCCCGGTTGAGGGCGAACTCGGCGGCGCAGGCGGCGAAAATGAACAAAATCACGTCGGCATCGCCCCAGATGCGGCGGACGACGGAGGATTTTTCAACGAAAAATCGGGGCCTGGTTTCGGTGGTTTCCAATGGGCTTGGCAGGTCAGTTTTGGCAAAAAAACAGCGGGAGGCAGCGAAAAAATTCGCCAGACCTCCCGCCGTTGCACGTTCAGCAAAAAAATTATCCTCACGCTCCCGCTTTCGCCACCCCGCCCGAAGCGGGCTTGGTCGTTTTCGCCACCGGTTTTTTCGGGGCCGTCTTGGCTTTCACCGCTGATTCGCCCACGAGTTTCATCGTTTCCGGATCCCAGAGTACCGGGGCTTTGCGCTCGGCGCTGAGGTTGCAGGCCAGCGAGGGCGCGGCGGCGCGCAGGCCGAACACGGCATCTTCGCGCACCAGTTCGGGTTTGTTTTCCCGAATCGCGTTGAAAAACACGATCATGTGATCGAGGCGGTCGTCGTAGCCTTTGGGGGCCTCGAACTTCACCTCCGGCACTTCCGTTTTCGAGCGCGTGAATTGATCCTTCGGGTAGCGGGCGTCGTATTCCTTCAGAAACTCCTCCTGCATGGCCTTTGGGTAGGTGAAGAGCGCGTCGTAACCCGTGCTGTACATCGGAGCCGTGGGGCGTTTGAACCGGCGGAGCGTGAAGTCGTTCCAGCCGATGTCAATCACCCCGTCGGTGCCCACGAGGCGGGTTTGGTTGCGGCCTCCGGCCCCGTCGGCGAGGTTGACGCGGGTGAAAAACGTGAACGAGGGGTGAACCGCCGTTTTCGGGTATTCCAGTAGCCCCGTTACCAGGTCGTAAGCGTCGCGGCCGTCTTTCCAGTAGTTCAAATCGCCGTGGGAAAAAATCTTTGTCGGCCCGATGGCCCCCGTCATCGTGTGGACGCCCGTGATGAGGTGGACGAACAGATCCCCCGCCACGCCCGTGCCGTACTCCTTGTAATTCCGCCAGCGGAAAAACCGCACCGGCTCGAAGGACCGCTTCGGCGCGTCGCCCAGGAAGCGGTCCCAATCGAGGTCTTTCGGGTCCACGTTGAACGGCATCGTGTATTGCCAGGCCCCAAGGGCGTCGGAGCGATCCACGCAGGCTTCCACGTAGTTCAGTTCGCCGATGGCCCCCTGTTCGAGGTGTTTTTTGGCTTCCAGAATCGCCGAGGCCGAAGCCCGCTGGCTGCCCACCTGAAACACCTTGCCGCTTTTTTTATGCGCGTCAATCACCGCCTGCCCCTCGTCGATGCGGTGCACCATCGGTTTTTCGCAATACACGTGCTTGCCCGCCCGCAGGGCGTCGATGCTGATGCGGTCGTGCCAGTGGTCAGGCACGCAAATGAGCACGGCGTCCACGTCGGGGCGGGCCAGGATTTCGCGGTAATCGCGGGTGGTCTGGATGCCGTTGCCCCACACTTCCTTTGCCCGCACGAGGCGGGGGTCGTAGAGGTCGGCCACGGCCACGACTTCGGTGCCGGGCACGCGCAGGGCGCAGTTGAGGTCGAAGTGCCCGATGATGCCCGCGCCAATGAGACCGAGGCGGACGGTGTCGTTGGGGGAAATCGGTTGCTGGCCCTTCAGCCAGCGGAGGTCGCCGTGGGCTTCGGCGAGGAGGTTGCCGCCGAGGCCGAGCGCGGCGGCCGAGCCGCCAACTTTTTTCAGAAAATGACGCCGTGAATTCATCGCGGATGCGGAGGTTTGGGTGGAAAAAGAGCAGGAAATTTAGCCAGGACCCCGGCTGAGTCGGCGCGAACGTCGGCAAAAAATCTTGTAATTCGGCAATTCGCCCGGCGAACAGTGCAACGGCACGGGGTTTTTGGGCAAAAAAACATCCCCCATCGGTTGCCCGTTATGCCGGTGGTTCAATCCTCCTCTCCCGTGACGATTTCGACCGTGCTCCAAGTGCTGGGCGGTGTGATGATTGTGTTTTCGCTCATCCCGCTCATCCGCCACGACAACTGGATTTTTCGGGTTTTTGAGTACCCGAGGGCGCAGAAATTCCTGCTGCTGCTCGTCGTGCTGGTGCTTTTTCTGACGCTGCGCGGCCCGCGAAGCACGTGGGACTGGGTGTTCGTTGGTCTCGCCACTGCCAACCTGGGCTACCTGTTTTATCAGTTGTTCCCGTACACATCGCTGGCGAAGGTCCAGGTCCTGCGCACCCGCAGTCCGGCCAGCGAACGCAGCATCCGCCTGATGATTTGCAACGTGTACCAGTACAACCGCAAAGCGGACCGGCTGCTGCGACTGGTACAACGCTACGAACCCGACCTGGTGCTGCTCGCCGAGACCGACCGCTGGTGGGCCACCCAGACCCGCTCGCTGGAAGCAGGGTACCCGCACTGCGAACTCGTACCCCTCGAAAACACCTACGGCATGCTGCTCTACAGCCGCCTCGAACTGCGCGACACGGAAGTGAAGTACCTGGTGGAAGAAGGCATCCCGTCCATCCACACGAAGGTGCTGCTGCCCTCAGGCGAACCGATTCAGCTTTTTTGCCTGCACCCTACCCCGCCCGTACCGCAGGAAAACCCCCGCTCCACCGAGCGGGACAAGGAAATTCTGATGGTGGGCAAAATGGCCAAAGCCAGCCCGATTCCGGTCATCGTGGCGGGCGACCTCAACGACGTGGCCTGGAGCTACACCACTGATTTATTCCAGAAGACCAGCGGCCTGCTCGACCCGCGCCGGGGCCGGGGCTTTTTCAACACCTTCCACGCCTGGTACCCCTGGCTACGCTTCCCGCTCGACCACGTGTTTTGCTCGACCGACTTCAAACTCGTGCGCATCGAGCGGATGCCCCCGTGTGGCTCCGACCACTTCCCGATGTTCATCCACCTTGCCTACGACCCGCAGGCCCCGCTTCAGCAGGAGGAACCCACTGCCACGGCGGAGGAGCGGGCCGTGGCCGAAGAAAAAATCGCCGCCGATACCGACGACGAACCCGCCCAGCCGGAACGGAATCCGGCGGGGACCTGAAGGAACCGAAAAATGTAAAATGAAAAACCGCAAAACCGAAAAAGGAAGAAGCAATGCTGTCTTTCTACTTTTTCATTTTGCGGTTTTTCATTTTACATTTTTCGGTTCCTTCACCTCAGTCTCCTCCCCTTCCAAACATACCCCCTCCCCTGCGCCGCCAGGCCGAAAAACGTGACGTAGAACGGGTAGAGCAACTGCGTGAGCGGAATCCAGCGGAAGGCTTTTTGATGGCCGAGAAATCGCAGGATTCGGGCTAGAAATACCGCTTCCGCCGAAAACTTCAGCCCCAGTACGAGCAGGCAGACCACCCCCGAAATCCACCCCAGTGCCCAGCCCAGCAGGGCCGCCAGCGGCGTGAGGTTGAGCGCGAACACGAGCACGGCCAGCGCCGACACCCGCCAATCCCGGTAAAATCGCCACTTGCTGGCCCAGCGGCGGCGCTGCCGGTAAAACGCCCGCGCCGAGTCGTGCGCCGCCGTGCGGACGAGGGCCTTTTCATTTTTCAGAAACCGCACGCCGCCGGGGTACTTCGCCGCGATTTTGTGCATCAGAAATTCGTCGTCGCCGGAGGCGAGGTGGTCGTTGCCCGCGAAACCACCGACGTCGTGAAACGCTTTTTTTTCGTAGCACAAATTGGCCCCGTTGCACATCGTGGGTCGCTCCAGGGCCATCGTGACCGCCCCCGTGCCGATGAGACTGGCGAATTCGACGATTTGCAGGTTTTCAAACGCTGAATTTTTCTCCGAAAAAAACGTCACCGGCCCGCTGAGGAGGTGGGCACCGGTTTCTTCGTAGGCGCGGGCGAAGGTGCCCAGCCACTCCGGCCCCACGCGGCAATCGCCGTCGGTGGTGACAATGAGGTGGCCCGTGGCTTGTCGGATGGCGGCCCCCAGGGCGCGTTTTTTGGGTGAATTGCCCGGTTCGTCGTGTAAGCGCAGCACGTTCAGGCGAAAATTGGCGGGGAAATGCCCGGCCACTTCCGCCGTGCCGTCGGTCGAGGCGTCGTCGGCCACGATGACCTCGAAGTTGGGGTAGGTCTGGGCCTTCAGGTCCGCCAGCAGCCGGGGTAGGTTGCGGGCTTCGTTGCGGCAGGGAATCACCACCGTCAGCGGTACGGTGGCCATTTTTTCTGAAAAAAAAACGGGCATCCGTCGCCAGGTCCGTACCAGCAGCAGGCAGGCGGCAAAATAAACGGAGGCCAGCAGGAGCAGGAAAATACTCACTCGGGTTTAGTGGGTTGGACCATGCGCGATGTCGCTACGCCCGGCGCAAAACGCAGCCGGAGCAGGTACCCCGTACCAACCACCGCCGGAAGGAGAATGTTAACGAGCCAGAGCGCCAGCGTGGCCGACACGACTGCATCGGGGCCGATGTTCCAGAAGCCGAACACGTACAGGGCCGAAAACTCCCGAACGCCGAGGTCGCTCAAAAAATGAAACGCCGGAATGACGGTTTTCGCGAAAAACACCAGCGTGACGCCGCAGAGCGCATCGGTCGCGGGCAGGCGGATGCCGAACACGACGAGCATCAGCAGAAATTGCCCGGTGAACACACCGTGCCGGAGCAAGGCCCAGCCGAACACCCGCCCCAACTCCCCCGCCGAGTACTGCCCTACCACCCGCACGTACCGCCCGAAGGGCCGCAGCCACCGCACCCGCTCAAACAGCCGGGGCACGACCTGACGCCGGGCCGCCACCCACAGCCCGAAGGCGATGGTCGCCACCAGCACCACGAGCAGCCCCCCGTGCGCCACCGTTGGCGTGGGCAAAACCGCCGCGAGAAAGTACGCGTAGGCCAGCGCCCCCGCCAGGAGGGCCACGTAAAACTGCATGGCGTTGCCCACCACGAGGCCGCCGAGGGTTTCGAGCCGCCGGTCGGGGCCGGAAGCGGCGGTTTTCAGCGCACCGATGCGCCCCGCGTAATCGCCCAGGTTGGCGGGCGTGGCGAATCCCAGCGACAGTCCCGCCAGCACGCCCCGGTAGGCTTCGCGGAACCCGATGGGTTGGATTTTCCGGGCCAGTTCCCGCCACTTCAGCGCCTCCAGCGCCCAGTTGAGCGGGGTCAGCCCGGCGACCACCGCCAGCAGCACCGCGTGGGGGGCTGTCAGCGAATGCCGGAACTGGGCGTACACCGCCGCCAACCCTAGTTCCCGCTCCCGAAACGCCTGAACCACAAACCCCACCACCGCCAGCAGCACGAGCAGGCGCAGGGCGGTCCCGAGTTTTTCCCGAATCCGGGCGGGGCGGGCGGGGGATTTCTCGTTAATTTGCATGAATTGGAGTCGTAAGGTGTAAGTCGTAAGGAGTAAGTTTTACTTCCGTCAGTTGCTTACACCTTTCGACTTACACCTTACACCTTTGGAAAAAATCATTCTCGGCATCGACCCCGGCACCCGGCACATGGGCTACGGCCTGATTCGGGCCAGTGGGTCCACCATGCAACTGCTGCAATTTGGGGTCATAAACCTGACCAAATTTAGTACCCACGAACTCAAACTGAAGAAAATCTTCGAGCGCATCTCGGCCCTGCTCGACGAATTCGCCCCCGACGAGGTGGCCCTCGAAGCCCCGTTTTACGGCAAAAACGTGCAATCGATGCTTAAACTGGGCCGGGCGCAGGGCGTGGCGATGGCAGCGGCGCTGGCGAAAGAAATTCCGATTGTAGAGTACCCGCCCAAATCGGTGAAGATGTCAGTGACGGGCAACGGCAATGCCTCGAAGGAGCAAGTGGCTTACATGCTCGAAAACCTGCTGAAAACGAAGCTCGAATCCGAGTTTCTCGACGCCACCGACGCCCTCGGCGTGGCCGTGTGCCACCACTTCCACGGCAACAACCTTCACGCGCACAAAACCGGGACGAAAAAAGGCTGGGGGGCTTTCGTGGCAGAAAATCCGAAGCGGGTGAAGTAGAAGGAGTTTGAAGTTCAGAGTTTGGAGTTCGAAGTTTCTGGTTAGACGAGCAATGAACTAAAAACCGCGCGGCGGCCGCTTCAAACTTCAAACTTCGAACTTTTTACCCCGATTCCTTCCGCCGAGCGCACCACCTCCAGCAATTCGGCCATCATCATCGCCGTGGCACCCCAGACGTAAAAATCCTGAATGACGAAACCGGGGGCTTCGACGGGCACGCCCCGGACGTCGAGCGTCCGATTTGTCCTGATTTGATCGTTGGCGAGTTCCCCGAGCGTGACTTCAAAAACGGCCTCGACCTCGTGCGGGTCGGGATAAAATTCGGGTTTGCGGTTCATGCAGCCCACCACGGGCAGCACCATGAAATTGCTGGGTGGAATGAAAAGCTCGGTAAGTTGGCCCAAGACCGTTACGTCACTGACGCGGATGCCGATTTCTTCCTGGGCTTCGCGCAGGGCCGTGCGGACGAGCGACTCGTCGGAACGTTCCATGCGCCCCCCCGGAAAGGCCACCTGCCCCCCGTGGACGCCCTCGTAAGCCGGGCGCAGGATGAACGGCAGGTGCACTTCGCCCAGATACGGGTAAAATAAAATCAGCACGGCGCTGCGGCGGGTGCGCTCGTTGGGTTGATTCAACAACTTCAGCCGCGACGCCGAGGCCATTTGCCGGTGGGCGTCGAAGCCCGGCAGCGGCTCGGTCAGTCGCCGCGCCAGCGATTGCGTGAACTCCGAAAACGGTACGTCAAGGTTCATACACTTCTCATCGGATCGGTTTGAGGCGGAGTGGGTTCAGAGTTTAGAGTTTAGGGTTCAGAGTTTAGCTTACAGCGTATTTTAACTCTGAACTCTGAACCCTAAACTCTAAACTCCGTAATGCTTTGCCAACTGCTCGGCGCAGCGTTCGCCGTCCATGGCGGCGGACACGATGCCCCCCGCGTAGCCCGCGCCCTCGCCGCAGGGAAACAACCGCCGGACGGCGACGTGTTCGAGCGAATCGCGGTCGCGGGGAATGCGCACGGGCGACGAAGTTCGGCTTTCGACGCCAATCAGTTGGCCTTCGTTGGTGGCGTAACCGCGAATTCGGTGCCCAAATTCCTTCAACCCCATTTTTAAGGGCACTGCCAGCACGTCGGGCAGCACGTCGGCCAGGTCGGTGCTCGTCAGGCCAGGCTGGTAGGAGGTTTCGAGCAATTCTTGCGACAATTTCCCCCCCAGAAAATCCCCAACCCGCTGGGCTGGGGCGGCCTGCGAACTTCCCGCCGCCCGGCAGGCCCGCTGCTCCACCTCCCGCTGAAACGCCAGCCCGGCCAGGGGGCCGTGGCTGGCGTAGGGTTTCCAGTCCACTTCGTTCACCGCAACAACCAGGCCCGAATTGGCGAACCGGGAATCCCGCCGCGAGGGCGACATGCCGTTGACGACGAGTTCACCCGGTGCCGTGGCCGCCGGGACGATGAACCCGCCGGGGCACATGCAGAACGAGAAAACGCCCCGCTCCACGCCCCGGTGGCGGGTCTGGGCCACGAGGCTGTACGACGCGGCGGGCAAGAGTCCCCGGTCGGCGCGGTGGTACTGCTGCCGGTCGATGAGCGCCTGGGGGTGTTCGATGCGCACGCCCATCGCGAAGGGCTTGGCCTCGATGGCGACGGCCTTTTCCCGGCACAGCTCAAACATATCGCGGGCCGAGTGGCCGGTGGCCAGAATTACGCCGAGGCCGGTGAGTTCGCGCCCGTCGGCGGTGACGACGCCCCGGATTTCGCCGTTTTCGAGCAAGAAATCGGTGACTTTCGTCTCGAAATGCACCTCGCCCCCCGCAATCAGAATGCTGTTGCGGAGTTCGGTCACGACCTGGGGTAGTTTGTTGGTGCCGATGTGCGGGTGGGCGTCCACCAGGATTTCTTCCGTCGCGCCGTGGGCAACGAGGATTTCGAGCACCCGGCGCACATCGCCGCGCTTTTTGGAACGGGTGTAGAGCTTGCCGTCGGAGTACGTGCCCGCGCCGCCTTCGCCGAAGCAATAGTTCGAGTCGGGGTTGACGAGGTGCGCCTTGTGGATGGCGGCCAGGTCGCGGCGGCGGGCGCGCACGTCCTTGCCCCGTTCGAGCACCACCGGTTTGATGCCGAGTTCAATCAGCCGGAGCGCGGCGAACAGCCCCGCCGGACCAGCCCCGACCACGACGGCCTGGGGCGCGCGGCTGACGTCGGGGTAGTTTTTGGTGAAAATGCCAAGTGCGGGCGGGATTTCGCCCGCGAACACCTCGGCGTCGAGGTTGACTTTGACCTGCCGCCCGCGGGCGTCGATGGACTGCCGGGTGCGGCGCACGAGGACGTCGGGCGTGTCGGGCAGGCAGAGTTGGTGGAGCACGTGCTGGCGAAGGGCGTCGGCGTCGAGCGCGATTTCGGGGTCCAGCACGAGCGAAAGGCTGTGCTTCATGTCGGGTTCGGTAAGGGAGTTAGCCTTAAACGATGCCCATCCGTAGCGCAACCGTAGCGAGGGGTTTAAACCCCTCGCTACGGTTGCGCTACGGATGGCTGGGTAAAAATAGCCAATTTTCGCGAACTTGCCGCCCATGAGCGCCCACGTTTCCCCCGATTTCTACGCCCTCGACGAGTTGTTTTCCGAGGAACAAAAACTCGTCCGCCAAACCGTTCGCGACTTCGTCAACGCCGAAATCCGACCCCTCATCGACGCCGCCGCCCAGCGGGCCGAATTCCCCCGGCACCTTATCCGGCGCTTCGGCGAGGTGGGGCTGTTCGGTCCCACGATTCCGCCCGAATTCGGCGGTGGAGGCCTCGACGCCATCGCCTACGGGCTGATGTGCCAGGAAATCGAACGAGGCGATTCGGGCCTGCGCTCGGTGGTGTCGGTGCAAAGTTCGCTGGTGATGTGGCCGATTTTCGCCTACGGCAGCGAGGCCCAGAAACGCCGCTGGTTGCCTCGGCTTGCCTCGGGGCAGGCGGTGGGTTGCTTCGGCCTGACCGAACCCGACTTCGGCTCCAACCCCGGCGGGATGAAAACCCACTTCACCGACGGCGGCGACCATTTTTTGCTCAACGGCTCCAAACTCTGGATTACCAATTCGCCCATCGCGGACCTGGCCGTGGTGTGGGCCAAAAATGGGGAAGGCCGCATCCACGGCCTGCTCGTGGAGCGGGGCATGGACGGTTTTTCAACCCCTGAAATTCACCGGAAATGGTCCCTCCGCGCCAGCACGACGGGGGAACTGGTGTTTGAAAACGTGAAGGTGCCGAAGCACAACCTGCTGCCCGGTACGAGCGGGTTACGCGGACCCCTCGGCTGCCTCGACCAGGCCCGCTACGGCATCGCCTGGGGCGCGGTGGGCACGGCCATCGACTGCTACGAAACGGCCCGGCAGTACGCCGCCGAGCGGATTCAGTTCGGCAAACCCATCGCAGGTTTTCAACTGGTGCAGAAAAAACTGGCCGAAATGCTCACGGCCATTACCCAGGCGCAACTGCTCTGCTGGCGGCTGGGCACGCTCAAAATGGCGGGGAAAGCCACTACCGCGCAGATTTCAATGGCCAAGCGGACCAACGTGGCGATGGCCCTGGAGGTAGCCCGCGAAGCCCGGCAAATCCTCGGCGGCATGGGCATCACGGGCGATTTTCCCATCATGCGCCACCTGATGAACCTCGAATCGGTGGTGACCTACGAGGGCACGCACGACATTCATCTCCTGATTTTGGGGAAAGAAATTACGGGGATTGCGGCGTTTGAATGAGCGGGGGGCAGGGAGCGGGGAGCAGGGGGCAAATGCAGGTGATGTATTTACCCCCTGCCCCTCGCTCCCAACTCCCCGCTACTTCGTCGGCGAAAACTCCATGTTCGCGTCCCGAAACTGCCCGTCCACGGGAATGGAATTGCCCAGCACGAGTTTCGTGCGGCTCAATTCGGCGAGTTTGAATTTGCCCTTGAAACCCGTCACGTCCACGTCGAGGACGGTGTTGTTTTCGGTCAGTTTCCAGGTGCCGCCGTTGAGCACCTGTTTGGAATCCTGGTCGATGGCGCGGGTGATGTCGGGGTCTTTGAATTCGATGTTGACCCGAAACACGGCTTGCGTTTCGATATTCAACCGGCCCGGGCTGATGGTCTGGTTGTCGGGCGTGGCCACGCGGTCGAGCTTCCAGACGGTGCTTTTCAAAAGCTGGGCCTTGTCGTCGGTGCCGGTCGGGGTCGGATTGTTGCGGTCACAGGCCGTGGTCGCTAGACCGAGCAGGAACACGAAGGGCAAAAATCGCTTTTGCATAAATTCTTGGTTTTGAACGGATTTTTCGCCGTGAACCGTTGGGCAAAAATACGAATCGACGGGCGGCGTTCAAGTTGTGGCCCGACCTTCGTTGTTTTACGACGAAAATCAGCTCCCAAAAGTTGTGCCGAACGCCGCCAAAAAATTTCTGCTCTCGCTCCTGCCGTGCCTCTGGCTCGCCGGGGCAGTCCTGGCCCAGGACTGCCCTGCGCCCCCGAAGGCCACGCCCAGCACCCAGCCCGGCACGATCAACTGGCGGCAGTTTCCCGAATTTTCCCTGCCCTTCACCACGATTTTTGGTGGGCCGCGCCTCGGCGATTCGGAGCGGCTGCCCTTGCGGTACGGCTTCAGCCACCTTGCCACCTTCGCGGGCAACGACGCCTCTGCCCTGCCCGTCCGACAGCGCGCCCTGCTGTGGTACGGGCTTGCCTTCGGCACCAACCAGCCCTGGTCGGAAATCGAAAGTCCGTTTGCGAATGACATGGCCATTTTCCGGGAAAAATGGCGGCGTGAATTGCGTTCGCTGGCCAATGTGTTCGACGACTCGCGGGGCCGCGATGCGCCGGCTGTGGACATCCTCAACCCCGACATCGAGCGCGATATCGTGACCGACCGGAGTATTCTGGCCCTGAAAACCGACCCCCGCGTGCCCGCCCCGCTCCGCCAACTCGACGACGCCACGTTCGTGACCCGCTACCAGCGCGAGATGCAGAAACTCTACGTCGAACCGCTGCGGTTCACGCGAGAAAGCGGATTTACCGGCAAACTCTGCACCTACGGCGACGCGCCCATCCGCAACACGTTCCTCAACGTGGACGGCAATTCCTGGCAGGATTGGACCACCAACCCCGCCCGGCTCAACTACCTCTTCCGCGACTCTCTGACGGCCGCCGTCGGCGGGCCGTTTTACCAGGCCCTCAGCTTCCTGACGCCCTCGGCCTACTACTGCTACGATTACCCCAACTCGCTGGCGGGCAATTACCTCAGCTACCTGCTGTTCCAGATTGAAGCCAACGTGGTCCGCAGTCCGAAGGCCGTGGTGCCCTTCGTCTGGCTGCACTTCACCGACGCCTGCGGGAACATCAACCGCCCCATCCGGCCCTGGATGGCCGAGGCGACGGCGATTTTCCCATTTTTCTCCGGCGCGAAAGGATTTTGGTTGTGGGAGAACCCGGTGCGGTTCGGCGAACTGGCCGGGGCGGATTTGAGCGTGTACGAGCATTTCGTGAACGGGCTGTACCGGCTTTCGCAGTTCAAGGATTTTTTTGAGGGGAACTACCAGCTTTACCTCCCTAAACCCGCCCGCGACCACTTCGCCGACCGCGACGCCGTGTGGCGGGGCGTCGTGAAGGGCAATCGCATCCTCATCGCCGCCCAGAATCCCTACGCCACCGACGGTCGCACCACCACGCTGCCCATCCGCTTTGGCGACTGGCAGACCACGATTTCGCTCACGGGCACGGACGTGTTTCTCTGCGCCTTCACCCTGCCCGAGGGCACCGGGAGCCGCAGCCTCGCGGTTTTCCCGAACCCTACCCAAACCGCCTTCACGGCCCGCTATACCTCGGCCTTCGCCGTGAGCGGCACCGTGCAATTGTTTGATCACACGGGGCGGCTGCTCCGCGAACAGCCGCTCCAGTCGGCCCAGCCCGCCACCCTCGACGCGGCGATTTCGGTGCAGGGCCTCCCCGCCGGGCTGTACCTGGTGCGGGTGGTGGACGGCGGAACGGTTCTTTCGCAGAAGGTGCTCATCAACTAAATCGTGCTAAGGTCGGTTGACTGTGAACTGTAAACTGTGAACTGCAAACTGTAAACTGATGCCTAACCGCCTCGCCCAAGAAACCAGCCCCTACCTCCTCCAGCACGCCCACAACCCCGTGGACTGGTACCCCTGGGGGCCGGAAGCCCTCCAACGCGCCCGCGACGAGGACAAGCCCCTGCTCGTGAGCATCGGCTACTCGGCCTGCCACTGGTGCCACGTCATGGAGCGGGAATCGTTTGAACACGAAGCCATTGCGGAGTTGATGAATGAGCGCTTCGTGTGCATCAAACTCGACCGCGAGGAGCGCCCCGACGTGGACGCGATTTACATGGAAGCCGTGCAGGCCATGGGCATTCGGGGCGGGTGGCCGCTCAACGTGTTCCTGCTGCCCGACGCCCGGCCGTTTTACGGGGGTACGTACTTCCCGCCCCAGCGCTGGGTGCGGGTCGTCACCGACGTGGCCAACGCCTACCAGGAGCACCGGGGCCAGTTGGAAGAATCGGCGGCGGGCTTCGCCGAACACCTGCAAGCGGGCGAATCGGCGCGGTTTGGGTTGGAAACGCCCGACTCGTTCGGCCTTTCGCCCGATGACCTGAAGCCCGTTTTTCAGAAACTAAAAACCACCTTCGACCTGCAAAAAGGTGGCTTGGCGCGAGCTCCCAAGTTTCCCATGCCCAGCGTCTGGCGATTTTGCCTCGATTACGTCGGGGCGACGGGCGATGAATCGGTCCTCGAACCCGTCTGGCTCACCCTCGACCGCATGGCGGCGGGGGGCATCTACGACCAGGCCGGGGGCGGCTTCGCCCGCTACTCCACCGATGCCGAGTGGCTCCTGCCCCACTTCGAGAAAATGGCCTACGACAATGGGCAGCTTCTCAGTCTCTACGCCGAAGCCTACACCCTGACCCAAAACCCGACCCACGCCCGCGTGCTGCGCCAGTCCGTCACCTGGCTGCGGCGGGAAATGACCAGCCCCGAAGGCGGTTTCTACTCCGCCCTCGACGCCGACAGCGAGGGCGAGGAAGGAAAGTTTTACACCTACACCGCCGCCGAACTCCGCGAGGCCCTCGGTGACCGCGCGGAGGCGTTCATGCGGGCCTTCGGGGCGACGGAGGAGGGCAATTTCCGGGAAGAAGCCACGGGGCATTCGACGGGGCGGAACATCCTGGCGATTTCGGAGTTGGGATTGGGGATTTCGGAGTTTAAGCAGGACTTGGAGGTGTTGATGAAAATCCGGGAAAATCGCGTGCGGCCGGGGCTGGACGACAAAATCCTGACCTCCTGGAACGGGCTGGTGCTGCGCGGGCTGGTGGATGCCTACCGGGCGTTGGGCGACGAGGACATGCTGGGCTTGGCGAAAAAAAATGCGGCTTTTTTGGTCGAAAAAGTTACTCGTGACGAAGCGGGCCTGTGGCATTCGTACAAGGCCGGAACGGCTAAAATCGAAGGCTTCCTCGACGATTATGCCGCCCTGACCGATGCCTTCACCCACCTCTACCAGGTCACGTTCGAGGAACGTTACCTCCGCCAGGCCGAACGCTGGGCCGACTACGTGCTGACGCATTTCTGGGACGAAACCGACGGGTTGTTTTTTTACACCGACCACGCTGCCGAGCCGCTCATCGCCCGGAAAAAAGAACTGTTCGACAACGTAATCCCCGCCTCCAACTCGATGATGGCCCGCGCGCTGCACGACCTCGGCCTGCTCATCGACCGGGAGGACTTTCGGGAAAAAGCCGCCGACCTGATGGCACGGGTGTGGCCGCTGGTGCAGAAAGAACCGGGGTTTCTGACGAACTGGGCTTCGCTGGCCACCCGCTTTGCCCGGCCCACGGCGGAAGTGGTCATCGTCGGGCCACGAGCGATGGAACTGCGGCGGGAACTCGACCAACGTTTTTTCCCGAACAAAGTCGTCGCGGGAGCGTTGAAATCGGGAACGATTCCGCTGCTGGAAGGCCGGGAATCCACTTCCGGCGAAACCCTGATTTACGTCTGCTACGCCAAAACCTGCCAATTGCCCGTGCGGACGGTGGACGAGGCATTGGCGTTGATGAAAGGGGCATAGGGAATTGGTTGATTGGGTAATTTGTGCTAACCCCCAACCGCTTCGACCAATCAACCAATTACCCACTCAACCAATCCCCATCGCATGTTTCTCCACAAAGCCATCCTCCCCCTCCGAGCGCTGTACCCGGATTTTGTCTGGCGAAAACCCACGTCGGAGAACGTCATTTACCTCACCTTCGACGACGGCCCCATCCCCGACGTGACCGACTGGGTGCTGGAACAACTCGCCGCACACCGGGCGAAGGCCACTTTTTTTTGCATCGGCGACAACGTGGCGAAGCATCCCGACGTATTTCAACGGGTGCGGGCGGCGGGCCACGCCGTGGGCAACCACACCTTCAGCCACCTCAACGGCTGGAAAACCGACGACGCGACCTACTTCGACAACATCGCCCAATGCCAACGGGTGTTGCCGCCCACGCGGCTGTTCCGCCCACCCTACGGACGCATCACCCGTTCGCAGGCGAAGGTGGTGGGCCAAAGCCGCGAAATCGTGATGTGGGACGTGCTTTCGGGGGATTTTTCGCCCGACCTGACGCCGGAGGTGGTGTTGCAAAAAACGCTGAAATACACCGAACCCGGCTCGATTCTGCTGTTTCACGACAGCCTGAAAGCCCGCCGCAACATGGCCTACGCCCTGCCCCGCGTACTCGACCATTTCGGCGAACGGGGTTTTCGCTTCGACGCCTTGCCCATGAGTTGAGACGAGACCGTGAACTTGTGGGCGGGCGCGTAAGTTTTGGGGGCAATCCCTCGTTTTGACCATTGCCTACTTCCCACCCGTTTGAAACACGTTTTCCTTTCCGCCCTGCTCCTGCTTTTCGCCACGGCGGTCTCGGCCCAGACCTATACCTACCAGGGCCGCATCACCGACGCCCAGACCGGCGACCCGGTGCCCTTCGCCAGCGTGGCGCTTCGCGGTAAACCCATCGGCACGGCCACCAACTTCGAGGGCTACTACAAATTCACGACGAAAGAACGTAGCGATTCGCTGCTCGTGAGCTACGTCGGGTACGCCACCCGCGCCAAGCCCATCGATCCAACCCTCGAAACCCAGACCATCGACGTGCAACTGGCCCCGACGGCGGCGGTGCTGCGCGAAATCATCGTGCGTCGAACTGAAGAACCGGCCTACGGCGTCATCCGCCGGGTGGTGCGGACCAAAGCCGCCCACAACTGGAACCGCCTCGGTGCCTACGAGTACGAAAGCTACAACAAAGTCGAACTCGACGTGGACCACCTTTCGGAGCGCTTCAAAAAACGGGGGGTGGGCAAAAAAATCGGCGGAGTGATTGACAAACTGGACAAAATCGCCGGCGACGACGGCCAGCCCGTCATTCCGATTTTTTTGTCCGAATCCATTTCCAACGTGTATTTCCGGCGAAATCCCGAGAAGCGGAAAGAGAAAATTGAAAAAACGAAAGTGGAGGGCGTGGGCGTCACCAACGGCAGTTTTTTCTCCCAACTCCTCGGCAGCACGTTTCAGCAGTACAATTTTTACGAAAACTACCTGAGCATTCTCCGCAAGGACTTCATCTCGCCCGTCGCCGATGGCTGGCGGGGCAGTTACACGTACTTCCTGGCCGATACGGTGGTGGTGGGTGAGCAGGTGTGCTATGAAATCGACGTAGACCCCAAGCGGAAGCAGGATTTGGCCTTCGTCGGGAAACTTTGGGTGGACACGACCGCCTACGCCCTCCGGCAGGTGGATGTGGCCATCACCGGCGAGGCCAACCTCAACTACGTCGAACGCATCAAAATCCAGCAGGAATTGCTGCCCGTGGGCGCTTCGGCGGACAGCACCGACGTGTGGTTGCCGGTGAAAAACCGGGTGGTGCTCAACGTCAAGCAAATGACCGACCAGTCGCCGGGGATGCTGGCCAAGTTTTACACGTCGAACCAGAAAATCAGGGTCAACCAGCCCCGTGACCCGAAGTTCTACGACACCACCCTCGAACTGGCAGAAACGTACAAAGACCACACGCCCGAATTTTGGCGGCAATCCCGCCACGACAGCCTCACGCGCGACGAGCGCCTGGCCTACTCGCTCATCGACTCGGTGAAAGCCATCCCCGTTGTGCGGACGTACGTCAACGTGGCCAGCGCCCTGGCCAACGGCTACCAGAAAATCTACACGGGCGTGGAATTCGGGCCGTTTCTGGCTTCGTTTGCCTCCAACAACATCGAGGGGCTGCGCTTCCGGGCGGGCGTCCGGACGAACACCGAATTCAGCCGGAAGTGGGTGTTCAGCGGTTACCTCGCCTACGGCACCGGCGACGGGCGCTTCAAGTACGGGGCCGACGCGCAGTACATCCTCAGCCGCAAGCCCTGGCTGGTGCTCGGCGCGAGCCGCTCCTACGACCTCGAACGCATCGGCCTGACTTCCGAAGCCGTGGGCAACAACAGCCTTTTTGCGGCCTACAGCCGGTTCGGCACCTACCGTCGGGGCTTTTTTCAAGAAGACACCTACGCCTACTTCCGGGGCGAAGTGGTGAAAGGGTTCACGCCCACGCTGGGCCTCCGCCACCGCACCTTCGACCCGCTCTACCCCTTCGCCTACAAACTCCGCCCCGAAGACCCCGGCTCGCCCCTGGCCCGCACCTACGACTACACCGAACTGGTGATGGAAGCACGCATCGCCCGCAACGAGGTGTTTCTGCAAAACGACAACGAGCGCATCAGTCTCGGCACCGAGAACCGGCCCATCCTGACCCTGCGCTACCAATTGGGCCTGCGCAACACGCTCGGCGGCGATTTCAACTACCACCGGCTTTCGGGGCGGCTGGCACAGACTTTCCGCGTCGGGGCGCTGGGCCGCAGCCGGTACGTGCTCACGGGGGGCTACACGCCCTCCACCCTGCCCTACCCGCTCTTGTTCCCGCACCTGGGCAACGAGTCGGTGTTCTGGGTGGAAAACGCCTTCAACCAGATGAATTTCTACGAATTCATTTCCGACCACTTTGGCGCCCTGCGCTACGAACACAACTTTGAGGGGCTGCTGTTCAACCGGATTCCGGCCATAAAAAAGCTGAAATGGCGACTGCTCGTCAACGCCAACGTGCTGGCCGGGGGCGTACGGGTACCCAACCGCGACATGGTGCCGGGTCTGGGCATCAACGGCGAACCCATCCCCGGTTTCGGCAAGCTCGACGACCGGCGGCCTTACGTCGAAGTGGGGTACGGCATCGAAAACATCCTGAAGTTCTTCCGTGTGCAGGCCACGCACCGCCTGACGTACCTCAACGGCGCGTCGGTGGACGGCACGCCCATCCGGAGGTTTGGGGTGCAGGTGTCGGGGTATTTCACGCTGTGAGAAAGTGTAAAAATCCCTTGTTTGGAGGGCAGGGCCGGTAAATTTTCAAGAAGTATGAACTTAATGCTCAATTTTCAATGCTCAATTCTCAACGTTCAATGACTTGAAATGCAGGATCATAATTCATTGAACGTTGAAAATTGAGCATTGAAAATTGAGCATTCTCAGCGCTCCCATCAGCACCTAACGGCCCTGCCCTTCAGACGGAGAATTTTCTTGCCTCACCCCACCCGCAGAAATTTCGCCCCGCAGGCGTAGCAGTGGTAAGCCCGGCTTTTCACGAAAAAGAGCAGCCGGTACGCCACGGGGCGGCGGGTGCGTTGCAGGAAATCGGTGGCGTGGCACGCCGGACACCGGCGTTCGCGGGTAAACGTCAATTTCATACCTGGCGGGGTAGTTGAAGGGTGGGATTTTTCCAAAAAAAGTATTCGGACGGTGAAAAAACAAGCATTTTGCTCAATCTTCACGCAGAAGTAATGTGCGGGGCTCGGCTACCGGGTTTGTTTCAATTTTCTCCCGAAATTTTACCTTTGCCCCGCCACCGGTTCAGCCAGATTTTCCCCGAATGCTTTCCCAACCCATTCAAACCCTGCCCGTCCGCACGCCGGAACGCGTTTGCGAAGTGGCCTGGTTCGACGACCTGTGCGGGGGCGACACCGAATTTCTGGGCCACCTCGACCCCGCCCGGCGGAGCAGCTACGCCCACTGCCGCGACATCCTCCTGACCGCCGACCGGCTGGGCTACCAAAACATTCTCCTGCCGACGAGCTACGTGGTGGGCCAGGAAGTGCTGCCCTTCGCCGCCGCCGTGGCCCCCGAAACCCAAACCATCAGCCTGCTGACGGCCATCCGCACGGGCGAAATCCACCCGCCGATGCTGGCCCGGCACCTGGCCACCCTTGACCACGTGCTGAAGGGACGTCTGACGGTCAACATCATCAACTCCGAACTGCCGGGGCTGAAGGAAACTCCCGACCTGCGCTACCAGCGGTGTTCGGAGGTGATTGAAATTCTCCAACAGGCCTGGACGCGCGACCGGATTCAGTTCAAAGGCGAACTCTACGACTTCGACCTCCCCGCCGACCCGGTAAAACCCTACCAGCAGAACGGCGGGCCGCTGCTGTACTTCGGCGGCATCGCCCCCGGCTCACAGGAAGTATGCGCGAAATACTGCGACGTGTTTCTGATGTGGCCCGAACCCGAGGAGGCGATTTACGAAACGATGCAGACTATGACGGCCCGCGCGGCAAAGTACGGGCGGGAGATTGATTTCGGCTTTCGCGCCCACGTCATCGTCCGCGAAACGGAGGCCGAAGCCCAGGCCTGGGCCGACCGGCTGCTTTCGCGCCTGGACGAAAAACGGGGTCAGGAACTCAAAAACCGCACGCAGGATGCCCAGTCTGCCGGGGTGCTGCGCCAGGACGCCCTCCGCGCCCAGAGCACCGACGATTACCTCGAGCCCCACCTCTGGGGCGGCATCGGGCGCGCCCGCTCCGGGGCCGGAGCCGCCATCATCGGCGACCCGGATCAAGTTTTGGAAAAACTCAATCGGTACCTCGACATGGGCATCCGCTCGTTCATTTTGTCAGGTTATCCGTTGAAGGAGGAATGTGAACTGTTTGCGCGGTACGTTTTGCCAAAATTGCCGAACGTCAAACTCTCCGTCCTGCAAGGCCGCACGCCATCTGAAGAACCCGTGACACCGATGACGACGGGGGAATTGCGCTAATTTTCAATGTTCAATGCTCAATTCTCAATGTTCAACGTAGTTACAAACTTGTCTTTCAATTGATTGAACATTGAGAATTGAGCATTGAACCGCAGCGGCGGACCGCATTGAGTATTCTTTCCCAAAAAATGAAAACAATCCTCATCACCGGCGCGTCCAAAGGCATTGGCCGGGCGCTGGCCCTCAAACTCGCCGCCGAAGGCCTCAACCTCGCCCTCGTGGCCCGCAGCCGCGCTGAACTCGAAACCCTCAGCAACGAAGTGCAGCGGGAAGGCGGCCACGCCCTCATTTTCGCGGGCGACGTGGCCGACGAGGCCCTCGCTACCAAAGCCGTAGCCGACACCGTGGCCGCCTACGGCAAGCTCGACGCGGTGGTCAACAACGCGGGGTTCGGCATTTTCAAACAAGCCGAACACCTGACCGTGTCCGAATGGGATTCGATTTTTGAAACCAATGTGAAGGGCACCTTCCTCTTCAGCCGCGAAGCCGTGCAAGCCATGAAGCTCTCGGGCGGCGGGCACATTGTCAACATCGCCTCCGACGTGGCCAAACGTGTCTTCGACGGCGGCTCGCTGTACTGCGCTTCGAAGTACGCCCAGGACGCCTTTTCGATGGCCTTGCGGAAGGAAGTTCGCCCGCACAAGATCAAGGTTTCGGTCATCTACTCTGGCCTCGTGGACACGCACTTCCACAGCCGCCCCCAGGGCGACCCCTACCACGCTGCCTGGCTCACCGCCGAAGACATGGCCGATACGATTCACTATGTCCTTTCGGCCCCGCCCCACGTGGTGATTGACGAACTGATGATTCACCCACTGAGCCAGGAGTATTGAATTTTTGTCTGAACCGGGATTACACGGATTTATGGATTTCAGGATTGAAAAAATCCGATCATCTCAAAATCCGTGTAATCCCGGTTCAGACAGCCCTTTGGCATGAATTTCTTGAGCAGGAGCGGAAAAACGTGGTTTTTCGCTCCTGCTCATTTTTTTTATGATCCACCCCCACACCTGCGTCAAACCCACCCCGAAAGGTCTCGGCATTTTTGCCAAACGCCCTTTCCGCCGGGGCGAAATCCTGTGGATTGCCGACGATTTCGACGTAAAAATTCCCCTCGCCGAGTACGAACGTTTGAATCGCTTCGAGCGGAAAAAACTCGACGTGTACAGCTACCTCGACAGCCGGGGCCGGGTGGTCGTCGCCTGGGACGAGGGCAAGTACGTCAACCACTCGTGCGCGCCCAACTCCACGGGCCTGCTCGAATTCGACAACATCAGCATCGCCCTGCGCGACATCGCCGCCGACGAGGAAATTGTTGAAGATTACTACTCGTACTTCGGGCATTTCGAGAGCTTCACCTGCCGGTGCGGCGCGCCGAACTGCCGGGGTGAAATCCGGGAGGATAACGCCTACGAACCGGCGCTGCGCATTTCCATCCACGACGTAGCCCCGTTGCTACGCAGCATGCCTCAACTTCTGCTCCAGGTCGAATCGGAGGAAAACCGTGAACTGATGGAGCTCCTCCAGGGTGAGTTGGTGCCCGTCCCGAACGGCCGGATGGTTGCGTGAGGGCAAGCGCGGTCGTACCTTGCCCCGGCAACCCTCCGACCGATGCTTTCGCAACTGCCCCCGCTCGAAATCGCCGTCCTCGTCGTCCTGATGATTTTTCTGACCGGCAGCAGCCTCTGGGCGGGGCTGCGTCGAAAAACCACCGAGGCCGACTACTTCATGGCCGGGCGGTCGCTGCGGTGGTGGTCGGTGGCGGGGAGCATCTACGGCACCAACGTGTCGGCGGCTCAACTCATCGGGATGCTCGGCGTGGGCTACACGATTGGTTTCGCCCAGAGCCACTACGAGGTGCTGGCGATTTTGCCCATTCTCCTGCTGGCCTACGTGTTCGTGCCCGTGTACCGGCGGCGCGAGGTGTTCACGCTGTCGCAGTACCTCGCCCACCGCTACGACGACCGCTCGCGCCTGGCTTACGCGGTGCTCAACATCCTGTTCATCCTCGTCCAGCTCGTCGGGTTTTTCTACATCGGCAGTCGGCAGTTGATGCTGCTGTTTCAGGACAGTTTTTTCGAAATCAGCTACTTGCAGGGCATTCTGCTCATCGCCGCCGTGACCTGCATTTTCACCGTGCTCGGCGGCATGGAGTCGGTCGTCATCGCCGACAACATCCAGACCGTGCTCATGATTCTGGCGGCCATTCTGGTCGCCGTGCTCACCTACGCCCAGCCCGAAATCGGGGGCTTCGCAGGCCTGCTTCGCCTCGACGCCGCCTCGCCAACGGCGGCCCAGAAAATGCACCTCTACCTGCCCCCCGACCACCCCAGCCTGCCCTGGACGGGGGCCTTCACGGGCCTGATGATTCTCCACTGTTTTTACTGGACCACCAACCAGTACCAGGTGCAGCGGGTGCTCGCTGCTGCTTCGGACAAGGACGCGAAGGTGGGCGTGCTGGTGGCCGGTTTTCTGAAACTCACGATTCCGTTTTTCTCCATCGGCGCGGGCGTGGCGGCGGCGTACCTGTTCAAAGCAAGGTTCGGCGAGTCGGCGGTGCAGTCGGACGACGCGTTCCTGCGGCTCATGCAACTCGTGGTTCCGGCGGGCTACGGCCTCATCGGGCTGATTCTGGCCGGGCTGGTGTCGGCCATTTTTTCGGCGATTTACTCGATGATGAACTCCGTCACGACGCTCGTTTCGGTGGACGTGTACCAGCGGTACCTGCGCCCGAAAGCCACCGAGCGTGAAGTTGTTTTTTTCGGAAAAGCGGCCATCGTCGTGCTTTGCGCGCTGGCGGTCGCGTTGGCCTACGCCTCGTTCAATCCCAACTCGGCCAGCAATTTCTACCTCGACCTTTCCGCCCGAACATCGTACATCAAGCCGGGCATCGTGGTCGCGTTTTTCATCGGGATTTTGTGGGGAAAATCGCACCCCAAAGCTGCCCTGTTAACGATGCTCGCCGCACCAGTTTTCGGCTTACTTTCGGAGTGGGGTTACAACCAGTTTTTGGGTCCGATTCCCGCCGTGCGGGATTTATTCGGGCCGACGCTCAACTTCATGCACCGGGTGCTGCTGACCACACTGCTCTGCGCCGCGCTGCAAATCGGGCTGAGTTTTTTGTGGAAAGAACCCGTCAACAAAGCCGCCGATTTCAGCCTGCCAGTGGGGCGGATGCTGCGGTGGTTTGGGCTGTTTCTGCTCGCCCAGGCGGGTATCGTCGCGTTCGTCTGGGCGGATTTTTGGGGATTGAAAACGGCGGGATTGGTCGGGGCGCTGCTCACGCTGGGGCTTTTCCAACTCGGTTACCGGCGCAGCGGGGCGACGGAGCCGTACCTCGCTTCCGATGTGTTTCTGGCGGCGTTGCTGAGCGCGGCGACGGTGTACATTTTGTATTTTTTCGCGTAACCGTCCCTTCCATGCCCCGCAAACGACCTGCCAGCCAGTACGACAAAATCGTCAAGGAAAACATCGAAGCCGTCATTCCGGCTTTGCTCGAAAAGGTGCTGTCCATCCACGCCGCGCAGTCCGAGGAATTGCCCGACGACCTCCAACACACCCATGAGCGCCGACCCGACGTGCTCAAGCGCATCACCGACCTGGCGGGCGACACGTTCATCCTGCAACTTGAGTTTCAGGTGGCCGACGACCCCGACATGGCCTACCGGATGAACGAGTACCTGGCCATGCTGTTGCGCAAGTACAAACTACCCGTGCGTCAGGCCGTGCTGTTTCTGGGCAACAAAACGCCTAGGATGGCGACCCAATTGGAATTTCACAACCTGCGCTTCACGTTTGACCTGCTCACCATCAAGTCCGTTGATTACCAAACGTTTGTCAATTCCAACCAGCCCGAACAAATCGTGTTTGGCGTGCTGGGCGATTTTGGCAAGGTCAGTCCGCAGCGGGTGGTCGAGGCCGTACTGCGTCGGCTTGACGCTTCCACGAATACCCACCTGCAATTTCAAAAATACGTCCGGCAGTTGCGAATTTTGGCCAAGCTGCGTAAGTTGGAATTCAAAATCGAAGACATCATGGACAGCATCGACAAGTTCATCGACGAAGAGACCGATTACCTGTTCATCAAAGGGCAGAAAAAGGGGCTGGAAAAAGGCCTGGCAAAGCTTGCCAAAGCGGAAGAACGCTTCGTGCAACGTCTGCTCCAAAAAACCGACCACACCCCCGAGCAGATTGCCGACATCGTGGGCGTCTCGGTTGAGTTCGTTCGACGCGTCGAGCAGAAGTTGTCCCGGAATTAACGAATTGGCTTTTTTCGCAGAAGCACCCGGCTCTCGTAAGGCCGAAGCACCGACGTTCGTTCGTTACCGGGATAGTTTCCGAAACGAATCTCCCCTTCAAGTTCAAGCGCTTGTCTTTCGCCCGTGAAATTACAAGCAACCGCCCACGTTTCCCCTTCCCATTCCCGCTCGTAGAGCCACACGGCGTTGTCGTCGGGCCGCAGGTCGCGGTAGCTGCCGTACACCAGCGCGGGGGTTTGTGTCCGTAGTTGAATCAGGTTTCGGTAAAACTTCAGGATGGACTTCGGGGCAGTTTCTTCCGCCGCCGCGTTCACACCCTGAGTGTGGTTCGGGTTCACCTTCAGCCACGGGCTACCGGTCGTGAAACCGGCATTCGGCGAGGCGTCCCACTGAAACGGCGTACGGGCGTGGTCGCGGGCAATGCGGTTGGCGGCGGCCAGAAACTGCCGCTCGTCGCCCCCGCCCCGCCGCACGAAGGCATCGTAAGCGTTGCGCACCTGCACGTCGTCGAATTCTTCGACGGCCCCGAACGGGCAGTTCGTCATCCCAATTTCGTCGCCCTGGTAAAGCGAGGGCGTACCGCGCAGCGTGAGCAGTACGGTGGCGAGCATCGTGGCCGATTCGTAGCGGTACCGCTCCGGGTCGCCGTAGCGGCTGAGCAGGCGGGGGTTGTCGTGGTTGCCGAAGTACACGCTCTGCCAGCCTTCGTCGCCGAGGGCTTCATCCCAGCGGCGGGTGACTTCCTTGAGTTGCACCAGCGAAAATTCGGGGGCCGGGTCGAGGAAGCGGGCTTCGTCGCGGGGCACGGCGTGGTCGAAATGGTAGAGCATCTGCAACTCCCGGCGGCTTTTCCCGACGTAAAAATTGGCGTCCTCGGCCCGCACGCCCACGCCTTCGCCCACGTTCAGCGCGTCGTATTTCGACCACACCTCGTCGTGCATTTCCCGCAAAAACTCGTGGATGCGCGGGCCGTTGGCGTAGGCACTGAGGTCGGCGAACCGTTCGGGCGGGTAGTCGGGGAAAGTTGGGTCTTTCGAGAAAAACGGCACCACGTCGAGGCGGAAGCCGTCCACGCCTTTGTCGAGCCAGAAGCGCATCAGGTCGTACACTTCGTGGCGCAGGCGGGGGGCTTCCCAATTCAAATCCGGCTGTTTTTCGACGAAGAGGTGGAGGTAAAACTCCTCCGTCGCCTCGTCCCAGGTCCAGGCCGGGCCGCCGAAGAGGGATTGCCAGTTGTTGGGCGGACCGCCGTTTTTCGCCGGTTTCCAGACGTAAAAATCCCGAAACGGATTGTCTTTCGATTTCCGGCTTTCCCGAAACCATTCGTGCTCGTCCGACGAGTGGTTGACGACCAAATCAAGGATAATTTTCAGCCCGCGGGCGTGGGCTTCGGCGAGCAGTTCGTCAAAATCCGGCATCGTGCCGAATTCGGGCTGGATGGCCCGGTAGTCGGACACGTCGTAGCCGTTGTCGGCGTTGGGCGAGGCGAAAATCGGGGACAGCCAGAGGACGGTCACGCCGAGCGATTGCAGGTAGTTGAGGCGGTGAATGATGCCCCGCAAATCGCCCACGCCATCGCCGTCGGAATCCTGGAAACTGCGGGGGTAGATTTGGTAGATGATGGCTTCTTTTTGCCAGGAGCGTTGCATGTGTTTGTTTTTTTAACCACAGAGTGCACAGAGTTCGCAGAGATTTTTCTCCGTGTCCTCTGTGGATTAAACTCTGTGCACTCTGTGGTTAAATGCATTTTATCGCCCAAATTCATCAAACGTCAAACTCACGTAGTACAATCCGCCAATCCGCGCCAGGCCGTAGCCCTGGGCGTAGTACTGGTTGAGGAGGTTGCTGCCGCCGACCTTCAACACGGATTTGAGGGCGGGCAGTTTGAGCGACACCTGCGCGTCGAGGCTCGTCCAGGCCGGGAGCCACACGTCCCCGGCGGTGGTGCCCTGCTCGACCCACATCCGGTCGGTCCAGCGGTAGGTGACGTTGAAGCCGATGTTTTGCGTCAGCCGCAGATTACCGAAGGAAACGTTGTACCGGTTTTCGGGGGAAATGAAGAAGTTCCGCCCCCGGAATGCCACTTCGGGGTCGCTCATTTTTCGTTTGATGATTTCGGCCCCGAAGGCGTCGGTCTGAATCACGCCGAAGTTGTCGCGGCGGGTGATGAGGCCCACCTGCCGGGCGTAGTTGCCGCTGAGCGTGAAGCCCTTGCCCAGGCCGTACTCCAGGCCCAGCCCCCAGCCCCGGACGAAGATTTCGTTGAAGTTGTTGAAGTTAATCTGGTAGGAGTTGGTGGTGCTCGCGTTTTTCAGGTCGTCAAGTTTGCCGTCGCGGGGCTGTAGGTAGTTTTGAGCGGCGATGAAATCGGTGTACCGGCTGCGGTACAAAAACGCGTCCACGAAGAGACGGTTTTTGAGTAGGGTTTTGTAGCCGATTTCCCAGGTTTTGATTTTCTCGGTCGTGAAGGCGTCCGGATTCGGCTCGTACCTCACCAAATCAGCCGCGTTGCCGGTGCGCGCGAACGTGGCCACCGATGCGGGCGTGAAGGCCGGGTTGTTGAACAGATTCGCCGCTTCGAGGGCCGCGCGCGAGCCGCCCACCTCGCCGGTTTTGCCGTCGGAGAGCAGTTGATTCGGCGACGGGTTGCGGAAGGCCGACTGCCACGAACCGCGGAAGTTGTGCTGCCCCACCGACAGCACCCCCGACACCCTCGGCGTGAAGCCACCCTTGAAAAACTGGTTTTTGTCGTAGCGCACGGCGGCGGTGGGTTTGAACGTCACGTCGTCGGTCAGGTTCAGCGTTGCCAACCCTTGCAGATACCAGCCGTATTCATTGAATTTGAACTCGTTGCCCGCCCGGTCGGTGGGAAAAATCGTGCCCCCGGTGTTCATCAGAAAGCGCCGGAAACTTGCGCCCGTGATGACGTCGAGGAACCTGGGCAGGAACCGCTTGAAATTGTACATCCCCTCGGCGTGGTACATGCTTGAGTTGTCGAAGAGTTGCACGCCGTTCAGCCCGCGGGCGTTGACGACCGTGTTGGCGCTTGGGATGGGCAGGTTGTTGGGGGTGTTGATGAGTTCGTCGCGAAACTTCTGAAACTCCGCGCTGCCGGGCAGGTATTTCCCATTGTCGGCGAAGGCACGGGCATCATCGAGGTTTCCGGTGAAGCCCCGCGCGAAGTCAGAGGCCCAGAGGTTGGTGGGTTCGGCGATTTGCAGCAGGCGGCGGGCCAGGTTGCCCAGGTTGTAGCCTTCGGCGTTCTGGAGGGTGTTGTAGGCCCGCACGAAAAACTCGTCGCCCCGCACCTCGGCCCGGAACTGGTGACGGCGGTAGTCGGGAAAAAACTCCCGGAAGGCCGCCGTGCGGATGAGGTTGCCGTTGCCGTAGTACCAGCCCAGCGAGGCTTCCACCTTCTCGCTGAGTTTGTAATGCAGCGACACGTTGGCCCGGTTGCTGAACACCTTGCCGCCGTTGTCGAGCAGTTCCAACTCGGTGTAGCCCGTGCGGGTCACGCGCCGGCCGAAGAGCGCGGCGTTGGTGGTGTTGGTGTTGGTGAAATCGAAGGCCCCTCCGTTGTTGAAGTCGTCGCCGTAACTATTCACGCCGTCGTACTGGAAATTGCTGGAAGGGTCGTTGTTCGGGATGTACCCGATGGTGACGGTGCGCTCGTTTTGGTTGACCTGAAAAAAGTCCTGCCGGTCGCGGTGCGAGCGGTCGCTGTAATCGTCGGCGATGAAATCGGTGCCCGCCAGGCGCTGAAAGTTGATTTTGAAGGCGAAACGGTTGCCCAGTTGCCTGGCGTAGCGGAGGGCGAGGTCGGTGTAGAGTTTCGGGCCGAAGTTTTCTTTCCCGAAATTGTTCGCCCCCACCTTCACCTGCGCGCTGAGGCCCTGGTAGGTGAAGGGGTTCTTGGAGGTCGTCAGCATCAGCCCCTGCAAGGCGTCCGGGCCATAGAGCGCCGACGACGCGCCGGGGATGACTTCGATGCTTTCGATGTCGAGGTCGGAGATGCCCGCCACGTTGCCAAAACCGAACCCCAGCCCCGGCGAGCGGTTGTCCATGCCGTCGGTGAGTTGCACGAAGCGGTTGTTGTTGTTGGCCCCGAAGCCCCGCAGGTTCACCGATTTGAAGCCGAGGCTCTGGGTGAGCAAATCCACGCCCTTCACGTTCTGGAGGGCGTCGAAGGGCGTGGCGGCGGGGGATTGCTGGAACTGCCGGGGGCCGAGTTTTTCGACCGTCACCGCCGCCCGCGTGATGGATTCGGGCACGCGGCTAGCCGAAATCACGATGTCGTCGCCGAGGGTGATGGCCTGTTCGGTGAGTTGCAGGTCGAGGGCCGAAACGCCCGCCTCGACGGTGCGCTCTTCAGTGCGGAAACCCACGAAACTGAAGGTCAGCGTGAGGGGCCGGGGCAGGTCGGTTTGCAGGCGGTAGCGCCCGTCGCGGTCGGTCACGGTGCCCACGGCGCGGCCCTTCACGCCCACGCTGACGCCCGCCAGGGGCTGACTGGCCTCATCGGTAACACGGCCGGTAATCGTTTCGGGTGCCCGGCCGGATACCGATTGCGCCCAAGCGTTTGCGGCGAACAGCAGGACGGCGAGAAGAGAAAAGTACGTTGTTTTCATCGGTGAGCACGTTCTGGGTTGGGGCTTGAACAAAGGTGCGATTTTGGCTCCACATTTTGAAAAATGCCGACGGAGCGAAATTCCCCCTTGTGCGGAGGTTTGAGCGCTGGCCGAAGGGGGAATTTTTCTTACCCCAACAACTTCCGAACCTCCTCGACGACGGCTACCCCGCTTTCCATCAGTCGCTTCACGTACTCGTCGGCGGGGTCGCGCAGCAGTTCGGCGGGCGGGGCGAGTTGGAGCAACTGCCCGTCGCGGAGCACGCCCACGCGGTCGGCGGCGGTGAGGGCGTCGAGCAGGTCGTGGGTGACGAGCACGCAGCCCACGCCTTCGTAGCGCACGAGGCCGAGGACGGTGCGGCGGAGGGTTTGGCGGTGGAGGGCGTCGAGGTGGCTGAAGGGTTCGTCGAGCAGCAGAAGGGCCGGTTTTTCGGCCAGGGCGCGGGCCAGGGCGGTGCGCTGCTGTTCCCCGCCCGACACCTCGCGGGGCTTGCGGTCGGCCACGTCGAGGAGGCCGCAGAGTTCGAGGAGTTGGGCAGTCCGGTAGGTTTTGTACTCGGTCGCATAGGCCCGCAGGGCGTAGGCCACGTTTTCGCGGAGGCTGACGTTGGGGAACAGCCGGTAATCCTGGGGCACGAGTTTCACCGCCGGATGGCCGGGCACGAGGCGGCGGGCGTAGTCGGTCACGTCTTCGCCGTTGAGCCACACCTCACCCCCGTCGGGTTCGGTCAGCCCGGCCAGCAGGTTGAGCAGCGTCGATTTCCCCGCCCCGCTTTCGCCCACCAGCGCGAGGACTTCGCCGGGGTAGAGGGTGAAGGACGTTTGCTGCAAAACCAATTGGGAATCAAACGATTTGGTTAGGTTCGCGACGCGAAGCAGTGGCTCAGGCATGAGGACAAATGTAGGTGCGGGTTGTGCTTCAACCCTGAAATAACCCACCAAGAAATCATTTCACACTGACGAATGGAATCGTTCAATTTTGAAAATCAACGTTTTAATCCGATTGTCTCTGATGACGGGCTTAAAGCGACCTTCGGAAACGAAGCCAACAGCCTGTTCCTCCGAACGGCGCTGCAAGCCCTCATTCAATCGGAAGTACCTATCCGGGAAGTCAAATTCGACAAAAACGCCTTCGACGCCCTGACCACCGACAGCCGTAGTGGCATCTTCGATATTTCCTGCATCGACGAACGGGGCAATCAATTCATTGTCGAAATGCAATTGGGCCACGCGCCGCATTTCGTGCAGCGGATGAAGTTTTACGCCCTACACAAGTTCAACACGCTGGTTGAGCGGGGCCAGTTTGACTACGCCAACCTGCCCCGGCTCTACGCCATCAGGGCCATTGCACCAAATTTAGGGAAACAGAAAAAAGCGGGGTAGGCTTGTGGAATGAATTGGGAAACAATCTTTGCGGAAGTCGAGGACCTCCGGGTACAAGGCCGGTGTTTGCACCGCTTGACTGACATTTTGGTCATCGTCTTGTGCGGCTTAATCGCCGACTGCGAAGATTTTGAGGAAATCGAAAACTTTGCCAACGACCGCCAGGCGTTTTTAGGCACGTTTCTGGCCTTGCCCAACGACATTCCCTCCCACGATACCGCGCGGCGGCCGCGATGAACCGGGTCATGCGGCACTTGAATCCGGTTCCCGTGTCGGAATGCCGGGCCATCAACACGCCAGCGTTCAGGTGGTCAGTGCCTGGGTTCGGCAAGGGGGCCTGAGTTTGGGGGAAGTCGCCATCGGGCAGAAAACCAACGAGATCGAGGCGGTGCCGGACTTGTTGCACCTTCTTGATTTGCAAGACACGGTGGTCAGCGCCGATGCCTTGAACTGCCAAAAGAAAACCGCTCAGGCCATTTTGGATGGAGGGGGGGACTACCTGTTGGGCCTGAAGGCCAGGGTAGCTTGTTCGAGCAGGTCCGGGATCACTTTGCCCGCCGCCGGGGTGGCCATCAAGGGCACTGGCAAAAAGCCCACGGCCGGATTGAGCGCCGGGACGTTTGGCTGGAGGAAGACCTGCGTTGGATTGACGCGGCCCAGGATTGGCCGGGACTGGCCAGCGTGGTCATGGCCGAATCGGTGCGCTTGACACCGGGAGGGCAAGAATCGACCAAGCGGTTCTACATCAGCAGCTTGCAGGGTAAAACGCCGCAGCAGATGGGGGCATTGATTCGGGGTCAATGGTCGGTGGAAAACCACCTGCATTGGCACCTGGACGTCACCGTTGGCGAGGACGATTCAAGACTGACAAAGGATAACGCCCCAAAAAACCTGTCGATCTTGCGCAAGTTGGCCTTGCAACTGCTGGGCAAAAGCGACTTGAAGGCCAGCCTCAAACGAAAACGCAAGAGAGCCGCTCGCGACGACGGCTTTCTTGCCCAAGTTCTCGAATACCTATGATTTTGGTGCGATGGCCCTGAATCAGCTTGGTTTTCTGCGAAAATCTGCGCAATCTGCGGGAAACTTTTTTTCCATGAACCCTCCCGTCTTCGGCCACTTTTCGAAAAAGCAAAAACTCTATCTCGTTCTCTGCGGCATTTTTCTGACTAACGCCCTAGTGGCCGAAATCATCGGGGCAAAGATTTTCGACGTGGCGGGCACCCTCGGGCCTACCGCCGCGTCGCTGCTGATGCCCTTCGGCGGTAAGTTCGGTTACTCGCTCTCGGCAGGGGCGTTGCTGTGGCCGGTGGTATTCATCACGTCCGACGTCATCAATGAATACTTCGGGCGACCGGGTGTGAAGCGCATTTCTTACCTTACTGCCGTTTTTATTGCCTACAGTTTCTTCATCATTTACGCCGCCACGCAGATGGCCCCGGCCCAGTTCTGGGTGGACCTCTACACGGACTCCTCCGGCTTTAACATCGACGTGGCCTTCGGTAAAATCTTCCGGCAGGGCCTGGGTATTATTCTCGGCTCCATCACGGCCTTCCTGGTGGCTCAGTTGCTTGATGTGACCGTCTTCCAGTACCTCCGTCGCCGGACGGGCAGCCGGATGATCTGGCTCCGGGCCACCGGAAGCACGCTCGTTTCCCAACTCATCGACAGTTACGTGGTGCTGTTTGTGGCCTTCAAAATCTTCGGACCCTGGACGATGGAGCAGGTGCTGACGGTGGGTTTCAATAATTACACCTACAAATTCATCGTCGCCGTGCTACTCACCCCGGTGCTGTACCTCGCCCACGCCCTCATCGACCGCTATCTCGGCAAAGAGCACGCCCACCAACTCGCCTCCGACGCGGCGGAGGGCATTCCGACGGCGCTCTAATGAAGAGCGGAGGGATGAGAGCAGAGAGACGAGATTCCTCTCGTCTCTCTGCTCTCATCCCTCCGCTCTCATCTCTCGTTTCAGATTATCCAGCACCACCGCCGTGGCGATGCCGGCGTTGAGCGATTCGGCCCCGCCGAAGCGGGGAATCGTAATTTTGCGGGAAACGAACGGCTCTACCACCGCGCCAATGCCGTGCGATTCGTTGCCGATGACGAGGAAACCCGCCCCCGGAAACCGGGTTTCGTGGAGGTTTTGCCCATCGAGAAACGTGCCGAACACCGGCCAACCGGAGGACCGCTCCGCGTGGCGGCGGAAGTACCCGTCGAGCGGCCCGTACCAGACGGCCACGCGGGCGAACGACCCCATGCTGGCAGCGAGCACCTTAGGGTTGTAAAAATCGGCGGTGGTTTCGGAGCAGACGATTTTTTTTAGCCCGTACCAATCGGCCACGCGGAGGATGGTGCCCAGGTTGCCGGGGTCGCGGAGGTCGTCGAGCACCAGCACCCACTCCTCGCCATCGGGGGTTAATTCAGGAAAAATTTTTGTACGCGCCACGGCCAGCGCGGCGTTGTTGGTGCTGAACGTACCGACCTTCGCCAGTTCGTCGGGCGAGGCTTCCTCCACCCGCCGGGGTTGCGCCGCCAGCAAACGCTCGTTTTCTTTGCGAAACGCCGGCGTGGCAAACACGACTTCGGTTTCAAAATCCGAATGCAGGAGTTCGAGCACGTTTTTCGCGCCTTCCACGAAAAAAAGGCCCTCCTCCTGCCGGTATTTTTTCTGGTGAAGCGCCCGCAGGCGGGATTGCCAGGCTTTGGAAATCATTCAGATTCAACGTTGAAACGCGCCTTCTTTCCGTTCGGACTGCTGGCCCTGCTGCTTCTGCTGGGGGGGTGCGTCCGCGAGGCATCCACCCGTCAGGGCGAGTACCTGCTGGTGGGGCAGCGGGTCAAAGGTAATCAACAAATCGACGGGGAGTCGCTGCTGGCGCTGGTGCCCCAGCGGCCCAATCGCGTGTTCGTGTTTCGGGGATTTTTGCCCTACCTGGGCATTTACCGCTTCGGCGAGCAGTTTTACGACCGGGCCAAAGCTCAGGACGAACTCCGCCGCCTCCTGGATTCTTGCCAGCGCCAGAGCCTGCTGCTCGAAGGCGACCCCGGCCCGCTGCGCCGCCTGCAAAACCGCTGCGAGAAAAAACGCGAGCGCCTGCAGCGGGAAATCGACCAGGGCAACTGGCTGATGCGCGTGCCGGGCGAACCGCCGTCGTACATCACCCCCACCCTGGCCGCCGACAACGCCGCCAAAATGGAGGCCTACCTCGTCGGACGGGGCTTCCGCGACGCCCGCGTGCGGGCCACGTTCGACTCCGCGTTCGTGTTTCGGGGGCAAATCCGGGTCGTGTACGCCGTGCAGGAAGGTCCGCCGACTACCCTCAGCACCGCCGACTACCAGGCCGCCGAACCCCGCCTCGACAGCCTGATGGAAGCCGCCCGCGCCGGGGCGAAGCTCAAACCTGGCGACCGCTTCGACCGCGACGCCCTCGACGCCGAACGCGCCCGCCTCGAACTGCTCTTCCGCGACCACGGCTACGTGGGCTTCAACCGCGCCGACATCGGCATCGTGGGCGTGGACACGTTCCGCACCGACAGCCTCCGCATCGACCCGATTTTCACCATCGCCCCACCCCGGCGCGGCCTGACGCACCCGTACTACACCGTGGACTCGGTGTCGCTGGTCGTGGATGGCACCCTGCCGGGGTTCGTCGAAACCCGCCGCCTCGACACCACCCGCAACGGCGTCCGCTACACGTTCGTCGGGCGGCCCTACTCCACCCGCCTGCTCGACTCGAAAATCACCGTCCGGCCCGGTCAGTTGTACAGCCAGAGCCGCCTGGCCGAAACCCAGCGCAACCTCGGTACCCTCGACCAGTTCCGCTTTCCCGACGTGCCCTTCGACACCGCCCGGCGACACCTCCAGATGCTCACCAACCCCCTCGACAAGTATCAGGTGTCGGGCGAAGTGGGCCTCAACGTGTTCCAGGGCCTGCCGGGGCCGTTCACCAACGCCTCGCTCCGGATTCGGAACTTTCTGGGCGGGCTGGAATCGCTCGAACTCGCCGGACGGCTGGGCGTGGAGGGGCAGACGGGATTCATCGTCAGCGACCGGCCCTACGCCAGCTTCGAAGCCGGGTTGAACGCGTCCCTGATTTTTCCGCAGATTTTGTTTCCGGGAAACTACGCCTTCCGCTTCAACAACGCCAACCCCCGCACCCAACTCGGCGTGGGCTACAACTTCACCAACCGCCCCGATTACGAACGCACCAACGCCAAGCTCGCCATGAACTACTCCTGGCAGAAATCGGCGACCAAAACGTTTTACTTTTCCATTTTCGACGCCAACCTCAACAACTCGCGCATCAAACTCGACACGTTCGCGCGGTACCTGGCTTTTCTCGATACCGTGCAGGGCAACCCGCTGATTCGCAGTTTTCAGCGCTCGTTCGTGTCGAGCGTGAGCGGGTCGTACGTGTACTCCGACAACGTGGTGGGGCAAAACCGGCGGGCCAAGTATTTCCGGCTGTTCGTCGAACTCGGCGGCACCACGCTCAACTTCACGCCCAACAACGAATTCAGCTTTCTGAAACGGCTGTTCCGCGACGATTCACTTCAATTTTTCAAGTTTTTTCGCGTCAACCCCGACTTCCGGTTCTACCTGCCCGTGGGCCAGCGCTCCACCCTCGCCACGCGCATCAACGTCGGCGTGGGCGTTCCCTACGGCACCAACCTGGTGCTGCCCTACGAAAAATTCTTCTTCGCGGGCGGCTCCAACAGCGTGCGGGCCTGGCGGCCCCGGCGCCTGGGCACCGGCTCGTTCCGGGCCGCCGCCGAGCAGGACAACGCCGACAAGCTCATCGAACAACCCGGCAACGTGCTCGTCGAACTGAGCGCCGAACTGCGGTTTCCGCTCCTCAAACTCGGCGGCACGCTCAACGGCGCGGCCTTCCTCGACGCGGGCAACGTCTGGAGCCTGCGCACGAGCCGCGAACTCGAAGCCGCCAATTTCAACTTCACCCGGTTTTACCGCGAAATCGCCCTGGGCACCGGCTTCGGCCTGCGCTGGGATTTTTCGTTTTTCATCGTCCGTGCCGACTGGGGTGTCAAGCTGTACGACCCCACCCTCCGGCCCGGCCGCCGCTGGGTGCTCGACGAGTTCTCACTCCGCCGGGGCAGCGACTACCGCCCCCGCCTCAACATCGGCATCGGCTACCCATTCTGAATTCGTGTATAACCACCGGATGGGTTTGTACGTTGTTTAAGCAAAAAACACAAACGCAGTTTTTGACATGAACGCCGCAAAAACATCCATGTTCCTGAAAATCAGTTTATTTCTGGTGCTCCTCTCGCTCCTGGCCTTCCGTCCGGGCAATCAGCCCGACGCGGTCGTAGGCGTGTGGAAAAACGGCGAAGGCACCGGCATGGTGCAGATTTACAAAAAAGGCGACCGGTATTTCGGTAAAATCGTTTGGCTCAAGGTACCCAACAACCCCGACGGTACCCCCCGCACCGACGTCAACAACCCCGACGAAAGCCTGCGCAGCCGCCCCCTGAAGGGCCTTGAAAACCTCCGTGATTTCGTCTTCAAAGGCGACAACAAGTGGGAAGATGGCCGCATTTACGACCCTAAAAACGGCAACGATTACGCCTGCGAAATGAAGTTGGTGGACGAAAATACCCTCGAAGTCCGGGGCTTCATCGGTGTCTCGCTCTTTGGCCGGACGGACGTGTGGAAACGGCAGGTGAAGAAAAGTTGATTCGAAAAAGGTTTCCCGCAGATTTCGCAGTTTTCTCAGACGATGAACTCCATCACGTGCGAAAATCTGCGGGAAGCCTGTTTTAACCCCGTCAGGGGCTGACCAGATTCAGGCTTACGTTCACGTACAGCGGGTTACCCAACCGATACTCCACGAGCGGCTGTTCGTCGCGCACCGGGTTCTGGGTGCGGAACACGTCGAACCGCCAGTTGTACCGCCAGCCCACCTGGGCCGAGAGCCACACGAAACCCGCCAGTTTGCGCTCGTAGGTGATGCGGGGCTTCAATTCGCCCCGGCGCAGGTACGCGTTGGCTTCGCGGAGGTAAAACGCGTTCCCTTCGATTTCGTAACCGAACATCAGCAGCGAGGTGGTGCCGAAACTCCGCCGCAGGTTGGCGCGGGCGGGCAGGATGGCCTCCACGCCCCACTTCGGGCTGAACGTGCGGTTGTAGTACAGCACCGGAATGTGCAGCACCTGTCCGGCCCGGTAGGTGCGCGTCAAGCCGAGGCCCCACATGAAATTATCGTCGCGTTTCCAGCCGTAAATCGCCGTACCGCTGTACGTCATCACGTTGGACGACAGGTCGTTGAAACTCCGGTAGTCGCCGCTGGCGTCGGCGTTGGCCTGCACGAGCAGAAACCGCCGGATGTCGAAAGGTTTGAACACCGTGGCGCTGACGCCGGTGCTGCGGAGGCCGTCGGCGAACGGGTTCCACCAGGTAGCCTGGCTGTTTTTGGCCCCCAGCCCGACATCGGTGTTCCAGTACGTCAGGCCGAGGTTGAGGATGAAATTGGAGCGGGAAATCACCGGCGCGTTCACCCCCAGCCGCAGCCCCCGAAAGCGGTTCACGCGGAGATCACCCGTGCCCGCAAGACGCAAATCAAACGGAGCCTGGGCCTCGTAGCCCACCGAAATCAGCTTCGTTGGGCTGAGGTAGAGCACTTTCTGGGTGGCGAAGGTTTTCACGTTCTTGTCGTCGGCATCGCCGAAATCGTCGAAGTTGATTTCTTCCGTCGGCGTAGCCGTGGAATCCGTCTGGGCGAATGCGCTCAGGAGGGGGAAAATGCCCATCAACAAAGGCAGAAGAAGTTTTTTCATCGGGAATGCAGCAGCGTCTGAACCTGCCGTGACGTATAAACTTAGGAGTCCGAAAAAGGTTGGCCAGGCAACCAAACTTTCCGGCGGTCCATCCGCCCTTTTTCTGACATTCTGTCACTGCGGCGGAGTCCAAACCGTTATCTTTGTGAGTAAGTTGTAAGTCATAAGTCGTAAGTACGATTTGTCTTGTGACCTACGACTCTACGACTTAAGACTCGTCAATGAAAACCCTGGATATCCTCACCTCCGCCGACAAAGAAGCCGTGGACCTGCCTCGCCTGCTGGCCGACGAACCGGCCTCGGCGGGCCGGAAAAAGCTGTACATCGAGAGCTACGGCTGCCAGATGAATTTTTCGGATTCCGAAATCGTCGCTTCTATTCTGAAGGAAGGCGGTTTTGCCACCACGTCGAGCGCCGAGGAGGCCGACGTGATTTTTCTGAACACCTGCGCCATCCGCGACAACGCCGAGCAGAAAGTCCGCAACCGCCTCACCCACCTGACGGGCCTCAAGCGCCGCCGCCCCGAACTCGTCGTGGGGGTGCTGGGCTGCATGGCCGAGCGCCTGAAAAGCAAGCTACTGGAGGAAGAAAAAGTGGTGGATCTCGTGGCCGGGCCTGACGCCTACCGCGACCTGCCGCGCCTGGTGGAAGAAGCCGAAACTGGCCAGAAAGCCGTCAACGTGTTTCTCAGCCGGGAAGAAACCTACGCCGACATCGCGCCCGTGCGCCTGAACTCCAACGGCGTGACGGCCTTCGTGAGCATCATGCGGGGCTGCGACAACATGTGCTCGTTCTGCGTGGTGCCCTTCACGCGGGGCCGCGAGCGCAGCCGCGACCCGCACAGCATCGTCCGCGAAGCTCAGGATTTGTTCAACCAGGGTTACCGCGAGGTAACCCTGCTGGGGCAGAACGTGGATAGTTACAAGTGGGGGGGGAGGAAGGAGGAAGGGGAAGAGGAAGATGCAAACACCCTCGCCTCCCCCGCATCCGTCAACTTCGCCCAGTTGCTCGAAATGGTGGCCCGCATCCACCCCGATCTGCGCGTGCGGTTCAGCACCTCGCACCCGAAAGACATCACCGACGACGTGCTTTTCACTATGAAAAAGTACGACAACATCTGCAAGTACATCCACCTGCCCGCCCAGAGCGGCAACAGCCGGATTCTGGCCCTGATGAACCGCACCTACGACCGGGAGTGGTACCTGGGCAAAATCGCCCGCATCCGGGCCATCCTGGGCGAAGACTGCGGGATTTCGCATGACCTCATCGCCGGGTTCTGCACCGAAACCGAAGACGAACACCGCGACACGCTCAGCCTGATGGAAGCCGTGCAGTTCGATTTCGGCTTCATGTTCTACTACTCCGAACGCCCCGGCACCCCCGCCGCCAAAAAACTGACGGACGACGTGCCCGAAGCCGTGAAAAAACGCCGTCTGAACGAAATCATCGCCCTTCAGCAGCAACACAGCCTCGTCCGGAACCAGCGGGCGGTGGGCCAGGTTCACCGGGTGCTCATCGAAGGTTTTTCGAAGCGCTCCGATGATTTTCTTCAGGGCCGCAACGACCAGAACAAGGTCATCGTTTTCCCGAAAGAAACCTTCCGGAAAGGCCAGTATGTCAACGTCCTCGTCACCGACTGCACGGCGGCAACGTTGATGGGCAGGGCTGTTTAGGGTTTAGGGTTCAGGGTTTAGAGTTGGTCTGTAACTCTAAACCCTGAACCCTAAACCCTAAACTCTAAACACAATTATGACTCCCCAGGAACTCCAAAGCATAAAATCCCGCTTCGGCATCATCGGCAACGCCCCGGCGCTGAATTACGCCATCCAGGTGGCGGCGCAGGTGGCCCCGACCGATTTGACCGTGCTCATCACCGGCGAAAGCGGGAGCGGGAAAGAATCGTTTTCCAAAATCATCCACAGCCTCAGCGCCCGCAAGCACGGCACATTCATCGCCATCAACTGCGGGGCCATTCCCGAAGGCACGATTGACTCCGAACTGTTCGGGCACGAGAAAGGCTCCTTCACCGGGGCCGACGCGGCGCGCAAGGGCTACTTCGAGGAAACCAACCACGGGACGATTTTTCTGGACGAAATCGGCGAACTGCCCCTGGGCACCCAGGCCCGCCTGCTGCGGGTGCTCGAAAACCGGGAATTCATCCGCGTCGGCTCGTCGAAACCCCAGAAAACCGACGTGCGCGTGGTGGCTGCCACGAACGTCAATCTCCTCCAGGCCGTCGAGCGGGGCAAGTTCCGCGAAGATTTGTACTACCGGCTCAACACGGTGCCTATCTTCGTACCGCCCCTGCGCGACCGGGGTGAAGACGTGGTGCTGCTGTTCCGCAAGTTCACCGCCGACTTTTCGGAACGCCACCGCATCCCGCCCATCCGCCTCACCGACGACGCCCGGCAGTTGCTGATGGGCTACCGCTTCCCCGGCAACATCCGGCAGTTGAAAAACATTGCCGAGCAGGTATCCATCCTTGAAGTCGAAGACCGGACCGTCAACGCCGAACGTCTCGCCCGGTACATCCCCGATTACCAGCCCAACACCACGCCCAGTCTGTTCCGCGACGGGCAACCGCACGCGGACGGCGCTTTTTCGGAGCGGGAAATTCTCTACAAAGTCCTCTTCGACCTGCGCCGCGATGTGACGGACTTGAAAAAGCTGTTCCTGGAAATGGCCCAGAACGGCGGCAGCACGGGGCGCGACATCGTGCGGGAAAACCCCGAATTGTTCCGCAACGTCAACGGCGAAGAACCGCACTTTGCCGACACGCGCCTGCTGCCCTCGCCCAATCAGGGTCAGTCCGGCGTTTTCCCGTTGAATCACGACGACCAACCCGACGTCGTGGACATCACCGCCGAGCCGGAAGACGACACGGACTCGCTCTCGCTTGAACGGCAGGAAAAAGAAATGATCATCAAGGCTTTGCGCAAAAACAACAACCGCCGCAAGTACGCCGCCCAGGCCCTCGGCATCTCCGAACGCACGTTGTACCGTAAAATCAAAGAGTATGGAATCGAGGAAGAATAATGCAAGAGCAGAGTGTAGAGAGCAGAGTGTAGAGCGGTTGAAACGGGCATTTTTTATCTCTGCTCTTTTCTCTTTGCTCTCTGCTCTCAGCGCCTGCGGGCCGTACTCCTTCACGGGCACGAAGCTCTCGCCGGATTTGAAGACGATCACGATCAACAACTTCGTGATGAACACCGCCGGCGGCCCGGCCAACCTGAGCCTGACGCTGACCGAAAAACTGAAGGAATACTACCAGCGCAACACCAACCTGAAGCTGAAACCCGGCGGCGACGCCGACTTGATTCTGGAAGGGGCCATCGTGGGCTACGAACTTTCGCCCGTGGCCCCCACCGCCGCCGACCAGGCCGCCCTTAACCGCCTCACTATCACCGTGCAGGCCCGGTACGTCAACAACAAGGACGAAACCCAGAGCTTCGACCAGACTTTTTCGTTTTTCAAAGATTTTCCCCAAAGCCAGACCCTCAACCAGGTCGAAACCAGCCTCGTGCCGCCCATCCTCGACCAGATCGTGCTCGATATGTTCAACCGCTCGGCGGGAGACTGGTGATTTTTTTAATGGAGAATGGAAAATGGAGAATGGAGCATGGAACGTAAAAAGGCCCTAACTTGACGGATTCACGTCCATTCAGCATTCAGCATTCAGCATTCAGCATTCAGCATTCAGCATTCAGCATTCAGCATTC